>Ga0210088_1000280_pt1 | contig 10161 bp, 6 predicted proteins | sample RushMan_CattailN_6_FD_185557 | JGI IMG/M metagenome (GOLD analysis project Ga0210088, IMG submission 185557) | Wetland microbial communities from San Francisco Bay, California, USA, that impact long-term carbon sequestration -... | ecosystem: Environmental > Aquatic > Marine > Wetlands ... | reverse complement strand
CACGCCGTCGACACAAATGGGCGAATACTGGGCCGAAGAAGTCGCCAAAGGCCATCTGAACATTTCCGACAAGCCGCTGATTTTCATCGAGCCGGAATCCGAGCATGCCGCCGCCGGCGTGACCGCCGGCATGGCGATGACCGGCTTGCGCGCCACCAATTTTTCGTCGGCGCAAGGCGTGGCCTTCATGCACGAGTCGCTCTACGGCGCGGTCGGCAAGCGCCTGCCCTACATCCTCAACATGGGCTGCCGCGCCATCACCAAGGCCTCGCTCAACGTGCATTGCAGCCACGACGATTACCACTGCGTCGACGACACCGGCTTCATCCAGGTCATGGCCAAGAACGCCACCGAGGCCGCCGACCTCAACCTTGTCGCGCGCAAGATCGCCGAATTGTCACTGACCCCGGCGATCATCGGTCAGGACGGCTTCCTGACCACGCACCTGATCGAGTCGGCTACCCTGCCGGAACGCGAACTGATCGAGGAATTCGTCGGCAAGCCCGACGACATCATCGACACGCCAACCCCGGCGCAAGTCATGCTTTTTGGCCCGAAGCGCCGGCGTGTGCCGGCGATCTGGGATGTTGACACGCCCGTCGTGTCGGGTGTCGTGCAGAACCAGGATGCCTACATGCAGGCCACGGCCGGCCAGCGCCCCTATTTCTTCGATCACATCGAAGCGATCGCCGACAGTTGTTTCGCGGAATACGCGGATCTCACCGGCCGCAGCTACCAGCGTGTGGCGACTTTCAAGGTGGAAGATGCCGATTACGTCATCGTCGGCATGGGCAGCATGATCGTCCAGGCCGAATGTGTCGCCGATTACCTGCGTGAAACGCGCAAGATCAAGGTGGGCGTGGTCAACCTGACGATGTTCCGCCCTTTCCCCGGCGACCTGCTCGGTCAGGTGCTGCGCGGCAAGAAAGGCGTCGTCGTGCTCGAACGCACCGACCAGCCGCTGGCTGAAGACCTGCCGCTGATGCGCGAGGTACGCGCGACGCTGATCAAGTGCATCGAGAACGGCATGACGCCGGACGGCGAGCGACCCTTCCCGAGCTATGCAAGCTATGCGACCGGCGACATGCCGCGTCTCTTTTCCGGCTGTTATGGCCTCGGCTCGCGCGACCTGCAACCGGAAGGCCTGATCGGCGCCGTCGAAAACATGCTGCCGGAGGGTGCCAAGCGGAAATTCTTCTATCTGTCGATCGACTTCGAGCGCGATCCGCTGAATCCTAAGGATGAGGTGCATCAACAAGAACTGCAGGAAAAATATCCGCAGATCAGCGCACTGGGCATTCGCGGCAGCGAGAATCCCAACCTGTTGCCGAAGGGAGCGATCACCGTTCGCATGCATTCGGTCGGTGGCTGGGGCGCCATCACGACCGGCAAGAACCTGGCGATGACGCTCTATGAGCTGCTCGGCTGGGACATCAAGGCCAATCCGAAATACGGCTCCGAGAAAAAGGGGCAGCCGACGACCTATTACCTGTCGGCGGCGCCCGAGCCGATCCGCATCAATTGCGAATACACTTTTGTCGATGTCGTGCTGTCGCCTGACCCGAACGTGTTCGGTCACTCCAATCCGCTCTCCGGCCTGAAAAAGGGCGGCTATTTCATCATCCAGTCGAATCTCGGCGCCGAAACCTGGGCGAGCTTCCCGCTCTGGGCGCAGAAATTCATCGTCGATAATGACATTCACGTCTTCTACATCGACGCCTTCCAGGTGGCGCGCGAGGAAGCCGGTTCGGCCGAATTGCAGTTGCGCATGCAGGGCATTGCCTTCCAGGGTGCCTTCTTTGCCGCCAGTCCGACGATGCAGAATGCCGATCTCAACGAGAGCACGCTGTTCGCGGCGATCGAAGCCCAGCTGCAAGCCAAGTTCGGCGGCAAGGGCGCCCGCGTGGTGGCCGACAACCTGCGCGTCGTCAAGCGCGGCTTCACCGAATTGACCGAGATCACCGACAAGCAGGTCGGCGTCACGCGCAAGCAGTACGCCCGGACCGATGCGGGCCTGCCGGTGATGTTGCAGCAATTGCCAGCCGGGGACGGCGGCGTTGCCGACATCCATCGCTTCTGGGAACAGACCGGCAATTTCTACCTGACCGGCAAGGGCTCCGACAACCTCGTCGATCCTTTCATCGGCACCTCGCTGATGCCTGCAGCAACCGGTGTGTTCCGCGACATGACCGGCATCCGTTTCGAGCACCCGGTCTGGATTGCCGAAAATTGCACGGCCTGCGGCAACTGTTACACCGAATGTCCGGATTCGGCGATTCCCGGCTTGGTCAGTTCGGTGGCCGATGTGTTCAACACGGTCATCAACCGCATCGAAACCAAGGGCACGCCGACGCGCTTCCTGCGCCGTGCCGCGCGCACGGTAGAAAAGAAATTGCGCGGCCAGATCACTGGCGACGGCGTCGCCGTGCGGCCGTTGATCGATCAGGCGATCGCCGCCACGTTGAGCGAGGCGCCTGCGGAAGATCACGACAAGATGGCGGCCGAGTTCAAGCTGTTTGCCGACGAGATCGGTGATTTCGCCTTCGGTACCACCAAGCCGTTCTGGACCCAGAAGGAGAAGAAGGGCAAGGGCAGCGGCGGCCTGTTCTCGATCACCATCAACCCGTACACGTGCAAGGCCTGCGCCCTGTGCGTGACGGTCTGCGAAGACAATGCGCTCAAGATGGTGACGCAGACCGACGAATCGACCGAGCGCCTGCGCCGCGAATGGAATTTCTGGCTCGACCTGCCGACGACGCCGAAAGAGTACAGCCGTATCGACAGCCTCGACGAAAAGGTCGGCGCGCTGGAAACCCTGCTGCTCGACAAGCACAACTACAACTCGATGAATTGCGGCGACGGCGCCTGCCTGGGCTGCGGCGAGAAGACGGCGATCCACCTCTTCACCTCGACGGTGGCCGCGTTGATGCAGCCGCGCGTCAAGGCTTTTGTCGACAAGATTGACGACCTTGTTTTGCGCCTCGAGCAGCACATGCGCATCAAGCTCGCCTCGGCAGTGGACCTGACCGATACCGGCGCCGTAGTGCGCGCTGTGGACGCTACCGGCCAGCACGATCTGACCCTCTCCAACCTGGCGGCCAAGCTCAACGAGAACAAGCCGTCGCAGCTGCTCGATCCGGCCTGGGTCAAGAGCACCGCGCAGTTGCTGGAAAAGCTGAAGGACCTCAAGTGGCGCTATGTAACGGGGCCGACCGGACGCGGCCGCTCCGAGATGGGCATCATCAACTCGACCGGCTGTACGTCGGTGTGGGGGGCGACCTATCCCTTCCACCCGTATCCCTTCCCATGGACCTCGCACCTGTTCCAGGATTCGCCGTCAGTGGCGATGGGCATCTTTGAAGGCCACATGGCCAAGATGGCCGAGGGTTTCAAAGCCGTTCGCATCGCCGAGAAAGAGCTGGCCGGGGACTACCTGCCGGAACGCGACGACGATTTCTTCCGCCGCTTCACCTGGAGCAAATTCTCGCAGGACGAGTGGCTGCTCTGCCCGCCCGTGGTCAGCCTCGGCGGCGACGGCGCGATGTACGACATCGGTTTCCAGAACCTCTCGCGGGCCATGATGTCGGGCATGCCGATCAAGATTCTCGTCGTCGATACACAGGTCTACTCGAACACTGGCGGCCAGGCCTGTACCTCGGGCTTCATCAGCCAGGTGTCGGACATGGCGCCCTACGGTGTCGCGCAGCGCGGCAAGCAGGAGACGCGCAAGGAGATCTCCCTGATCGGCATGGCGCACCGCACGTCCTACGTCATGCAAGGCACCATCGCGCACGTCAATCACCTGCTCGAAAGCTACATCGACGGTCTCAACAGTCGCCGCCCGGCGCTGTTCAACATCTATGCCGTCTGCCCGCCCGAACATGGTGTCGGCGACGACAAGAGCGTAGACCAGAGCAAGCTGGCGGTCGAATCCCGCGCCTATCCGCTGTTCCGTTTCGATCCGGATGCCGGCATCACCTTCCACGAAACCGTCAGCCTCGAAGGCAACCCGTCGCTCGACACCGACTGGCCGAGCTACACACTGAAATACCAGGATGCAACGGGCAACGAGCAGACCATGACCCTGCCGCTGACCTTTGCCGACTTCGCCGCCACCGAGGCGCGTTTCCTCAAGCAGTTCAAGAAGGCGCCACCGGAGACGTGGAACGACAATATGGTAATGCTGGCCGACTTCCTGCAACTCGACGCCGACGAGCGCGAAGGCAAGTTCCCCTTCATCTGGGCGGTCGACGCCAAGAACCGTCTGATGCGCTTGCTGGTCACCGAAGATCTGGTGCGGTCGACCGAGGAAAGGCTGCATTTCTGGCGTCAGTTGCGCAACATCGCGGGTCTCGACGTCCAGCCCTCGGATGCGGTGGAAGTCGCCGAGCGCGTCCGTGCCGAACTGCTGGCCAGAATTTCCGCCAGTCTCGGCATGGGCGGTGGCGACAGCCATCCGGTCACCGCCAGCACATCCGCGCCGGCAGTGGCTGCAGGCAGCGCGGCGCCTGCAGAAGGCGGCAACGGCGATTACGAGCCGGTCTGGGTCGAGTCGCCCGAATGCACGGCTTGCGACGAGTGCATCAACCTGGCACCGAAGACTTTCGCATATAACGACCAGAAACTCGCCATCGTCATCAATCCGAAGGGCAGCAAATTCGCCGATATCGTCAAGGCGGCGGAGAAGTGCACGGCCGGCTGTATTCACCCCGGGACACCGTGGAACATGAGCGAGCCGGGCGTCGAGAAACTGATGGCGCGCGCGGCGAAATTCAACTGATCCGGCGATGAAACTCCTCTCCTATTTTCGCGGCGAGGCCTTTCAGCGGGGCGTCCATCCGCCATCGTGCAAGCTGACGGCGGACACGCGAATCCGTCGCCTGCCGTTTCCGCCCAAAGTGATCGTGCCCCTGTCGCAACATATCGGCAAGGTGCCGCGCGCCATCGTCAGGGTTGGCCAGGAAGTGGTGCGTGGCGAGCCGATCGCCCGCGCCGACGACTGGCTGTCGGTGCCGCACCACGCACCGGTCACCGGCGTTGTCGAGTTCATCGGACTGCGGCCGGGGGTACGCGGGCAGTGGGTCGAATCCATCGTCATCCGCGCCCACCCCGGGGCTACGCAGCAAGACCTGTGGGGCCAGCCGCGCGATCTGGCGGGCGCCAGCGGTAACGACATCCTGCAGGCGATCTGGGATACCGGCATGGTCGGGCTCGGCGGCGCTGCCTTCCCGACCCACGCCAAGCTGACGGTCCCCAAACAGGCCAAGGTGCATACGCTGGTCGTGAATGGCTGCGAGTGCGAGCCGTACCTCACCTGCGATCATCGTGTCATGGTCGAGCAGGCCGACGATCTGGTCGTCGGCATCCGCTATGCGATGCGAACGACCGGCGCGGTGCGCGCCATCGTAGGTATCGAGGACAACAAGCCGGATGCATTGACGGCGATCCGCGCGGCGATCAGTCGCGCCGGCGACCTGCCTGAAGGCGAGGTTCACGCCGAGCTGGTGCCGACCAAGTATCCACAGGGCTCCGAAAAGATGCTGATCATGGCGCTGTTCGGTGTCGAAATTCCGGCCGGCGGCTTGCCGGTGTCGCTCGGCATGGTGGTGAACAACGTCGGTACTCTGGCGGCACTGGGCAAGCTGTTGCCGGCAGGACGCGGTCTGACCGAACGGGTGGTGACGATCACTGGCCCCGGGGTTGCCAAGCCGGGCGATTACATTGTGCCGCTCGGCACGCCCTTGCGTTTCGTACTCGATTACGCTGGCGCACCCGGTGCCGACGCGCGCCAGGTCATTCTCGGCGGGCCGATGATGGGGCAGGCGGCCGCCTCGCTTGACGTGCCGATCACCAAGGGCATGTCCGGCGTGCTGGTGATGCGCGGTGACGACCTTGCCCGGCGCGAGCAGTTGAAAACCTACCCGTGCATCAAGTGCTCGGAGTGCGTCGAAAGCTGCCCGATGGGCCTCAATCCGTCGCAGCTCGGCATGCTGGCCGCCAAGCGCGAGTATGACCTGATGGGTTCGCACTATCACCTGGGTGAGTGTTTCGAGTGCGGTTGCTGCACCTATGTCTGTCCATCCAACATTCCGCTCGTGCAACAGTTCCGTGTTGCCAAGCAGATCCTGCGTGAAAAGGCGATCGCGAAATGACCATCGAAATTCGCTCGGCACCGCATATCAAGGGGTCGCGCACGGTCGATCAGATCATGCGTCATGTGGTCTGGTCGCTGATGCCGATATGCGCCTTCTACGTCTTCCAGTACGGCCTGTCGGCACTGGCGTCGCTGGTCGTGGTGACTGCCAGTTGCCTGGCCAGCGAACGCTTTTTCGTACGCCAGGGCGGGCAATCCGGCGACATCGGCGACTTCTCGGCGGTCATCACCGGGCTCCTGCTGGCCCTGTCGATTCCTCCGGGCTTCCCGTTGTGGATGGGGGCTGTCGCCGGATTCATGGCGATCGCCTTGGGCAAGGCGCTGTTCGGCGGCATCGGCTTCAATGTCTTCAATCCGGCGCTGATTGGCCGGGCCTTCGTGCAGGCGGCCTTTCCGCAGGCGATTGCGAGTTACACGCCGTCGTTTCTGCCGGGAAGGTTCTACGAACTGATTCCCTCGTCGATGGCGGTCCCGCTGATGCGCCCCGAACCCGTCGTCGAATGGCTCAAGGCGAAGCAGTTCGACGTGCTGGCCGGCGCCACACCGCTCGCCAAATGGAAGTTCGATGGCATTCTGGTCAATGCCGACGAGCTGCTGACCTCGCTCTCCGGGCACATGGCGGTCGGTCCGTCGCCGATGCTGATCCTTCTCTGCGGCGCCTATCTCGCCTTGCGCCGCTTCATGGACTGGCGGATTCCGACGGCGATTCTCGGCAGCGCCGGTCTTACCGCCTGGCTGCTGTTCGCGCTCAGTCCGGATCGCTTCCCCAATCCGTTTTTCATGCTGTTCTCCGGCGGCCTGATCCTCGGCGCGATCTACATGGCGACCGACATGGCGACCTCGCCGGTGACACCCAAGGGGATGTGGGTCTATGGCGCGCTGATCGGCCTGCTGACGGTGATCATCCGCTATTACAGCGGCCTGCCGGAAGGCGTGATGTACGCGATCCTGCTCGGCAATGCAGCGACGCCGCTGATCGAGAAGATCACGCAGCCGACGCCGTTCGGGCGCAGTGCGCTGGCGGCGCTCGGGCGCGCCAGGAAGGGCGCCTCCTATCCGCTGCACCCCGGCTATATTTCGCGCGAGGATGCCGGTGCCGTGACGCCGAAAAAACAGTTCCTGCGCAACAAGCCGAAGGCGCCGGAGCGGGACAAGACATCATGAACGCCGAAGTCATCCATCCGCAGACCACACCGACGCTGGCGATGATTCGCACGCTCGGGCTGATTGCCGCCATTTGCGGCCTGATCATCGTTTCCGCCTATCAGGGAACCTTCGACGCGGTGCAGGAAAACAAGCGCATCGCCGTCGAGCGCGCCGTATTCAAGGTCATTCCCGGCGCCCGGTCGATTGGCGAATACCTTGCCCTGCCCGATGGCCGCGTCGAAAAAGCCGGCGCCGGCGGGGCGGTGCCGGCCGGCGCCGTGAAATTCTATGCCGGCTATGACGATGCCGGCAGCCTGGCGGGGATTGCCGCCGAAGGGTCGGCCAAGGGCTATGCCGACAACGTGCGCATCCTCTTTGCCTACGATCAGGCGACATCGAGCATCACGGCATTCGGCGTCGTCGCGATGCGCGAAACGCCCGGCATCGGCGACAAGATCCTGGTCGACAAGGATTTTCTGGCGAATTTCCCGCTGGAAGCGAAAGTCGCCGCCGATCTCAAGGCGCTGGCCAACGCCATCGTTACCGTCAAGCACGGCACCAGGACCAAGCCGTGGGAAATCGATGCCATTTCGGGCGCCACCATCACCTCGCGCGCCGTCGGCAAGGCGATCAACGATGCCGCGCAGATCCTGCTGCCGCGCATCGGACCGAATCTGGACAAGTTGAAGGAAAAATCATGAGCCAGCCGTCTGGAATATTGAGCGCCCGCAACTGGGACGAACTGATGGAGGGCATCTGGCGCCAGAACCCGGTGTTCGTGATGGTGCTCGGCATGTGTCCGGCCCTCGCGGTGACCGTGTCGGGAATCAACGGGCTGTCGATGGGCATCGCCACCACCTTCGTGCTGGTCTGCTCCTGCGGCCTGGTGTCGCTGCTGCGTAAGCTGATCCCCAAGGAAGTGCGGATCGCCACCTACATCGTCATCATCGCCACCTTCGTCACCGTCGTCGATTACGTCATCCAGGCCGTCAGCCTGGCCCTCTACGATGCGCTGGGCGCCTTCATCCAGCTCATCGTCGTCAATTGCGTCATCCTCGGGCGGGCCGAGGCGCACGCCTCGAAGAACACGCCGGTGGTCGCCATGACCAACGCCTTCGGCATGGGGATCGGCTTCACCATCGGCCTGCTGGCGCTCGGTTGCGTGCGCGAGATTCTCGGCGCCGGGACGCTGTTCGGCGTCAGCCTGTTCGGTGCCAACTTCCAGCCGTGGGTGGTCATGGTCCTGCCGCCGGGCGGCTTCTTCGTGCTCGGCGCCTGGCTGCTGCTCTTTTCCGCGCTGGCCCGGCGCAAGCAGCGCAAACTGACGGAGGCCGCGCAAAATGCCTGAATCCGCCGCCAGCATCTTCATCAACGCGCTGCTCGCCAACAATTTCGTGCTGGCGATGTTCCTCGGCCTGTGCCCCTTCCTCGGCGTCTCGAACAAGCTCGAAACGGCCTTTCCCATGGGGGTCGCGACCACTTTCGTCATGTTCGTGGCGTCGCTTTGCGCCTTTGGCCTGAACCTGCTGCTGAGCACCTTCCATCTCGAATTCCTGCGCCTGATTTCGTACATCGTCATCATTGCTTCGTCCGTGCAACTGGTCGAAATGGTGCTGAAGAAATACAGCCCGACGCTTTTTCGCGCGCTCGGTATTTATTTGCCGCTCATCACCACCAACTGCGCGGTCCTCGGCGTCGCCTTGTTCCAGACCGCGCGCGATTACGATTTCGTGCAGTCGGTGGCCTTCAGCCTCGGCGGCGGCGCCGGATTCATGCTGGCCCTTGTGCTGATGGCCAGCGTGCGCGAGCGCCTGCAACTTTCCGACGTCCCGGCCGTGGCTCAGGGCACGGCCCTGACCCTGATGCTGGCCGGCATCCTGTCGCTGGCCTTCATGGGCTTTGCAGGGCTGGGCGGCTAAGATGTCGGTCTACATCGTCACCGTCGGCTTGATCTTCGCGGTCATGCTGTTTGGCATCTTCGTCGACCGGTTGTATCGCGCCTTCGCCGCGCGCAATCCGCAGCTCGGCCCGTTTCGCAAGAGCGAAGGCTGCGGTTCGTGTTCCGGCGGCAGCGGCTGCAGCAGCGAGCGCAGTGGCGATCATTCAGGCGCCAACTGAGCGGTAAGCCAGCGACCGTTACACTCCAAGGGTGCTTCCTGCGGGGCGCGGTCGACGCACAAAAACCGGTAAAAATCCGCTTGCGCGGTGCTTGTGCCGTGACGTTTGCCCACTGCGCCCGTAGAATCGCTCTTTTGCCTTGAAGAACTGCGCCATGCACCCGGATTACCTTGAAAAAGTCCTCAACGCACAGGTTTACGATGTGGCCGTCGAAACGCCGCTCGATCTGGCAGGCAACCTTTCAGCGCGGGTCGGCAACAAGATTCTGCTCAAACGCGAAGATCTGCAGCCGGTGTTTTCCTTCAAGCTGCGCGGCGCCTACAACAAGATCGCCAGCCTTTCCGCCGAGAAGCTCAAGCGCGGCGTGATCTGCGCGTCGGCCGGCAACCATGCCCAGGGCGTTGCGCTGTCGGCGGCCAAGGTCGGCTGCCGCGCGGTGATCGTCATGCCGACGTCGACGCCGGGCATCAAGGTGGCGGCGGTCAAGCGCCGCGGCGGCGAGGTTGTCCTGTTCGGCGACTCCTACGACGAAGCCTACGCCCACGCGCTGGAACTGGAAAAATCCGAAAAGCTGACCTTCGTTCATCCGTTCGACGACCCCGAGGTGATCGCCGGCCAGGGCACCATCGGCATGGAAATCCTGCGCCAGCACTCGCGCCACAATGGCCCGATCCACGCCATCTTCTGCTGTGTCGGCGGCGGCGGGCTGATCGCCGGCGTCGCGGCCTACGTCAAGCGCCTGC
>Ga0210088_1000278_pt1 | contig 10180 bp, 8 predicted proteins | sample RushMan_CattailN_6_FD_185557 | JGI IMG/M metagenome (GOLD analysis project Ga0210088, IMG submission 185557) | Wetland microbial communities from San Francisco Bay, California, USA, that impact long-term carbon sequestration -... | ecosystem: Environmental > Aquatic > Marine > Wetlands ... | reverse complement strand
CATCATCACCAGGCGAAGGGCATCATTTCCGTGGCTTCCGTCGGCGGCATCCGGGGCGACCTGCAACCAGGCGACATCGTCATTCCCGACCAGATCATCGATTACACCTGGGGGCGCAAATCAAGTTTTTTCGACGGGAACGGTACCCCGGTGACCCACGTCGATTTTACCGAGCCCTACGACTCCGAGCTGCGCTGCCGGGTTCGCGAGGCCGGCGCCCGGCTGGGCGTCGCGATGAAGGATGGCGGCGTCTATGCGGCGACGCAGGGGCCGCGCCTTGAAAGCGCCGCTGAAATCAATCGCCTGGAGCGCGATGGCGCGGATCTGGTTGGCATGACCGGGATGCCGGAAGCAGTGCTCGCCCGCGAGCTCGGCCTGCCCTACGCCGCCATCAGTGTTGTCGCTAACCATGCGGCGGGGCGCGGCAGCAGCGTTCGCGGCATCCAGTTCGAGAGCCTCGAATCCGTCCTTCAGGAAGCTATGGGGCGCGTCCGGTCAGTCATCGAAAAGGTCGTCAGTTCGCAGGCGGATTGCCTGCCGGAAGCCAAAACCGGCTAAACCTTCAGGCGCTCCATCAGGTCGGTTTCGAGCTGGATGCGGCGCTTGCTCTGACCCAGGTCGCCGCCGCTGATCAGAAAGACGTCCTCGACCCGTTCGCCGAGCGTGGAAATCTTGGCCGTATGCAGGTTTGCCCCGTGCTCGGCGATGGTTTGGGCTACCGTATAGAGCAGGCCGGGACGGTCGGCAGCGGTCAGATTCAGTACAAAATGAGAGCCCCTTTCGTCGGCCCGGATTTCCGCTTCGGCCTTGATCGGGAAATGTTTTACCTGGCGCGAAAGGCGACCGGAGGAGGGCGTTTCCAGAGGTGCCTGTTGAATGAGCCGGTCGGTCAGTTCATGCTCTATATAGGAAATCATTTCGCGGTCGTTGCTGTTTTGCGCGACACTGAGCACGAAGAAGCTGTCCAGCGCGTAACCGTGCGTCGTCGTGTGAATCTTGGCATCGACGATGCTGTAGCCGGCACGCGGGAAGAAACCGACAATGCGCGCGAAAAGATCGGGCTGGTCCTTGGTATAGACCATCACCTGCAAGCCTTCGCCTTCGTGAGTCAGGCGGGCGCGAACGACCGGCTTTTCGTTGAAGATGCGGTAATGCAGCGAACGGGCGTGCCAGGCGATTTCGTCTGCCGAATGGCGCAGGAAATAGACGGTGTCGAGCTGGTTCCACAGGCGCTCGTGTACCGTTTCCGGCAAGGCGAAGTAGCGCATCAGACGTAGCGCTTCGGCCTGACGTTCAGCAATGATACCGGGTGGCGCCGGCGGGGCATCCTGAACGAGATGCTCGAGGGTCAGGTAGTAAAGGTCGGCCAGCAACTTGCCCTTCCACTGGTTCCACACCTTCGGGCTAGTGCCGCGGATATCGGCGTGGGTCAGCAGGTAGAGGGCACTCAAGCGGCGCCGGTTGCCGACCAGCCGGCTGAATTCGGCAATGACTTCGGGATCGGAAAGGTCCTCCTTCTGCGCATACTGGGACATGACCAGATGCTGGCGAACGAGCCAGACCACCAGTTCGGTGTCTGCGCTGGGGAAGTCGTGCATTTCGCAGAAATTTCTGGCGTCGACCGTACCGAGTTCGGAGTGGTCACCCCCCCGACCCTTGGCGATGTCGTGAAAGAGGGCGGCGACGTAGAGCAGCCACGGACGGTCGAACTCGGCGATCACCCTTGAGCTGAGCGGGTATTCATGCGCGAACTCGGTCATCGTGAAGCGACGGAGGTTGCGCAAAACCTGCAGGATGTGCTGGTCGACCGTATAGACATGAAACAGGTCATGTTGCATCTGCCCGACGATGCGGCCGAAGGCCGGCAGGTAGGCGCCGAGAATGTCGAGCTGGTTCATGCGGCGGAATTCGTGGACCACGCCGCGCCGTCCCTGGATGAGCCTGAGGAAAGCGGTGCGGTTTTCAGCTTGCGCACGAAATTCGGGGGTGATGAGTTCGCGGGCGCGCCACAGGGCACGCAGGGTGCGGGCCGTCATGCCGTGCAGGTCGGAGTTTCGCTGCATGACCAGGAAGCTCTCTAGAATCAGCGCCGGGTCCAGATTGAAGGCGTCTTCGTTGCACACGTCGAGCAGGCCGCCGACAGACTGAAAATTGGCGTCTATCGGCTGCGGAAGCTGCTCGTTTTCCGGCGCCAGCGCGGCGCCGATGTTCTGCATCAAAATCGTGTTGGTCAGCGTGACGGTCTTGGCATTGCGGTAGTACCCCTGCATCAGGCGCTCGGACGCACGTTTCTCCGGAGTTGATTCGAGACTGTACTCGGCGGCCAGTGTATTCTGGTAATCGAACAGCAGGCGATCCTCGCGGCGCCCGACCATCAGGTGCAGGCGGATTCGCAGGTGGCGAAGATAGTCTTCGCAGCCTTCGATATGCTGGAGTTCGTCGGCGGTCAGAAACCCGTGCTTTTCGAGATCCGCCCAGCTCGTGCCGAACCCGGCGACGCGCGCGACCCAGAAAATGACCTGAAGGTCGCGCAGGCCACCCGGCGCTTCCTTGAAATTGGGTTCGAGGCTGTAGGGCGTCTCGTTGAAACGCAGGTAGCGTTCCTGTTGTTCGAGGCGCTTGCGCTCAAAGAACATCAGCGGATCGAGATTCCCGCGCAGGCGCTTGCGGAAGGTGGCGAACAGGGCGTCGTTGCCTGTAAGCAGGCGCGCTTCGACCAGGGAGGTCTGGATCGTGACGTCGCCGGCGGCTTCATCGACGCAATCCTGAATCGTGCGGACGCTGTGGCCGATTTCGAGACCGATATCCCAGAAATGGCCAACCAGGCGCTCCAGGCATTCCTGCAACGTGGCATCAGGTTCATGCGGCAGGAGAATCAGCAGGTCGATGTCCGAGGCGGGATAAAGCTCGCCGCGCCCGTAGCCGCCAACCGCCGCAAGCGCCAGCTCGGCCGGCATGTCAAGGCCGCTCCACAGGCGAATGAGTACGTCGTCGACCTGCTGGCAGCGCGAGCGGAGCATGGCCAGCGCGTCATTGGTCAGCGCATAAGCCTCACGCAACGCCTGTTGCCCGGCCCTGACTTCGCTGCGCAGTGCAGCAAGATCCACGTTCATCAGGCGATCCAGTCGGGTTTGGGGCGGCATCCGGCAGAAAGTGTCAGGACTTCGTATCCGCTGGCGGTGACCAGTACCGTGTGCTCCCATTGCGCCGACAGGCTGTGATCCTTGGTGACGATGGTCCAGCCGTCGGCCATTTCGCGGATGGCGGCCTTGCCGGCATTGATCATCGGTTCGATGGTGAAGATCATGCCGGGCTCCATCCGGGCGCCCGTACCGGGCTTGCCGTAGTGGGTCACCTGCGGGTCTTCGTGGAACTTGCTACCGATGCCATGACCGCAGAATTCGCGCACCACTGAATAGCCGTTCTTTTCCGCATGCTTCTGGATGATCGCGCCGATATCGCCGATATGGCCGCCGGGGCGCACGACGGAAATGCCCAGCCACAGGCATTCGAAGGTGATTTCGCAGAGCCGCCTGGCCTGGATCGAGGCTTCGCCGATCAGGTACATGCGGCTCGTGTCGCCGTGGTAGCCGTCCTTGATCGGCGTCACGTCGAGGTTGACGATGTCGCCGTTTTTCAGAACCCGGTCACCCGGTACGCCATGGCAGACTTGGTGATTGACCGAGGTGCAGATCGATTTGGGGTAGGGATTGTGGCCGGACGGCGCGTAGTTGAGCGGCGCGGAAATGGCGCCCTGTACATTGACCGTGTAGTCATGGCAGAGACGGTCGAGTTCGTTGGTGGTGACGCCGGCCTTGACGAAAGGCTCGATGTAGTCGAGCACTTCCGAAGCGAGGCGACCGGCGACGCGCATTTTCTCGATTTCTTCGGGCGTCTTGATGGAAATGCTCATAAACAGGGGCGGGCTGGACGATTGGGGAAGGGCAAGGATAATGGATTAGGGGGTATTCTCAAAGCTGGCGGCAGCAACGCTGGCATAATCTCGGACCTTGGGCGCAATATTGGAAAACGATGAGCATTCTTGTTCTCGGCAGGGATGGTCAGGTCGGCTGGCAACTTCAACGTTCGTTGGCGCCGCATGGTCAGGTTGTTGCCTGTGATCGTGCCGCCTGCGATGTGACCGACTTCGATCAATTGCGTTCAGTGATCCGGAAACTTCGCCCGGCGGTGATCGTCAATTCGGCGGCCTACACGGCGGTAGATCGCGCCGAAGCGGAACCCGAACTGGCGATGCGGATCAATGGCGAGGCCCCGGGTGTAATGGCCGAAGAGGCTGCAAGGCTAGGTGCCTTGCTGATTCATTATTCGACTGACTACGTCTTCGATGGCAGCAAGTCGGCGCCCTATCAGGAATACGACCCAAGCGCACCGCGCAGTGTCTATGGCCGTACCAAGCTGGCCGGCGAGGACGCAGTACGTGCTGCCGGCGGCAAGTCGGTCATTTTCAGAACGAGCTGGGTTTTCGGTGCGCGCGGCGCAAATTTCGTCAAGACCATCCTGCGCCTGGCGCGCGAAAAGGACGCGCTGAATGTCGTGAGTGACCAGGTCGGCTCGCCGACCGCGGCGGCAATGATCGCGACGGTCACCGGCATCGTGCTCGCGATGTTGCGCCAGGGCGGGTTGATGCAGGAGGGGGAACAGCGGCTTTATCACCTCTGTTGCGGTCGACCGGTAAGTTGGCACGAATTTGCAACGACCATCGTCGAACTGGCGGGTCGCATGCCAGGTTTCGATCTGAGGCTGACGCCGGGGGCGATTCGCGCCATCCCGGGCAGCGAATATCCGACTGCCGCCGAGCGTCCGCAAAATTCGCGGCTCGACTGCACGCGTTTGGAACGCGATTTCGGCTTGCAGATGCCCGATTGGCAACCCTATCTGGAAAGGATGCTGCAGCTGCTGGCGTTGAAACAGAACGGCTATTGAGCTTGGTTTTCGAGCTTTTCCGATGCTATAATTCAAAGGTTTTTCCGGGTCCAGTGACCTGAAAAAGCGGTTGCCCGTATCAGATGGGCAATCAATCCACACATCCGCCGATTAAGGGTGTCCGCCAAATTTCAGATTTGGCGGGCGTTGCTGGCGGATGGCGGTTCAACCCTTAAGGAGTTTTTTGTATGTCCGTAACCATGCGTGAAATGCTGGAGGCCGGTGTTCACTTCGGCCACCAGACCCGTTTCTGGTCCCCCAAAATGGCACCGTACATCTTCGGTGCCCGCAACAAGATTCACATCGTCAACCTCGAACAGACCCTGGCCAAGTACAACGAAGCCATGTCTTTCGTCAAGAAGCTGGCGGCCAATCGCGGGACCATCCTGTTCGTCAGTACCAAGCGTCAGGCCCGCGAAATCATCGCTCAGGAAGCCCAGCGCGCCGGTGCGCCGTATGTTGACCAGCGCTGGCTGGGTGGGATGCTGACCAATTTCAAGACGGTCAAGACCTCGATCAAGCGCCTCAAGGAGATGGAACTGGCGGTCGAAGCCGGCGATCTCGAGCGCATGCCGAAGAAAGAGGCACTGACCTTCCGCCGCGAAATGGAAAAGCTGCAGAAATCGATCGGCGGCATCAAGGAGATGGCCAGCGTTCCGGACGCCATTTTTGTCATCGACGTCGGTTACCACAAGATTTCCATCACCGAAGCCGGCAAGCTCGGTATCCCGATCATCGGCGTCGTCGATACCAACCATTCGCCGGATGGTGTCAATTACGTCATTCCCGGCAATGATGACTCGTCCCGCGCCATCCAGTTGTACGCGCGCGGCGTTGCCGATGCCATCCTCGAAGGCCGCAGTCAGGTCGTCCAGGAAATCGTCGATGCAGGCGGTGACGACGAGTTCGTCGAAGTGCAGGAAGCTGCGGAATAAGGTTGCAAGGGCGGGGCCAAGTGCCCCGCCGGTTTTAAAAGCTCAGGAGAACAAAATATGGCGGCAATTACCGCAGGCATGGTCGCAGAACTGCGCGGCAAGACCGACGCGCCGATGATGGAATGCAAAAAGGCCTTGACCGAAGCCGATGGCGACATGGGCAAGGCCGAAGAAATCCTTCGTGTCAAGTTGGGCAACAAGGCGAGCAAGGCGGCTTCCCGCATCGCAGCGGAAGGCGTGGTTGGCCTTTATATCGCAGCTGACGGCAAGCTCGGCTCGATGATTGAAGTCAATAGTGAAACCGACTTCGTCGCCAAGAACGACGAGTTTATCGCCCTGGCCAAGGGGTGTGCCGAATTGGTCGCAGCCAAAAATCCGGCCGACGTCGCCGCGCTGTCGGCGCTGCCGATGGGCGAAGGTACCGTTGAGTCGACCCGCTCGGCGCTGGTCGGCAAGATCGGCGAGAACATGGCGATCCGCCGCTTCGTGCGCATCGAAGCCAAGGGCAAGCTGACTTCCTATGTCCATGGCGGCTCCAAGATCGGCGTCGTGATCGATGTCGTTGGCGGCGACGAGCAACTGGCCAAGGATCTGGCGATGCATATCGCTGCGTCCAAGCCGAAGTCGCTCGATGCTTCCGGCGTCTCTCCGGAACTTCTGGATACCGAGCGCCGCATCGCCATCGAAAAGGCGCGTGAGGCCGGCAAGCCGGAAGCGATGCTGGAAAAGATAGCCGAAGGCACCGTCCAGAAATACCTCAAGGACGTCACCCTGCTCGGCCAGGTATTCGTCAAAGCCGCGGATGGCAAGCAGACGATCGAGCAACTATTGAAGGCCAAGGCTGCCTCAGTGGCCGGCTTTACGCTGTTCGTGGTGGGCGAGGGCATCGAGAAACGCGTCGACGACTTCGCCGCCGAAGTGGCTGCCCAGGCTGCCGCCGCTGCCGCCAAGAAGTAATCTGCAAGGAAACGCCATGACCACGCCCCGGTACAAACGCATCCTCCTGAAACTCTCTGGCGAGGCCCTGATGGGCAATGACGCCTACGGCATCAATCCGCAGACCATTGCGGAAATTGTCGGGGAGATCAAGGCGGTCGCAGACCTGGGTGTGGAAATCGGCGTGGTCATCGGTGGCGGCAACATTTTTCGCGGCATGGCCGGTACGGCCACCGGCATGGATCGGGCGACCGCGGATTACATGGGCATGCTGGCCACGGTAATGAACGCCATGGCGCTGTCCGATGCCTTCCGCCAGGCAGGTCTGAATGCCCGCGTGCAGTCGGCGCTGAATGTTGAGCAGGTGGTCGAGCCCTATATCCGCGGCAAGGCCATCCGCTATCTGGAAGAAGGCAAGATCGTCATCTTCGGGGCCGGAACCGGCAACCCGTTTTTCACGACTGATACGGCAGCCGCCTTGCGCGGATCGGAAATTGGGGCGGAAATCGTGCTCAAGGCGACCAAGGTTGATGGCATCTATTCTGCCGATCCGAAGAAGGATCCGGCAGCGACCCGTTTCGACAAGATCAGCTTCAACGACGCGATCTCCAGGAATCTGGCCGTCATGGATGCAACGGCCTTTGCCCTTTGTCGCGACCAAAAACTGCCGATCAACGTGTTCTCGATCTTCAAGGCCGGTGCGCTGAAGCGCGTGGTCTGCGGGGAAGACGAGGGGACGTTGGTCTACTGCTGAGGAGATAACAATGATCCCGGAACTCAAGAAAACGGCCGAGAGCAAGATGCAGAAGTCGCTGGAGGCGCTCAAGAACGACCTTCTGAAAATCCGTACCGGCCGCGCCCATACCGGCCTGCTGGATCATGTCCAGGTCGATTACTACGGCTCGATGGTGCCGGTCAATCAGGTCGCGAACATCACGCTGGTCGATGCACGGACCATCGGGGTCCAGGCGTGGGAAAAGAACATGGCGCAGAAGATCGAGAAGGCCATTCGCGACTCTGATCTCGGCCTCAATCCTGCCTCACAAGGCGAATTGATCCGCGTCCCGATGCCGGCGTTGACCGAAGAGCGCCGCAAGGAAATGATCAAGGTCGTCAAGAACGAGGGTGAGACCGCCAAGGTGGCGATCCGCAATCTGCGTCGCGATGCCAATACTCATCTCAAGGATGCGCTGAAGAAACATGAAATTCCCGAGGACGACGAGCGCAAGGCGCAAGACGATATCCAGAAACTCACCGATCGCTATGTTGCCGAAGTAGACAAGATGCTCGCTCATAAAGAGGCCGAGCTGATGCAGGTTTGAGCCCGGTTTCGGACTGATCGCAGCCTGCATGGCGCTCTTCACCAGTTCGACGAGACAGATTCCGACGGCGGTAGTCGTGCCTCGGCACGTCGCCATCATTCTCGACGGCAATGGTCGCTGGGCCAGGAAGCGCCTCATGCCCCGTTTTTCCGGCCATGCCAGAGGCGTCGAAATGGTGCGCGAAACCGTGCGCTCGTGCCTTGAGGTTGGAGTCGAATACCTGACGCTATTTGCCTTCAGTTCGGAAAACTGGCGACGCCCGCAGGAAGAAGTCAGCCTCTTGATGCAATTATTCATCAAGGCTCTCGAACAGGAGGTCGACAAACTGGATCGGAATGGTGTCCGCTTGCGCGTCATCGGCGACCTGTCTCGCTTCGACGCTCGCCTGCAGGGACTGATCCGTTCGGCTGAGGAACGAACTGCCGCGAATTCCCGACTGCACCTTTCCATCGCCGCCAACTACGGCGGGCGCTGGGACATCATGCAAGCGGTCAATGCAATGCTGGGGTCACAGCCGGAAAAGCGCGCCGGGTGGGTCGAGGCGGACCTCGAGCCGTTTCTGTCCATGAATTTCGCCCCGGAGCCCGACCTCTTCATCCGCACCGGCGGCGAACAGCGCATCAGCAACTTTCTCCTGTGGCAGCTTGCCTACACCGAGCTGTATTTTACCGGGACCCTGTGGCCGGAATTCGATCGTGCCGAGTTCGATCTGGCGATTGCTTCCTATCAGAATCGCGAGCGACGCTTCGGTCGCACCAGCGAGCAGTTGGCCGGTGCTGCCGGTGCTTAAGACACGCATCATCACTGCGCTGATTCTGCTGGCTCTGGTCCTGCCCAGTTTGTTTTTCCTTCCCCAGTTCCATTGGTCGCTGCTCGTGGCGGCGTTCATCGGCGTCGGCGCCTGGGAGTGGGGTGGTCTACTCGGGTTTGCAGCGGGCCGCCGCCTTGCCGTTGGAATCGGCATGGCTGCCCTATGCGCCGCGATGGCATTGCTGTCTCCGGAGGAAATCGGTGCCGGTTCGGCAGCCGCGCTTGAGGCGCCCTGGGTGATCGCGACCTATGGCATTGCCGCAAGCTTCTGGTGCGTTTTGGTGCCGCTCTGGCTAAGATCGCAATGGCGGCTTCCGCAGGGCCTGCCGGGCATGATTACCGGTCTGGTGGTCCTCTTTCCAACGTGGCTGGCCCTAGTCCAGTTGCGGCTTGCCGGGCCGGGTGCCTTGCTGGCCATACTGGCGATCGTCTGGATGGCCGACGTGGCCGCCTATTTTTCCGGAAAAGCCTTTGGCAAGCACAAGCTGGCACCGTCGATCAGCCCTGGCAAGACCTGGGAAGGGGCGATCGGTGCTTGCGTCGGTGTGGTCCTGTATGGAATTGCCTTGCGTCTGGGCTTCTCGTTTACGCCGATCACTCTGCCCTTGTGGGTTCTCGCCTTGCTGGCGGTGACCGCGATCAGCATCATCGGCGATCTGTACGAATCAATGCTCAAACGGCAGGCAGGCATCAAGGACAGCAGCAACGTGCTGCCCGGTCACGGTGGCGTGCTTGATCGCATTGACAGCCTGACCTCGACGCTTCCCGTCGTTGCACTGCTCTGGTTGCTTGTGCTGCGAGGGCAGGGTTGATGCAGCGCGAGAAAATCACGATTCTCGGCGCTACCGGCTCGATCGGGGCCAGTACGCTCGATGTCATTCGTCGCCACCCGGATCGCTACGAAGTGTTCGCGCTGTGCGCGCATACACAGATCGACAAGTTGTTTGAGCAAATTAGTGAATTCAAGCCGGCTTTTGCGGTCGTGCGTGATCTGGCTCTGGCCGAAGAGCTCGGAACGCGCTGCAGCAATGCCGGGTTGCCCACGAAGGTGCGGCATGGCATGCCGGCTCTGGTAGACATGGCGGCACACCCGGATGTCGATGCGGTGATGGCGGCGATCGTTGGCGCGGCGGGTCTGGAACCGACGCTGGCCGCTGCGAAGGCCGGCAAGAAAATCCTGCTGGCCAACAAGGAAGTGCTGGTCATGGCCGGTGAGTTGTTCATGCATGCAGT
>Ga0210088_1000277_pt1 | contig 10256 bp, 8 predicted proteins | sample RushMan_CattailN_6_FD_185557 | JGI IMG/M metagenome (GOLD analysis project Ga0210088, IMG submission 185557) | Wetland microbial communities from San Francisco Bay, California, USA, that impact long-term carbon sequestration -... | ecosystem: Environmental > Aquatic > Marine > Wetlands ... | reverse complement strand
AAAGATACAAAATCCACATCGGGACTCGCAGGAAAATACTAGTTTTGGAGTCAGCCCAAACTCCAAAACGGTAGACTAATGTAATCCAGAATCCGGACCGTCGATAACAATGGCCTTCATCATATGTTGCCAAGTCGCGACGCAAATTTTCGAACATTTGGCCCCCTGCCTGGAAATTGAGTATTTCAGCGTACTGAACTATGAGGCGTTGGTCGATCAGGAATGGCTGCAAGGACGGAAATGAGCTCACGCGCAGCACGGATCTTGCCAACAGTGTTCAGGTGGCCACCATCATTCGTGTAATCCGGATCCATTGCAGGAGCAACAATGCCATTCCATTCAACGGTTACCGCCTTTCCATCCGGTGCGGTAGACTCGATGCGTGCCAGATCAAAGATAGGCTCGCGTCCCTGGTAAGTCTTGCGCAGGAGGGCATTGTATTCTTCTCGGCGCACGTTCGTGGCGTCACCGCTTCGACCAAGGATCCGTTTCAGCAACTCCTTAGGCCAGCTTTGTTCACTGGTGAGGGGTGCGGTCACATGGACGAAGGTCGTGCCGGGGTTCTTCGCCTTGAGGTCCTCAATGGCGGTGCGGTAACTGTCAAAAAGCACTTTCGAATCGGTCTCTGGCGTGAAATCGACAAAACAGAATTTAGTGATTGCGACATCTATCCCTGAAGATTTGTTTCCCATGGCTTGTTCAAAACTCTTAAGCTTCATGAATGGTTTTTCGTTTTCGGCGATAAACGTGTGCCCAATCATCGAGGTTCCTACTTCACTTGCCGATTTAACTTCGGCAATGTGAACAGGTACGCCAGCCGTTGTAGAGAGTTGCTTGATTCCTTCGAGCAGATTCATGCCAACCGACTGATGACCGAAAAAAATTCGTTTCTGTGCGATACGCTCGAGATCAGCACGAAGGCTGGAATCAGCATCGGCAGCGCGGGCGGTAGACGAAGGGCCGACAGAAACTATGGCCAGAGCCAGTAGCATGCTTGTCACAATACGAGTTCCATACATAGTAATCTCCCGAAAAAAAGAAAAAACAAGTTGGATTGATGCATATTTTAGCCTTTTTTGCGGACGATGAAATTCGCAATTCGCTCGATGGAATCAAGATTGTCAGGCAACATTTCATTGTCCTCAACCTTAATGCCGAAAGTTTCCTCAATAAAAAAAATGACTTCGAGTACTCCAGTCGAGTCGATGATGCCGAGATCAAGCAATGATGCTTTGTTATCAAGTGCTGCAGGATCTGCCACATAGAAATTTGATGTTACAAAAGTGCGAACCTGCTCTTGAATATCCATGTCAAAGTTCCTTTCTTTCAATAAGGGAGTTCACATTGGGGTGACAACGCCATATGCGATTTCAAACACAGAACATGTTATATATTATCTCATTTCAGTTCTGTAACACTTGGCATCTTCCGATATAAAACAGTGAAACTGAATCCTGATCAAGTCGAAAGTGGTATCGGGGGCCTGGGGCGCTAAAATCAAAGCAACGGAGGTTAGGCAGAACTGCAAAACTCCTTTGTCCACATAAGCCTTTTCTCTAGCCAGATTTCTTGAGTATTTTCTTCCGCAAACCTTCGTGCTTCAATTTGGGCGTTTGCTAGTGCATTTGGATCTTTGGCCAGATTTGCAATTGTTTCTGCCATGGCGTCGACATCCAGCCAGGGGCTGACTCTTACCATTGGACCAAATTTTGCCAGTGTGAGGTAATAGTCGGTATCGTAGGCGCATAATGCCATACCCGCTGCCATCCCATCAAAGGCTGAACGTGGAGTGTCCTCAGTGAGCGGAGCAGCCAACAAAATATCGTAGTGATAAAGTGCGCCAAAAAGTTCAGGTCCGAATTTGATCGGTGGCTGCAAAAAAATAAATTTTTCTGCATCTTGCTGTTTAATCATCGAGGCTAATTTTTCCTTGTCGGGACCGTCTCCAATGATGGTGAAGCTGATGTTTGCGTTATGCTTATTCTTGGCCTGCACAACTGATTTGATGCAGTAATCAATGCCCTTTCGTGCCACAAATCGTCCAAAATACACGCACTTGATTGCCTGATCTTGAATTTTATGAGAATTTACTTTTTCCATTAGCTGATCTTTCGGGATAATGTGCTGACTCGAATGCGCCGCATCAAAAAAATTTTTCACGGAATCTTTTCCATTGCCATAGTCGGAAACAAGTGCCTGGCCTTTAAAGAATACCAGCGAACAATTGCGTGCAACCCAGCCGAGTTGCATGCGCCGCAAAGGCTCGAAAATAAAACGTTCAAGAAGATATCTGAACTTGTTAGTCATCCCAAGTTGATATTCACGTTCGACATCCTTTCTGCTGTCAATGTCTAGAACTGCAATGCTTTTCTTTCGTAACAGTTTTGCAGCAACCAATGAAAATATTCCGATGGGTTGAAATAGGTTCATGGATGGGCAGGAATGAACAAGTCCGGCCTTGGATACTGCCAGCCATATTGTTTTAAATGTACTAAAAGCGGAAGACACCAAGAATTCAACAAAGCGGGTATTGTTAGGATAAAGACCAGTCAAAAATATGTTTTCTTGCTGTTCCTTTATATGGCCAAGGTGCCCCTTGTTATGCTGGTAGTCTGCCAGTGACATTAACGGGCCGCATACACGGATTGAATTAAATTGTGAAGGAATGCTCCGAAGAAGTACTCTGAGATGATCGGCAAAGGCCGATTCGCAGGCAAACTCGCCTGCTGACACGCGATAGAAGGTCACATTTAAGACTAACAGGTATTCCATATTATCCTTGCAATCCAATAAGCATTTCTCAAGATGAAAGTAACACCGCCACAGATAAACGCGGCTTTTCGCGCGAGGAAATGTTCATTAATAAAAACCTACCCTTGTGATCTTACTCAGTGCGTTTCCGTCCTGAAACGACGAGTACTTCCCCCTCCGCGTTTACGACACTCAAGGTGCTCTCATAAGCTTTTGTGCGATCAAAAAGCATCTTGACCTGACGCTCCTGACCAACGCCAATTTCGAAATGAAGCATGCCACCGGGGCGCAGAAATGGCAGCGCCTCCTTGACAACACGCTGCTGAATGCTGATCCCGTAAGGGCCACCATCAAAAGCTTCCCTCGGTTCATATTTGAGCAACTCAGCGCGCTCGGCCGCGAGCTTGGTTTGGGAAATGAACGGGGGGCCGCAAACAACGGAGTCAATCGTGCCTTCCAGACCCATTCCGGACAGTCCGGCAAAAAGGTCTCCTTGGGCAACAACGACGCGATCAGAAACGCCTACATGTTCGATATTGCGATGAGTGAGCGCAATACAGTTGTCGGTAAGGTCGCTTGCCCAAACTCGGGCATCAGGCAGGTAGTGTGCTATGGCGCAGGCAAGGTTTCCCGATCCACAGCACATATCAATAATTCGCGTTTCTGCTGTTTTGCGTGAGGCCAGCTCATCAAGCGCAACTTTTCCGAGGAGTTCGGTTTCCTTGCGTGGAAAAAGGACACCCTCGGCAGCGATAAGCTCAATGCCCATGAATACTTCTCGGCCTGTCACGTAGGCAAGTGGCACACCTGAGGCACGCCGCTCTGCCATGGAATAAGCAACATCAGAGTAATCGGGTGAAGAAGACGCTTGCGCAGCTTGCACAATCCGAGCCGCTTCACTGGTTGCTTCAGCAATGCCACTTCGCTCTAGAATGGCCGTTATTTCATTTAAAAGTGTATTCATAATATTCCCCGCTTTGATACTGGCAGCACAGGCTTGAGTAGATCTGGCATGCAGCATTCGCGTATATATTCACCCCTCTCCATAACTGCTGATGCCCTCGAAAGTTCTATAAGACAACATCAAAGAACGTTATTTTAATATCCATGTAGAGCCTTCTCTTTTCGATACGTGATCTGTTTTTATGCTGGACCAACACTACAGCGATCCCCGCCTTGCTGCGCATAGCTATATTTGTTTCATTAAATTATGCACGTTTGTGTCCAGACATAACACGCACTTCGCCGGCATTGTTTTCGACTGAACAAATATTTTCATATGCGTTTGCACGGTCGAAAAGCATTTTGACCTGCCGTTCTTGCCCGACCCCGATCTCGAAAAGAAGTGTGCCGCCGGGCCGTAAAAAGGGGAGCGCCTCCTTGATGACGCGCTGCTGAATACTGAGTCCATACGGGCCGCCATCAAAGGCCTCACGCGGCTCATGCGCAAGCAGCGCTGCACGGTCAGTCGCTAGTTTTCCCTGAGAGATATAGGGCGGGTTGCAAACAACGACATCGATAGATCCTTCCAGGTTTAACCCCGCAAATCCGGCGAAAAGGTCTCCCTGGGTAACGACGACGCGGTCAGAAACACCTGCATGGCTGACATTACGACGAGTGACCTCAATGCAGCCATCGGTAAGGTCACTTGCCCAAACACGAACAGTTGGCAGATGGTGTGCAATGGAGCAGGCAAGGTTTCCAGATCCGCAGCACATATCGATAACTCGTGGCGTGTTAGAGCCGGATGAGCGAATGATATCAAGAGCCGTATAGCCGAGAAGTTCGGTTTCCTCACGTGGCGCGAGTGCGCCTTCAGAAACAATCAGCTCAATCCCCATGAAATTTTCACGGCCGATCACATAAGCAAGTGGCGCACCAGCAGCACGACGCTCAGCCATGGCAGTTGCACTACTTGCGAGATCAGAATGCGCTGCTGTTTGAGCAGCTTGCAAAATACGGGCTGCTTCATCTGCAGCATCAACTATCCCGCCTCGCTGAAGGACTGTAACAATTTCATCTAGCAAAGTATTCATGACAATCCTGTTTTTTTGATTTTACCCGTATCAGTCTTGGGCAGGCTCGGCACTGTGACGATGTATTTTGGAACCATAAAGTTTTCGAGACGACTCTGGCATTCTTTCTGCAATTGCTTTTCAGTCAGCATAATGCCTTCTTCCAATACAACAAAGGCCTTGACCGCCTGACCAAGAATGTCATCCGGTACGCCAATCACTGCTGCCTCCTTTATGCCAGGAACATTCATCAGCATATTTTCCACCTCCTTGGGTGCGACCTTTTCACCGCGAGACTTGATAATGTCATCCATGCGCCCGACGAAATACAAGTACCCCTCATCATCCATTTTGCAATGATCGCCCGTATACAAAACTTGTTCACCAGGAAGCGGTCCTGGCTTTAGCTTTTTTGCCGTGGCCTCAGGTTTTTCCCAGTATCCTTTCATCACGGTAGCTCCGCGGATAACGAGTTGACCGACAGTGCCCGGTGCGACTTTGTTCCCGTCTTCATCAACAATCCACATTTCAGTATTGGGAATTGCAATGCCGACGCTTGAAGGTTTTCGCTCTATGTCCTTTGGCGGCAGGTAAGTGCAGCGCTTGCACTCAGTAAGTCCATACATCGAGTAGATGCGTGCTCCCGGAAAGATGCCTCTGAGCATAAGGATATGCTTTGCTGGCAGGGCAGCAGCAGTATTGGTTACGTAGCGGATTTTCGACAGATCATAATCCTTGAGTGATTTGAGCTCTGCGAGGATTGAGAAGATCGTTGGGACCCCGGGGAATCCGGTTACACCTTCTTCAACCATCAGGTTGAGTATTTGCGCCGGAAAGGTGAAAGAGCGCTCAAGCACCAGACGCGCACCTGTTCGAAAAGCCATGATCATCTGGTACAGGCCGTAATCGAATGCGAGCGGCAGTACCCCAAGGATCACTTCGTCCTCCTGCAGCTCAAGGTATGAAGAGATCGAGGTGGCCGCCGTTAGCATATTGCGATGGGTAAGCATGACTCCCTTGGGATCACCCGTTGAGCCTGAGGTGTAAATGATTGCAGCGAGGTCGATATCAATGCATGTCCGCATTGGCGGTGCCACATGCTTGCCAGCAGCAATGGCGGTATCCCAGCGCTGGCTATGCGGGAGCCCCGCCAGTTTCTCATCGTCGATGGCACCAGACACAATGACGCAACGGAGGTGAGTACATGCCCGCACAGGTTCGGCAAATATAAAATGAATGTGAGCATCAGTAATGATTGCTGCTGGACGGCAATCTTCAAGGAGATAACTGAGCTTGTCACTTTTGGTCAGTGGGTTAATGATGGATACAACGGCGTTTGCTTTAAGCACTGCCCAAAATGAGATGACGGTTTCAACCGTGTTGTCGGCGAAGATCACGACCCTGTCACCGCGCTTGACCCCGCTTGCGATCAAGCTGTGCGCGAGGGCATTCGAGCGGGCATCGAGTTCACCGTAGGTAACCCGCTGCTTCATGCAGACCAGGGCGATTTTCCCGGAAAGCTCCCGGGCTGCCTGAAGAAGATAGTCGTGCAAAAGGGGTACTGGGCCATGTGCAATTTGCATTTCAGGTTCCCTTTGAGTTTGATGTATTGTCGATATCGATACGCATCCGGATGGCGCGACTGCCATCGGGATGGCCGGCAATAAATTGCTGATGCAGAAGCTGTGTCGATAACGCGCCCACCAGGGCCATATTGTCTGTGTTAGAGAACTGACCATCGTTTCCGCGGGCGCGGCATTTGCGTAGCAGCTGCATTACGGCTTGCGGATCGAAAACGTTGGCGTCGCGTAACGCGGATTCTGATAGCACATCGTCGATATATGCAGGTGAGTCCTTTGAAACGAAGGAAAGCGCATCCGGTGCGCGGTAAGGCTGTTTCTTTCGTGCCAGTATCTCTCGCGGTACGACATCTGCCGAAGCGCGTTTTACCACATGCTTTTCATCCAGAACGCGCAGCTTGTAGGCCGCGGGAAGCGAATCTGCCAACTTCACCACATCCTTGTCGAGAAAAGGGAAACGCCCTTCCACTGAATGTGCCATGAGCATCCGGTCGCCTTGTGAAGAAAGCAGGTAGCCTGATAACAACGTACGGATCTCGATATGTTGATCCTGGGCAAGGTGACTCCAATTGGGAAAATCAACATGAATGTCTTCAATCAGCTCTTTGATTACATCGCGACCTGCAGCAGCAGCATGCACATCCTTAGACAGTAGTCTTTTTAGCGCACCGGTAGTGTGCCAACGCGTGTCGTGCGCAAAACCGGGAGAGCGATGAGAGGCAATGTTTCGCCCGAAAAACTGGCGTGCCATTGCCTGTTGTGAAACCGGCGAGCGTGCAAGATAGGGGTATAGTCTTTCGATCAGTCTGTGACGCCATGCAGATTCCGGCTGTCTCCCCCAGAAACGCCGCACCTTGCCTTCGCGGAAAATGTCGTAGCCGGCAAACATTTCATCGGCACCCTCGCCGGTTAACACAACCTTGATGCCATGCTTGCAGACAAGTTTCGACAATAGAAAAAGCGGCGCAGGAGCAGTTCGCAGAATCGGGCGCTCAGTATGGTATATCACATCGGGAAACACGTTCGCGATGTCGCTGCGTGAAACAACGACCTCGTGGTGTTCGCTGCCTAATTTTCTCACCATCATGCGTTGGAATTCAGTTTCGTCGTATTCAGCATCATCGAAACGAAGCGAAAAAGTCTGAAAGTGATCTCCCGCAAACTGCCGTCCCAGGGCAGCGACCAGCGAACTGTCCAGGCCACCCGAAAGATAGCTCCCGACCGGCACGTCGGCGCGTAGCATACGTAGAGACGTGGCGCTTACCAGCGCTTGCCTGACTTCCTTGACTGCATCATCTAGGGATCCGTGGAACTTGTTGCGTGAATCGCCGTGCACGGGATAAGTTGGCGTCCAATAGGCGTGGTCGTTAACGGTACTGTTTTCGTAAGTGCGAACATGGCCTGGTTCAAGTTCCGTCACACCGTGAAACACACCCTGAGGTGGAACGATGGTCCAGAAGGTGAAAGTCTGGGAAATTCCGATGGGATCAAAGGCACGCGGGATGTCAGGGTTTGCAGCGAAAATGGCTTTTACTTCGCTGGCAAAATAGAGATGCCCCGCGTGTTCGCAGATGTGGAGCGGGCAAATGCCCACTCTGTCCCGGGAAAGGACGAGACGTTTGGCAATCGAGTCCCATAGCGCCACGGCCCACTGTCCGTTGAATCGCTCAAAGGCTCCATCACCCCAAGCGCGGTAAGCATGAATGATTACTTCGGTATCGCTTTGGGTGCGAAAATGGTGGCCGAGTGCGACAAGCTCCTCGCGCAGCTCGACATAATTGAAAATCTCGCCATTGAATACAATCCAGGTTGTATCCCCCTCGTCCGCCATCGGTTGCTGTCCGGTTGCGAGATCAATAATAGACAAGCGTGCATGTGCAAGACCCGCCATGTCATCTCGATAAACACCAAACTCATCCGGCCCGCGATGATAGAGAGAGCTGGCCATGCGAATCAGCGCTTCGCGGCTGGGCGGGTTTGCGCCTGCATTGAGTCCAACGATACCGGCGATTCCGCACATAAACCGTCAGACTTCTGTAACAGGCTCGACCAGCATTGGCCGCATGTGGAGATAGCGGGTTGCGCGTCGTTTAGCTTCGATGTCCTTGAAGACTCGCTCAACTTGGGCAGGAGTGAGGCCGACCACAGGCGCTACCTCATCGGCAGGAACACCGTGGTTTGCTGCATACAGGCAGAGATCCATACGATCGTAGGGTAGAGCGAAGTAAAACTCTTCTTGGGTCTGCGGCATCGAAAAAGTATCTGTGGTGGGAGGTCGACGGCGAATTTCTTCCGGAACGCCCAAGTATTCCGCAAGCTGATAAACCTGAGTTTTGTAGAGATGGGCAATCGGCTTAAAATCCGCGCTTCCATCGCCTTGTTTGACGAAGAAGCCCTGGTCATACTCAAGGCGGTTTGGTGTGCCCGAGACAGCATAATTAAGGCGGTCAGCATGATAATACTCTGTCATCTTTCGCACACGCTGCTTGTAGTTTGTCGCGGCAACAATTTGCAGATAAGCGCCCAACGGCAGCCGTACAGTTGATATTTCGCCAGAGGGACTCTGCACGGTGAGACGAGTGATATTCAGGCGTTCACTTTCGAGTATGGACGGCAAAACCAGCTTGCACTTCCAACCGTCGCCGTATTCGGGGACGACTGTACGGATAGCATCAACCTGGCGCTGATAACAACCAAGACCTTCAAGGGCGGGGGCGATATTTTCGACTACTGCTTCAATTCCGAAGTGTTCGGTGAGCATTTTGCCAAGCATAAGCGCATCGTCCGAGGAGTGATGTTCAGGCATAAATAGCCCAAGCACTTTTTCTTTTCCCAGGGCACGCGCGCACAGCGCAGTCACGACTGAGCTGTCTATCCCGCCGGAAATGCCGACGATGGCACCGCGTCGGCGTAGTTGGCCGAGCACTTGCTCACGCAGCGACTCGGTAATGCGATCCACTTCAGTTGAGGGATCCAGCTTGAGTATGTCTTTGTTGAACATGAGCACCTCATATACGGTTAACCGGGGCGATTAAATTCTGAGGTTAGTCTGATCACCTAACTCTTGAAGGACTGCCTCCAATAAGTAATGAAACCTGCAAACTTAGATAATGTTTGCTGACTAATTCAGCAAGACATTGCGCATTTCATCTGAAAATAAAATTTTATTCAAATAAATGGAGCAATTGCTGAACTGAAAGTATACATCACTGAATATTTAAATGCGCAAACCAAACCGGTTTAAAGGGTACAGGGCCACACTTTGAGTGTTATTCGGCATAGCCTTTCGGATTCATCGATTGCCAGCGCCATGCATCTTGGCACATTGCTTCCAGGTCATGCGTTGCACGCCAGCCCAGCAAATCGTATGCAAGTGATGGATCGGCATAACAGGATGCGATATCTCCCGGCCGCCTCCCTGTAATTCGATACGGAACAAGACGGCCGCTCGCCATTTCGAAAGCTTGCACCATATCCAGTACGCTATAACCTTGTCCTGTCCCGAGGTTGACAGTCAAAATAGTATTGTGTTTTTCAAGTGCATCCAGTGCGGCCAAGTGCCCAGCCGCCAGATCCACTACATGAATGTAATCGCGAACCCCGGTGCCATCGGGGGTGGGATAATCGTTGCCAAACACGGAAAGCTCCTTCAGCCGCCCTACGGCGACCTGACTTACAAAAGGCATCAGGTTGTTTGGGATGCCATTGGGGTCTTCTCCTATCAGGCCGCTTTCATGCGCGCCAACTGGATTGAAATATCGCAGCAACGCTATCCGCCAGGATGAATCGGAGAGTTTTAAATCGCGCAGAATTTCCTCGACCATCAGTTTGGTGCGGCCATACGGATTCGATACAACAAGCGGGAAATCTTCCTTAATAGGAACCTTGTGCGGATCACCATAGACTGTGG
>Ga0210088_1000276_pt1 | contig 10270 bp, 8 predicted proteins | sample RushMan_CattailN_6_FD_185557 | JGI IMG/M metagenome (GOLD analysis project Ga0210088, IMG submission 185557) | Wetland microbial communities from San Francisco Bay, California, USA, that impact long-term carbon sequestration -... | ecosystem: Environmental > Aquatic > Marine > Wetlands ... | reverse complement strand
GCCCATTTTGAAAAAGGAGAAGACCATGGAAAGCAGCATCTGGCGCAGCATCTTGCTTTTTATCGGGCTGGTTTTGTTTATCGCTGTGCTGGGCTTTGTATTTGTGCATTGACTGCCATCAGTACACATACGTCTTTCCAGCGCTGCCGGGAATGACAAGGTAAGTATTCCAATCATGATGAAAGGAACAACATGAGCACTGTACATATACCGGCAGGCACCGTCGAACTGGATGGCGAACTGGTTCTGCCTCCGTCTGCGAAAGGCGTGGTGCTGTTTGCCCACGGCAGCGGCAGCAGCCGTTTCAGCCCGCGTAACAATTATGTCGCCGAAATATTGCAGAAACGCGGCATCGGCACGCTGCTGTTCGATCTGCTCACGCGAAAAGAAGATGAGGTTTACGAGACGCGTTTCGACATCTCATTGCTCACACAACGACTGGTCTCCGCCACCGAATGGCTGCAAAGTGAACCAACGGCCAAAAACCTGGGCATCGGATATTTCGGCGCCAGCACCGGTGCAGCTGCAGCACTGCAAGCAGCCGCCATAATGGAAAACAAGATCTCTGCAGTCGTTTCACGCGGTGGGCGTCCCGACCTCGCCGGAGCAGTTGCATTGCGTAAGGTAACCGCGCCGACACTACTGATCGTCGGCGGTGCGGATTACGGTGTGATTGAACTTAACCAGCAGGCCGACGCATTGCTGAACTGCGAAAAGAAACTCATCCTGGTCCCCCACGCCACCCACCTGTTCGAAGAACCCGGCACACTGCAGCAGGCGGCAAGCCATGCGGCGGACTGGTTCGTGCAGCATCTTTAATGCTCTTTACAACGTAAGGTATTGTGATGCAAATTGTTCCCTCCGTCAGGCTGGGATAATGCCAACCACGGTTTCAAACCGGGAAGAAAACACGACCACGCTGTCAAATGGAAGGTTGCCAATAAACATGAAGCAGCAAATCGACATCAATGTTCCTTCCTTGATATCCCTTCATGACAGGGTGGAAGCAACCGCCTATCGAGCGATGTTTGCAGCAGCGCCACAAGATCTATCCAGCCAGCTTGGTTTTGAGATTCGTGAGATAGCCGGTGCTATCTTGCTCATCGCTCCGGGCATTCCCACCCCCATGTTCAATCGTGTGATCGGCTTGGGCAACAGTTCACCTGCAACAGATGCCGTTCTCGATGAAATAACCACCCTTTACCGGAAAGCAGGAGTAGCCAAATGGTGGGTACATGTATCACCTGACGTTCGTCCGGCGACGCTCTCCGGCCAATTGGATGAACGCGGATTCATACTTCCTCAGCGCAAGTCCTGGGCAAAAGTATTGCGCGGCACCGAGCCGCCTCCCATGGTGGAAACCACCGCCAAGGTCCATCTCGCCCAACCCGGTGAACGGGATCAGGTCGCCGAAACCATCTGCGCTGCTTTTGAAATGCCATCGGCATGGGCGCCATGGTTTGCGAATGTCATGCACAAACCAGACTGGGTGACTGTTGCTGCACTTGTAGATGACAAGATCATCGGTGGCGCACTGCTACATGTGCAGGGAGGGAATGCATGGTTCGGTGCGGACGGCGTGCTGCCAGAAGCACGCCGCCGCCATGCACACCGCGCATTGATTGCGCATCGACTCGAGGAAGCCATTCGTTCCGGGTGTAAACGCATTTTCACCGAAACTGGCGACCCGGTCGGCGAAGAAGTCAATCCATCCCTGCGCAACATGGAAGCCTGCGGATTTAAGAAAATATTCTCACGCCTCAATTTCGAGTCGCCCGCTGTGGCATCTTGATCACAAATTTCATGAAAGGAAAATCCATGTTTCTCGGCACCTATCGATTTGAAGGAAAAGTGGACGAACTGGCACCCAGGTATGAGAAGTTGATCGCATCTGTACCAAAAGAATCCTTGCACCTGCACGTCTGCGTGCGAGATACAGGAGGGTTGACGATATATGACACCTGCCCGAGCCGTGAAATATTTCAATCATTTTCGTCCAGCGATTTTTTCCACGACACAATTAAATCTGTTGGGCTGCCAGCCCCGCTGGTAACAATGGTCGGCGATGTGCAAAAGGCTATCGTGTCTGGCAAGCAGGTAATGTAACTGGAAAGCTGCCACCAGGTATGCGCTTCGATGGATAAGCAGCCAGCATCCAGGGTGCTGTCTGAATAGTAATGGTAGGATTGATATCTGAAGTGCAGCGGGGGTTGCACCGTTGTTTCACAACCCACCGCAGTCTATAGCTTCCCTGGAATTACAGCCCACTTTCTTTTTTCAGCTTCTTGATCGCAACTGCCACGGCATTTGAAGCATCGCCGTATGGAGTGCCTGAATCAATCATTTTTGTTGCCTCTGCGTAATTTTTGGCGTTAATAGCCTTGGCCACTTTACCGGCCTCAGTATGGAAAGCAGCATGTTTATTAACACAATCTGCATGGCTTGCGAGTTTGCCGAATTTCGTCTTGGCATCTCCATATAACCATTTGCCTAGCTCGCAGCAATTATCTTTCGAGATAGTTGCAACATCCATGGTTTCTTGATCAGCTATCGCCTTGCGGAATTTAACTTTCCACTGCGCATGCCTTTCGATAGCCTGGTCCAAATCCATGATGACTTCCTGGTTTATTGCCATTACGATCTCCTTCGGTGAATAATGTGTTGCATTGCGATTTTGCTTTGCGGCATTATATTACCAAATGCTAATATTCAGGAGTGGTTTTTACGGTGATCTGGTTCAGGCACCCAGTTTCTTTCAAGCCTCTGCCAGCAGCTTGATGACTTCTTCATCGCTCACCTGGTTGAAAGACTGGTAAAACTGCCCAACCGCATAGAAAGCTGGTGGCGTACTCAGGCATACCATTTGATCAGCGTAAGGTTCCACTTTCGCCAGCGTGTCCGGTGGAGCCACCGGCACGGCACAAATCAGTTTCCTGGGAGACCTGGCGCGCAGTGAGTGCAGTGCGGCAATCATCGTTGACCCGGTGGCCAGCCCATCATCCACCACGATGACAATGCGTCCCGCCGGGTCGTGCGGCGGGCGTATCGGTGTGTAGCTGGCCCGGCGTTCACGCATCACTTTAAGTTGCGCTTCCTTCTCGGCTTCAATGTATTCCGAGCTTCCTCCCACCCTTCCGGCATAGTCGCCGAGATAGGTCCAGCCGGTCTCATCTACCGAACCGATTGCGAATTCCGGGTTGCCTGGCGCACGCAGTTTACGCACCAGTACCACGTCCAGTTCGCCGCCCAGCGAAGCAGCAATGATCTTTGCCATCGGCACCGCACCGCGCGGAATTGCCAGAACCAGCGGATTCTGGCCGCGATATTGCGCAAGTGCATCTGCCAGCCGGTTCGCTGCATCTTCTCGATCTCGAAATATCATGGCGACCTCCCGATGTTATCCGGACGATTTAATCCGTCATCTTGCAGGTTGGTATGAAATGGGAAATATCAAGTGCAGTGAATATTCTACGCCCGAAGAGGGCGCGAATGTGAAAATAGCCAATTACGAAACTTGCGCTGAACCCTTCCGCTGGCGTCTTGCTTCGAACAAACAGATACCGGCACTCACCGAGACGTTCAAACTTTCCACACTGCCCAGCATCGGAATGCGCACCAGTTCGTCGCAAGTCTCCCGCGTCAGCCGTCGCAGCCCTTCCCCTTCTGCGCCCAACACCCATGCCAGTGCGCGGGAATGTATGAAGTTATTCAAATCCAGTTCGGCATCGCCAGCCGCGCCGACCACCCAAATGTCGCGTTCCTTCAAGTCGCGCAAGGTGCGCGCGATGTTGGTCACGGTGATGTACGGTACGGTTTCCGCCGCGCCGCAAGCGACCTTTTCTACCGTCGCAGTGATGCCGACTGCGCGGTCTTTCGGCGCGATTACCGCGTGCACGCCAAACGCATCAGCGCTGCGCAGGCAGGCGCCGAGATTATGCGGATCCTGCACGCCGTCGAGAACCAGCAGCAACGGCGGCTCTTCCAGTGTATCAAGCACATCTTCAAGGTGCTGCACACGGCGCGAGGCATCTACGCGTGCCGCTACGCCCTGATGGCGCGCATTGCCAGCCATGCCGTCGAGACGCTTGCCTTCTACCGGAATGATGCGTACTCCGCTGCTTTCAGCAAGTTTGATCAGATCGCGCATGCGCGGATCCTGGCGCTGTGCCTGAAGGTAGATTTCCAGCACACCGTCCGGGTTCTGGCGGATGCGCGAAGTGACCGCGTGAAAGCCGTAGATCAGGCGCAGGTCAGCCATGGTGTTTTTTCTCTCTGGTCTTGCCCTTGGTGCGTTTATCAGCAGCAGATTTTTTACCCGCAGTACGGCCTTCTCCGGCGGTTCCATGTCCATGGGCATCGATCAATTCATGCAACACAAAATCGATCTTGGTGTTCTCCATATCCACTTTGACGACACGCACCTGCACACGGTCGCCGATACGATAACGCTGCCCCGTCCGCTCGCCGAGCAGTTGATGCTTGGTGGCATCGAACTGGAAGTAATCCTTGCCGAGCTCGGAGATGTGCACCAGCCCTTCCACATACAGATCATCCAGAGACACGAACATGCCGAAACTGGTGACCGACGAGACTGTACCGGTGAAGTGGCTGCCCAGATGATCACGCATATAGAAACATTTCAGCCAGGCTTCGACATCGCGTGTCGCGTCATCGGCACGGCGCTCGGTCATCGAACAATGCGCACCCAGTTCAGACCATTTCTGCGCAGGCTTGTATTGCTTCCCTTTCAACACGGCCTTGATCGCGCGATGCACCAGCAGATCGGGATAACGTCGGATCGGCGAGGTGAAATGCGTATAGGCTTCGTAACCCAAACCAAAGTGACCGACGTTCTCTGGTTCGTATCTGGCTTGTTTCAGGGAGCGCAGCATGACGGTTTGCAGCAACCCTGCATCGGGACGGCCCTTGATGCGTTTGAGCAACTTGGAATAATCGGCAGCCTGTGGATCGTCTTCTCCGGTCAGTTGCAAACCGAATTCCTTCATGAATTCGCGCAGCGCCGCCAGCTTTTCTGGCGTCGGTCCCTGATGGATGCGATACAGCACGGTGTGTCCATGTTCCTGAAGAAAACTTGCAGCGCTCACGTTTGCCGCCAGCATGCATTCCTCGATCAGTTTGTGCGCGTCATTGCGCACTACCGGTACGATCTTCTCGATCTTGCCCTGATCGGTAAAAATCATCTGCGTCTCGACCGTTTCGAAATCGATCGCGCCACGCTTCTCGCGAGCATTCAGCAATTTCTTGTATAGCTCATGCAGGTGTTGCAAATGCGGCACGATGGCTGCTTTGCTCTTTGCCAGTTTGCCATCCGGCTCGGCCAGCATCTCTGCGACCTGGTTATAAGTGAGCCGCGCGCTGGAATACATCACCGATGGATAGAAGCGATATTTCGCGATATTGCCGCTACTGGTGACGTGCATGTCACACACCATGCACATGCGGTCCACATTGGGATTAAGCGAGCATAAGCCATTGGACAATTCTTCCGGCAACATCGGGATCACGCGGCGCGGAAAGTACACCGAATTGCCGCGGTTTATCGCCTCGCGATCCAGTGCATCTCCGGTCTGCACATAGTGGCTGACATCGGCAATCGCCACCACCAGACGGTAGCCGCCTTTTTCAGGCGTGCAAAACACCGCATCATCAAAATCGCGCGCGGTCTCGCCGTCAATGGTGACCAGCGGCAGGTTGCGTATATCCTCCCGGCCCGCCCAGTCCTCCGGTGCAACAACCGGTGAGATCGCTTTGGCCTGGCGCTCGGCATCTTTCGGAAACTCGTACGGCAAGTCATGCTTGCGCAGCGCGATCTCAATCTCCATGCCGGGATCGGCATAGTTGCCCAGCACTTCGACGATGCGGCCGATGGGCTGCGCGTGTTTGTCAGGTTGCTGCACGATCTCCAGCATGACCACTTGGCCGTCTTTTGCTCCGCCGGTTTCTCCGGGAGCAACCAGGATATCCTGGGTGATACGGCGGTTCTCCGCCACAACGAAGTGAATGCCATGTTCGGCATACAAGCGCCCAACCACTTTGTTGTTGGCACGTTCCAGCACTTCGACAATCTTGGCTTCCGGACGTCCACGCCTGTCTACTCCGCTCTGCCGCACCATCACCACATCGCCGTGCAATACCTTATGCATTTCCTTCTCGCTAAGGAACATATCCGGACTTCCGTCTTCCGGGATCAGGAAACCGAAACCGTCCGGATGGCCCTGCACCTTGCCCTTGATCAGATCAAGCTTTTCCATCACGCAGATCGCACGCTTGCGATTGCGCATGATCTGCCCGTCGCGCTCCATTGCGCGCAAACGGCGGGAAAATAAATCTTCCTCGCCTTTCGTTATATTCAGCACACCCAGCAACTCTTCGTCAGTCATGGGTGCGCCCTGCTCGGTGAGTATCTGCAATATGAATTCGCGGCTGGGCAGCGGATGTTCATATTGCTCGCGTTCGCGCTCCAGAAACGGGTCTTGCAGGCGAATGTTCTTTTTATTTTTCATTGACAATGTATCCTTTAACAATTAAATTGCGCGCCTTCTGTAAGTCTTCAGCACAACTCTTTAAGCCCAGATGGCGGAATTGGTAGACGCGCACGGTTCAGGTCCGTGTGCCGCAAGGTGTGGAGGTTCGAGTCCTCTTCTGGGCACCATTCCTAAACTTGGCTCGCGCTAGCGGGCCATTTTTTCGTGCCCGGAACAGCGAAGCATGCTTCGCGCCAGGACTCGAAAAGCATCCGATGCAAACGGATGCCGGGGTCGCACTTGTGTGACCGAGTCCTCTTCTGGGCACCATTCCTAAACTTGGCTCGCATTAGCGGGTCTTGCTATTTTCGAGTCCTGCCCCGGAATAAACAAGCCACTCCAGACTCATAGAGTGGCTAAAAATTCCCATGCCGCTGCAGGTTTTTGCTTTCAATCAAGCAGCACATACAAACCTCCTTCTCATAATTCACACCAACCATCACGGACGTATTATTCCGCCAAGGTTGGGAATTAATAATGTATTAACAGGAGCATCCGAAAAACCAATGTACTGAAATGGCATGAAAACCAGAGCGGTCGCTTGGTCAACTGCAACCGTGGTGCTAATGATATCAGGAAAGCAAGGCTACGTAACGGAAAAGGCATTGAACCGACCGAAACGTGGAACTCGCGACACGACTGTCCACTAACAGCCTGCAGATCAAAAATCCCAGCGAAAACCGAGTGTGTAATATTTTCGGGAAATTTTTGAAGCCGGCATCGCGGCAGGTGTTACCTTGGTCAACTCAATACCGCCCTCGGCTTCGAGTGTAAGATTGTTTTTCACACGGTAGCCCAGCTTGAGCATGGGTGAAGTGACGGTTTGCTTGCCGCCGATATTGTCCGACTGCCAGTCCTGCCGCAAAGTGGTATCAAATGTCCATAGTTCGCTTATAAACGAATGGTTGTTCAGTAACAAGGTCTTGCTCGTCATCGCATTGCTCTTGGTGTAACTTACGCTGCACATCGACACATCATGGCTGAAGACGACATCATTTCCCAATACCCGTTCAGATATCGTCCATGTGTTTCCGGTAGATGGCATAGCCGGCACGTATCCTTCCAACCCGGTAGTTCCGTCGGGATTCAGCGTTCCACTGGCCGACATGCCTGTCGTACGCGAAACCATCAAGTCGGTGCCAAGCAACCATTTTTCATTAATGTGTTTGTTCACGCCGAATTGCCCCAAATTTGAAATTGCCGTCCGTAACTTGGCCAATTTCAGCAAGTCGTCAATAGTCCACCCGTTTTGCAGCAAGGTATCTACTGAGGCGGCGGTGCCGTTTACAGAACTTCTAATACTTAATAAAGGCGTTCTTCGGCGATCAAGCAAAAAGTTGTAATCCGTACCCGATTTGCTATTGAGCGTCCCCTGCAGTGTAAGCATGTTCAACTTCCTGAATTGCGTATCGTAATCCACCATGGACATGGCTGTTTTCCCCTGCTCAAAATATCTCAGGTATCCACCCACTGCTTTCCGGTCGTTTATCCCTCCGACCGTCTGGTTGATGGCATACATTGAGCCACCCAGCTGCTCCTTGATACCAAAGTCCAGGCTAGCCCCGTAAAAAACGGGTTTTGATCCGATCACAAATTCGGATAACTGCCCTGTCACCACGTTGACGCGCCAATCCGGCAAAAAGCCATATCCGGCCGTAACTCCATCAAACCGTCCCAGTACGCCGCCACCCATTGCAGACTGACGCCCTATTCTCGCAGAGTAATTATAGTTTCGGTTTCTGACATCCCAATAGGCTGCATTCAATCGGTTGGTGTTTTGTTGCCCAGGCAAGAAATTGGCAGCAAAAAAATCCTGGAATACCAGGCGATTGTCGTATTCTTCATTGTAAGCGCGCATGGTCGCACTCAAATTGCTTATCAATGAAGATTGGTCGGTTACCGTCAAGCTGAATGGGCTTTCAACCCCTCCAACGGTAGAAATCGTATCGGTATGACTTGCACCGTGATAGTAGTACATTGAAAGACTGCCGTATTCAGTTGTATTCAATTTTTTGGCCGGTTCTGAAACGGCGCCAGGCTGAGCCACTGCAAGCGGGGGAGCAGGCTGAATAGCATTCAGTTTAGCCAGGCGTTTTTTTACCCATAGAATCTCTGCACCGTCCGGATAGAGTTTTAAATATGATTCATACTCGAATTTCGCCTTGGTTTGCTGACCGGATTTCTCCCTTGCTATGCCAATCCAGCACTGTGCATCCGGTGAATATTTATTGGGAGGCAGTTTAAGCACATTGTTGAATGCTTCGATTGCCGCAAACATTTCACCTGACAATATCGCATCGCGACCCTTCACCATCATTACAGCCGCATCGTAATTGGCTTTTTTGATTTGTTCTTCCAGGGTGGGTGCTTCACCCGGCTCGGTTTTCGCCGTATCTATTTCTGCCAGTTCGATTGCCGGAAAAACCGGCAAGCCGTCCTTTCCGCCAAGTTGCGGCGGCGCAGGCTGTGAAGCGGCGGGTAGCGGTACTTTTTGTTGTGTATCCGGCTTGATATGGATATATAAACTCTGGCTGTCTTTGCCCGCTTTCAGGCTGAATTCCACCGGACTGCTGAACTGAACCTCAATCTTGGGGCCGGTATTCAAATCGCGCGTAGTCACCGTAAATCCAAGGACGGAATCAGATGGCGGCGCCCGGTGAGATTCGTAGTCTTGCCATTGGTCACGAGGTACGCTATCCAGAATATTGAAATAGATCACCAGATATTGCGATTTTCGCGGCGGGAAATATCTTATTTTCTGGATCGGCACCGTAAATTTAATCACCGCGTCCACTTCGCCATTGGCATCCGTTTTGAGGTTGATATCGTCAACTATCTCAGCAAATGCGAAACCTGATAGAACGCTCAGAAGAATTGCAATAAAAGCCTGCACAATTCTCCTCTTGTTCTTGCGAATTATTGTGTACATGCCCGCTTCATTGAATATGCCGAATTGCTGCAAGCAAGGTTGAAATATAAACAGGCGAGCAAAATTAATCCCATTGAGAATACGTTGAACCCTTATTGCCTATAGGCTTGTGGCAGCTAGTACTCGAGCAATCCTTGGCGGTACTGGCTCCGTTATGACTTTTCTTCCGCATCGAGCCCAGGTAAGTGGTACCGGATAGGTGGCAGGTCACGCAGTAAATTGGCACCCCTCCACCTTGAGCTCCGTTATGGTTCATTTTCTCGGTTTGCCAGGACATCGATGCGATGGATGAAGCAAGGGTAATTTTATGGCAAGTAGTGCAATCCAGCGCGCCTGTAATCGTCGTCGGGATATGGTTGGTAACCTTGGCTTGAGCCCCCGAAGTACCCTGGCTCGTATAGGAACCGTTATGGCAAGTGCTGCAAAGCGTGGCCGTGGTAAGCAAGTGGTTCATGGTTCCCGATGCAAAGGTGGTAATGGTCGTTCCGTTGTATTTCTGGTGACAACCGTCACATGAGAGCGTGCCGGTAGGTATGTGTCCCGCAGATTGTCCTTTTGCGGTTGTGCCATTGTGGCATGTGACACAGGTTCCAGAAGCAATAGTCGAATGATCCACAGCACCCGTCGCACCAAGGAATGTCGTGTAGTTGCTGGTGTTCGCCTGAGTATGGCATGAGTCGCAAGCTGAAGTGGTAACCATATGCCATGTGGGTTTGCCCAATGCTGTGTTGCCATCATGGCAAGTAGAACAAACTCCCGGAGGTGTGTTATGCGTATACGTGGCCCCCAGGAAAGA
>Ga0210088_1000275_pt1 | contig 10281 bp, 8 predicted proteins | sample RushMan_CattailN_6_FD_185557 | JGI IMG/M metagenome (GOLD analysis project Ga0210088, IMG submission 185557) | Wetland microbial communities from San Francisco Bay, California, USA, that impact long-term carbon sequestration -... | ecosystem: Environmental > Aquatic > Marine > Wetlands ... | reverse complement strand
TCGTCTACGTGACACGCTAGCAGCTACAGAAGAGGCATGGAACAAGTTCTGCACAGGTAGCGCGTCGGCGCTGCCGGTATTCGATCAGCAGGCCCAAACCTGCGCCGAATTGACTGGCGAAATTGGCCATACGGATCTCAAGCGGCTGGGGCAGAGTTTTGGCGCGCTGGCCAGCTGGCTTTCCGAAGATCCAAAGCGCCACAATGATTCCGTGGCGATGGAGGTGGCGACCGCGATTCTGCTGCTGCAGAACGCTCAGGAAAACTTCAGGCGCCTGGGAACGGACTTTGCGCAACAGGTTGACCTGATGGTCGCTCGCTTGTACGCATGCATTGCCGGCAAGCCGGCCGGTGGCAACGAAAACCTGCCGCTGCTCGACGAAATGACGCGGCGTGCCTAGGAGCGTCTGCTGGTTGGTCAGGTGGCCCGCGAAATCCAGAATAATCTAGCCCAGGTCGAACAGGCCCTTGACGCGTTTTTCCGGAACCCCGGGAAGAGTCACGATCTCGCGCAGCTTGCCGGTCCGGTGAAGCAGATCGCCGGGGCGCTGGCCATGCTCGGGCACTTTTCCGCCGTTTCGATGTTGCAGGAGTGCGGTGCCCGCATCCAGCAGTTTGCCGATCATGCGTATATGCCAGTCGCGGAAGACTTCGAGGCCGTGGCTCAGCAGTTGTCCTTGCTCGGGTTTTTCATCGATTCCCTGCAGCATGGCGAGAGCGATTTCGACGCTTTCGTTCGTCGCCTGCAAGGCGGCGACCGGCAAGCGGTTGAAGAAGCAGACAGTGGTGAGGCGCCGGCTGTTCGGGATATTGAATTGCCGGTTGTCCAAGGCGAGCAGGAAAGCACGCCACATTTCGATGTGGCAGAGGGGGCGCTTCATGGCGCTCAGGACGGTGCGCAGGTAGCGAGAGATCAGCAGGCGCTGCCCGCAGAGGATGGCCTTCTGGAAAGTCTCGATTTTGGCGCGCCGGACACCCCCGGGTCCGGCGCTGCCTTCCTGCCCGAGGCTGAGGTTGCAGATTCGACGTTTGCCCGGCCGGTGGCTGAGGCGCCGCTGCCGTCTGCGGAGACGATGGAACTGGCGCAAGGCAGCCACGAGGCGATTGATGCGGAATTGCTCGAGATTTTCCTCGAGGAGGCAAACGAGGTTTTGGCCAGCATGGACGAACAGTCGGTCCTGCTGGCTGCCGATCCGTTCAATACTGAAGCGCTGACCACGTTGCGCCGCTCGGCGCATACGCTGAAGGGCAGCGGGCGCATGGTTGGCCTAGTCGATATGGGTGAGGCTGCCTGGGCACTGGAGCAGACGCTCAACATGTGGTTGCGTCAGGACATGGCGGTCACGCCGGTACTACAGACATTGATTGGGGACGCACACGACCTGTTCTCGCGCTGGGTCGCAGCGCTTGAACAAGGTAGTGCGGAACTTCCCGATCCGGCAGCCATGGTTGCGCTCGCCGAGTCGTTGCGCGGAGAACAGCCGGCTTCGCCGGCCGCCGCGCTCGACGCGGTCACTGTTGTGCACCAAGTCGAATTGCCCGTCGCGGAACCCGGTGAGTCACCGTCCGTCACGGTCGACCTGCCGTTTGTGCCGGATTTTGTGTCCGAAATCGAACCAGAATCCGTGGCGATTGAAGCAGTCGAGCCCGAAGCCGAGCAGTGGTTCGCGCCAAGTTTCGAACCAGCTCCGGAGGTCGAACAGCTTGCCGAAGAGGTGAACGAAGAAGCGGAAATATTCACCGATCTTGCTGCTCCGGAAGACGTTTCCGTCGCTACGGTATCCGAGGTCGTCGAAATTCCTTCTTTCGAGCAAGTGGAGACCACTGTTCCGGTGTCACCGACGCTCTATGACATTTTCCGTGAAGAGGCGCGCGGACACCTCGAGACCCTGATTGCCGGTTACGCCGAACTCGAAGCGAATCCGAGCTTGCTGACATCGTTTGCGATGACGCGCGCGGCGCATACCTTGGGTGGTATTGCGGCGACCGTCGGGCTGATGCCACTTCATCATCTGGCCATCGCACTTGAGCACGCGCTGTTGCGGCGTGATAGTTCCGGCCGTCCGGAGAGCATTGGCGGGCTGGAAACCGTCCGCCAGGCCATCATGACCCTCGAGCAAATGTTCGCCGCGCTGGCCCGCCAGGAGGCCCCGGAGGAGCAGGTTCAACTGATCGCCGCGCTCGAAGACATTTTCTTTGTCGAGGTGGCGGCTGCGGAAGTCGCCGTCGAGTCATCAGACGCTGCGACCGAGGAATTTGTAGCTTCGCCGGAGCCACTGATCGAGCCGGCCGTCGAGACGCCGGCGCCTGATGCTGTCGCTACTCCTGGCTCGCGCCTGCAGGATGACCTCGACGAACAACTGCTGCCCATCTTCCTCGAAGAGGCGCAAGATCAGCTCCGCGAACTGACCGTGCAACTGCGCCTGTGGCGCGGCGATCTGGAAAGTGACGCCCAGCCGCATGCCGTCGCGCGGCTGCTGCATACCTTCAAGGGCAATGCCCGCATGGCCGGTGCGATGAACCTTGGCGAGTTCACCCACCTGCTTGAGTCGCGCGTCGAAGACATCCTGCGCGCCGGGGCTGCCACCCCCGCATTCATCGACGAGATCGAGGGCGGTTGCGACACGATTGCCCAGGCAACCGAGCGTCTGCGCAACGGCGAAACCGCAGTTATCGATCCGGCTACCGCCTTGCCGGGCGAGGGCGGCATGGCGCCGCTGTCGGCAGTATCCGTTCATCTTGATACCGACGATCATCACGATATTGAAGTGGGTGCCCAGCGCGCATCGCTGCGCGTCAGGGCTGACCTGATCGACCGCCTGGTCAACGAGGCCGGCGAATTGTCCATCGCGCGGGCGCGGATCGAGGGTGAAATGCGCAGCCTCAAGGGCTCGCTGCTCGACTTGACTGAAAACGTCATCCGCTTGCGCCGCCAGTTGCGGGAAATTGAGATTCAGGCCGAAGGCCAGATCCAGGCGCGTGTCGCTCAGGCGCATGATGGGCAAGCCGATTTCGATCCGCTTGAACTCGACCGCTTCACCCGCTTCCAGGAGCTGACGCGCTTCATGGCCGAATCGGTCAATGACGTGGCGACGGTGCAGCAGAATCTGCTCAAGAATCTGGATGATGCAAACGCAGCCATCGTCGCGCAGGCTCGCCTTAATCGCGGCTTGCAGCAGGAGCTGATGGGCGTGCGCATGATGCCGTTCGCCAGCCAGGCCGAGCGCCTGTTCCGCATCGTGCGCCAGACCTCCAAGGAATTGGGCAAGCGCGCCAACTTCGATATCGTTGGTGGTCAGGTTGAACTCGACCGCTCTGTGCTTGACAAGATGATGGCGCCGCTTGAGCACATGTTGCGCAACGCAGTCGCCCATGGCGTCGAAACCCGTGCCGAGCGCGTTGAAGCCGGCAAGTCGGAGATCGGCGAAATTGTCGTTTCGCTGGCCCATGAGGGCAACGAAATCATCCTGTCGATGGCGGACGATGGACGCGGTCTCGACCGCGAGCGCATTCTCGCTCGCGCCCAGGAAATGGGTCTGCTCGAACCAGGCGTAATGGTCGACGATGCCCAGCTTTTCGATTTCATCTTCCGTCCGGGATTTTCGACGGCCGGCGAAGTCAGCCAGCTTGCCGGCCGCGGGGTCGGCATGGACGTGGTCAAGACCGAGGTCGGCGAGTTGGGGGGGCGGATCGAGATCCTTTCCCGTCCCGGCCATGGAACGACATTCCGGGTTTACCTGCCGCTGACCCTGGCGGTTACCCAGACCCTGCTGATGCGTGTCGGTGCGAATACTTATGCCGTGCCGTCGACGATGATCGAGCAGGTCATCGAGCTGAAGGAAGATGCACTTTCGGAAGTCAGGCGCCGGGGTGAGGTCGAGTGGCAGGGAAACCGCTATCCATTCCAGTTTTTGCCGCATCTCCTAGGCGATGCCGCGGCAGCTCCCGAGGCCCAGCGGCGCTACTGGATATTGCTGCTGCGTTCCGGTTCACAGCGCGTGGCAGTCCAGGTTGACGAACTCAAGGGAAACCAGGAAGTCGTCGTCAAGAATATCGGCGCCCAGCTCTCGCGGGTGGTCGGGATCGCTGGTGCCACGGTGCTCGGCGATGGCCAGGTGGTGCTGATCCTCAACCCGGTTGCCCTCGCCAGTCGCGCACCGATGGTAAGTGTTCAGGGCGCGGTGCCGACTTCCGGCGTGCCAGTCGAGACTGCGGTTGCAACGCCGCCGACCGTGATGGTGGTCGACGATTCGCTGACCGTGCGCAAGATCACCAGCCGTCTGCTGACGCGCGAGGGTTATCAGGTGGTGCTGGCCAAGGACGGTGTCGATGCGCTGGAGCAACTGCTCGAAGTGATGCCGGATGTCGTGATTTCAGATATCGAGATGCCGCGTATGGACGGCTTCGATCTGGTGCGCAACATTCGTGCCGACAAGCGCCTGGGCGCCCTGCCGGTGATCATGATCACCTCGCGTACTGCCGAGAAGCACCGTAACTATGCGCTGGAGATCGGCGCCAACCATTATCTTGGCAAGCCCTACGACGAAGATGAGCTGCTGGCGCTGATCGCCGGCTACGTTAAGGAAAAGCGGGCTTCCTGACGACTGCGTAGCGGGCCAGGGTTCTCTCCCTGGCCCGGGCGTGGTCGACGATCGGCATCGGGTAGTCGCGACCGATCACCACACCCAGTGCTTTCTGCTCATGCTGGCTCATTCGCCACGGCGCGTGGATGTACTTGTCCGGAAATTTCGCCAGTTCCGGCACGTAGCGGCGAATGAAGTGCCCTTCGCGATCGAATCTTTCCGACTGGGTCACCGGGTTGAAAATCCGGAAATAGGGCTGTGCGTCACAACCGCTCGAGGCGGCCCATTGCCAGCCGCCGTTATTGGCCGAAAGGTCGAAATCGTTGAGTTGCTCCGCGAAATGTCGCTCGCCGAGACGCCAGTCGATCCCCAGGTCCTTGCACAGGAACGAGGCGACCACCATGCGCAGGCGGTTGTGCATCCAGCCGCTGCGCTCCAACTGGCGCATTGCGGCATCGACCAGCGGGTAACCCGTGCGTCCAGCTCGCCAGGCAGCGAAGCCTTCAGGCCAGTCATCCCACTCGATAGCATCGTATTCGGGTTTGAATGCGTGGTTAACGACATGCGGATGGTGGTCGAGGATCATGAAGTAGAAATCCCGCCAGATCAGTTCCCCGAGCCAGACATCTGCCTCTTGCTCGACTGCCGTGCGGACCAGTTCGCGAATCGAAATGGTCCCGAAACGCAGGTGTACAGAGAGATACGAAACGCCCTTGATGGCCGGGAAGTCCCGCAGGGCGCCGTAACGGCTGAGGCGACCGGCACGGAAATCTTCCCACGGTCGCCGGGCGCCGGACATTCCCGGAACGATCCCGAGATCGGGCAGGTCGGTCGCTACGAAGCCTATGGTGCCAAGTTCGGGAACGCCAGCCAGCGCGCTGCCGGCCAGTCGTCCGTTGCAGGAATGGGCTGACCAGTCCGTTGCGGTCAACCGCTTCAACCATGCATTTTTGTAGGGCGTAAATACCGAAAACGGGCGCCCGGCCAGAGTCAGTACCTCGTCATGGTCGAAGACAGCCTGATCCTTGGAATCGTGATAGGCGATGCCGAGCGCGGCAAGCTTTGCGGCGACTTCGCCATCGCGTTCCTTCGCCTCCGGCTCGTAATCGCGGTTGGCGAAAACCGCCAAAACGCCCAGCTCGCTCGCCAGCGCGGGAATTTCGTCAACTGCCCGCCCGTGGCGAACAATCAACCCGCCGCCACGTCGCCGCAGTGCCATGTCGAGTTCGAGCAGCGAGCCGTGGATGAAATGTACCCGGCGATCGTACTTTTCCGGTAGCGCATCGAGTATTCGCGTGTCAAAAACGAAGCAGCAATAAACTGCTTCCGCAGCTGCAAGCGCTGCGCTCAGCGCGGCGTGATCGTAGTCGCGAAGGTCGCGGCGAAACCAGACAAGGGCTTTTTCTTCAGGCATGGTTGGTTTGTACCTTGCCGGAGATTAAAATTCCACCCATGAACAACGTCAACCTTACCGACAATTTCCTGATCGCCATGCCGGCGCTCGAGGATCCGTATTTCTCCAATACACTCGTCTATATTTGCGAGCACAACGAGAATGGCGCACTCGGCATCATCGTCAACCGGCCGGTGGACATGAACCTGGCCAGCCTGCTGGAAAAAATCGACATCAAGCTCGAGGCCGAGAACCTGGCCAACCTGCCGGTCTATTTCGGTGGCCCCGTACAACTCGATCGCGGATTCGTGCTGCATCGTCCGCTGGGTGAATGGCAATCGACCCTGACGGTGAATGGCGAAGTCGGCCTGACCAGTTCGCGCGATGTTCTGGCGGCAGTCGGCAAGGAAGGTTTGCCTGCCGAGATCATCGTCACCTTGGGTTATTCGGGTTGGGAGGCAGGACAGCTGGAGAATGAACTGAGCCAGAATTCCTGGCTGACTGTCCCCGCCCAGGCGGCCATCCTGTTTGACCTGCCACCGGAGGAACGTCTGCCTGCCGCGATGCAGAATCTCGGCGTCAGCTTCTCGCAGCTCTCCGACGTTGCCGGACATGCCTGACGGCACCGTGCTGGCGTTCGATTTCGGCGAAAAACGCATCGGGGTGGCGACTGGCGAGACCTTGCTCGGCAATGCTCATCCGCTGACCGTGATCCACGCCGAATCAAATGACGATCGCTTTGCCGCGATCGGCAAGCTGGTGGCGGAGTGGCAGCCGGTGCAACTGGTGGTTGGACTGCCGACCTACGCCGATGGCACGCCACACGAGATGACGCGGCTGGCGACAAAGTTCGGTGAACGCTTGCAGCGCCGCTTCAAGCTGCCGGTCGGTTTTGCCGACGAACGCCTGACCTCGCGCGACGCCGAAGCCAGGCTGCGCGAGACTGGCCGTAACAGCAAGACCGCCAAGCCGTTGCTAGATGCCGTTGCCGCCCAGCTTATCCTCGAAACCTGGTTTGAAAGCTCACACCATGTCACCCCTGCCCAATCCCCTGCCTGACGCCGAGGCCCAGTGTCGCCAGCTGGCCGACATGATTCGTCCCTACCTGCATCACCGGCCGGCGCTGGTCGGTATTTTTAGCGGCGGCGCCTGGATTGCCGAGCGATTGAAGGAACTCCTCGACCTGCCTGAGGACATCGGGATGATCGACGTCTCGTTCTACCGCGACGACTTTGCCGAGAAAGGGCTGCGTCCGCAGGTCAAGCCAACCGCAATCCCCTTCGATGTCGAGGGCCGTCACCTGATTCTGGTCGATGACGTACTTTATACCGGTCGCACGACGCGCGCCGCGATCAACGAACTCTTCGACTATGGCCGCCCGGCGTCGATCGAGCTGGCCGTGCTGGCCGACCGCGGCGACCGCGAACTGCCGGTGGCACCGACCTACTGCGTGTGGGATGCCGCACTGGGCGATGGCGACAAGCTCGTTCTCGCCAGGCAGGACGACGGTCAACTCGCCTGGAGGCTCGAAAATGCATAATCCGCAGCTGAACAAGGACGGCGAGCTGACTCATCTGCTGTCGATCGAGGGCTTGCCGCAACGTATCCTGACGCAGATTCTCGATACCGCCGAGTCCTTCATGGAGGTTTCGGCGCGCGATGTGAAAAAGGTGCCCCTGCTACGCGGCAAGAGCGTGTTCAACCTGTTCTTCGAGAACTCGACGCGCACGCGCACAACTTTCGAGATTGCCGCCAAGCGCCTGTCGGCCGACGTCATCAATCTCGATATAAACAAGTCGTCGGCCAGCAAGGGCGAGACCCTGCTCGATACCATCGACAACCTGTGCGCCATGCACGCTAACCTGTTCGTCGTTCGCCACGCGTCCAGTGGCGCGCCCTTCCTGATCGCCGAGCACTTGCAGCGGATAGGCCTCAACGATGTGCACGTGGTCAATGCCGGTGACGGGCGCCATGCCCATCCGACGCAAGGCCTGCTCGACATGTACACCATCCGCCACTACAAGAAGGATTTCACGCAACTACGCGTCGCCATCGTCGGCGACATCCTGCATTCGAGGGTGGCGCGTTCCGACATCCATGCCCTGACTATCCTCGGTGTGCCCGAAGTTCGCGCCATCGGGCCGGAAACCCTGCTGCCCAAGCATCTCGACAAGCTCGGCGTGCATGTCTTCCATGACATGGAAGAAGGGCTCAAGGACTGCGACGTGGTCATCATGCTACGTCTGCAGAATGAACGGATGACCGGAGCGCTACTGCCGTCTGCCGGCGAATACTTCCGTCACTACGGCCTGACGCCGCAAAAGCTGGCGGCAGCCAGACCGGACGCCATCGTGATGCATCCGGGACCGATGAACCGCGGTGTCGAGATCCACTCGGCCGTGGCTGACGGGCCGCAGGCCGTGATCCTGCCCCAGGTCACCTTCGGCATTGCGGTTCGCATGGCGGTCATGAGCATCGTTGCGGGGAATTGACGACCCCCTCACTCACTTCATTCGTTGCCCCCGAGGGGGGGCAGGCCTCCCTCGGGGCGGCCCTTCGGGAGTCCTGTATATGAACATCGTTATTGAAAATGGCCGTGTAATCGACCCGAAAAACGCGGTCGACCGTAACGCTTCCCTGTTCATCGCCAACGGCAAGGTCGCTGGACTCGGGGAGGCGCCGGCTGGCTTTGTCGCCGAGCAGACGATCGATGCAACCGGCTGTGTCGTCTGCCCGGGTTTGATCGACCTCGGGGCTCGCCTCAACAGCATCGAGGCCGAACTGGCCGCCGCCGTCGCCGGTGGCGTGACCTCGCTCGTCGTGCCGCCCGATGCCGATCCGCCGCTCGACGAGCCGGAACTGGCCGATCGTCTGGTACACCGCGCGAAGGAAATCGCCCGGGCCAGGGTGTTGCCGCTCGGCGCGCTGACGCTTGGCCTCAAGGGCGAACGCCTGGCCGAACTGGCCGGCCTTAAGAAGGCAGGCTGTGTTGCCTTCTCGCAGGCCAGCGTGCCGATGATCGACAGCGAGGCGCTGCTACGCGCCATGGAATATGCGGCGACCTTCGGTTTCGCAGTCTGGCTGCAGCCGCAGGATTACTGGCTGTCGCGCAACGGTATTGCGCACGAAGGCGAGGTGGCCAGCCGGCTCGGCCTGGCGGGCATCCCGGTGGCCGCCGAATCGATCGCCATCGCGACCATCGTCCAGTTCGTGCGCGACACCGGTTGCCGCGTTCATCTGACGCGCCTGTCGTCAGCGGATGGGGTGGCTCTGGTCAAGGCTGCCAGTGCTGACGGATTGCCCGTCACCTTCGATATTGGCGTTCATCACCTGTTGCTGACCGACAACGACATCGGCTATTTCAACCCCCATGCCCGCTTCGTTCCCCCCTTGCGTACCGAGCGTGACCGCCAGGCGCTTTCGGATGCAGTGGTTGCCGGGCTTGCGCCGATCTGCTCCGACCATACGCCGGTCGGTGCAGACGAGAAGCTGCTGCCTTTTGGCGAGGCCAAGGCCGGTGCAACCGGCCTCGAAGTCCTGCTTCCGCTGACCCTGAGGTGGGCCGAGGCAGCAGGCGTGACATTGTCTGCGGCGCTGGCCCGGATCACGGCCGCGCCGGCCGAGGTGCTCGGTTTGCAAAGGGGGCAACTTGCGCCAGGCGCGACGGCGGACGTCTGTGTTTTCGATCCGGCAGCAGTCTGGCAATTGACTCCTGATGCGCTCAAGAGCCGTGGCAAGAATTCGCCATGGACGGGCTATCTGTTGAACGGCAAGGTCAGGAGGACGCTGGTTGGCGGGCGCGTGGTCTATTCGGGTTGAGCCAAACGAACGATTTCTTCAGTGGTCGTTCCGCGCACTTCAAGCACCTTGCGCCGCGAACTCTGGCCGCTTTTCAGGTTGACCGCAGTGTTCGGCAAGCCCAGGGCTTCGGCGACAAACTTGACCAGCGCCGCGTTGGCCTTGCCGTCGACAGGCGGCGCGGCAAGGCGGATTTTCAGCGCATCGCCATGCTGGCCGGCGCACTCGGTTCTTCTGGCGCCTGGCTGGATATGCAATGTCAGCGTGAAACAGCCATTGCCCGCGGTGCGCAGCCAGTCGTTCACACGAACATCAGCGCCACCTGAAGCAGCAGGATGGCGATCAGCGGCGAGAGATCAATGCCGGCGATCGCCGGCACGAAGCGGCGGATGGGATCAAGGATTGGCCGGGTCAGCTGATCGGCCGGGCGCGCCAGCGGTGAATACGGGTTGACCCATGACAGCACGGCTTGCAGGATCATTGCCCCGATCAGGATGTAGGCGGTCAG
>Ga0210088_1000274_pt1 | contig 10306 bp, 10 predicted proteins | sample RushMan_CattailN_6_FD_185557 | JGI IMG/M metagenome (GOLD analysis project Ga0210088, IMG submission 185557) | Wetland microbial communities from San Francisco Bay, California, USA, that impact long-term carbon sequestration -... | ecosystem: Environmental > Aquatic > Marine > Wetlands ... | reverse complement strand
TTCAATCTGCAGCATTCCATCCAAATCCGTGAACTTCTCAAGATACCGTTGGGTGCTTGACAGGCTCCTCTCCTATCTCAACACCCAAAAGAGATTTTACATCATAACCGAGCGAGGAGGCGGTCATTATTTTTTTGCGAGGATGAATAGACGACGGAAGGCCAACAGCACTGTGCCGTCGGCACGCGGCGGGTAATGAGGACGCAAAGCCTTCGAATAAGCGGCTATAAATCCGGGTTGGTCGTTCGGCTGCAGGGCATCGAGGTAGGGGCGCAGACTGGTTCCCGCAGCCCATTGGACCACCGGGTCTTTGCCGTGCAATACGTGGAGGTATTGAGTTATCCATATTTCAATTGCGGAAGCACGCTCAGACAACAGATCGTAGTAGGCGGCCGGTTCGAGAATTGGCGGCGCACTTATCACTCCTGATAGCTGCAGGGACCAAGGCCCCGATGAAGCCACTATCGACTGCAGGGCACGTACCGGCTCATTGTGCATGGCCGGCATTTGGATGGCCAGAATCCCTTCAGGAGCAAGACAAGTCAGCAATCTTGGGAACAACACCGTATGGTCGGGCAACCACTGTAACGCGGCGTTGCTGAAGATGATGTCCACGGGTTCCACTGGCGACCAGGTTTCAATATCGGCGAGTTGGGTCGTAAAGCCTGCTGTGCGCGCCTTTTCGAGCATTGCCGGGGAATTGTCCACCCCAACCACTTGTGCTTTGGGGAATCGGGCAGCCAGAACAGGTAGGGCGCTCCCCGTTCCACACCCCAGATCGATCACACGCTTCGGGCATACGTGATCAATCCGAGCAGCAAGATCCACAGCGGGGCGGATTCTCTCGTCGGCAAAACGTAGATATTGCTGCGGGTTCCAATCTGATGTGGTGGTTCTAATGGCTCCCCCTAAATTCTTTACAAGAACTCTATCGCCAAGCGGAATTTATGCAGAACACATTTACACAATGTTAAAATTGGCCGACGAAAGGTGCAATATTTTTTCGGCACCAGGGAAGATTTTAAGACGTGGAAACTCAACTTGGCGACACTTTAGCCCTCCCCGCAGAAAAAGCCAAAGACTTGAGGCGGTGCGTCGTGAGAAGCACCTCGCTTTGACAACCGCGCCACAGAAAACAATAAAGGAGGGAAGAAACTCCCTCCTTATATGTTGCTGGGCTAAAGACCTCCGCCGAATCAAGGGCAAAGGTTATTCAGCCTTTCATTAGGGCTATCCCCGTCTTCCCCCCACTCCCGGTTGTTCTTTACGACTCTTGGTCCAGGAAGGGCTTTTTGGAATTGGTTCGCTATCGGGTTGCGAAGCGATGCTCTTTTGACGTTTTTTTTCACCTTCGCGGACCCGGTCACGGGATTCGCCTACACATTCTCCCGTTGTGTCTCTTTTAGGCATCTTTTTTATGGGCATCTTTCCCCTCATAAGGAATTTTATTTGTAAACAGCCTGGCGCTCAGTGGCCGAACTCCATTCTACCCTAACAACCGCTGAGGAAAAATCAAGGAACCAGGGATGAAGAAACCTTTTTGTACCGGAATCGGAAAGGCTGGCCTGACAATGGCACAACCCGGATACAACCTCGGCTTAAGCCGTCGGACTGAAAAATTTGCTGTCCGAATAGCGGTGTGGTGACTTGTTTTACCCTAGCGATGCGTGCTTGGTAATAATCTCCTTGACAGAGGCTTTTTCATAGGTGTGATATAGACCCAGTGCAATAATCCCACCAGATGAATTTCATTCCAATACCTACAAGCCAAGCAACAGTCAGATTATTTTAAAGATTTTAGACCAGCATCTAAGGATGTTGCGGAGGCTTTCGGGAAGAATTATAGTCAGCGCTTATGAGCGGTTAAACAACAGTGACCTGAAGGGGAGATCGATCAATGAATATGAGAAAAAGAACATTTCTGCCCGGAATGTTGTTGTGGGTCATCGTTGTAATTCTTTCGACAGGCTGTGCGAATAACAAGGATGCTATAACCCAGGCTGAAAAGACCGAAGCAGTCACCCAAGCCGGAAAGACCGTGACGGTTAAGCCCGACTTTGCCGAGATCAGGTCTATCGCTGAAGAAGGCTTCATTTACGGACTGCCCATCGTCATGAACTATGCGGTCATGTACGACTTTTGCGTGGACAAGAATTCGAGTCAATACAAGGCTCCATTTAACCAGATCTTCAACGAGCACAGAGTCTTCACCTATCAGGACACAGCGGTTATCACACCCAACAGCGACACACCATACTCGCTGATATGGCTCGATTTGAGAACCGAACCCCTCGTTCTGACGGTACCCGCTGTCGATAAAAAACGGTACTACTCCGTCATGCTCAATGACGGCAACACCTTCAATTACGGCTACATCGGGAGCCGTGCCACCGGAAATGAGGCCGGGGACTACCTTGTCATCGGCCCCGGCTGGAACGGCCAGATCCCGAAAGGCATCAAGCAGGTGTTCCAGTCCACGACCCAGTTTTCGCTCGCGGTCTACCGCACACAACTTTTCAATGCCAAGGATATGCCCAACGTCGAGAAGATCCAGTCGGGGTACAGGCTCCGGCCTCTGTCTGCCTATTTGGGCCAGGCTGCGCCTCCGACTGTCCCGGTGATTGACTTCCCGGTGATCAACCAGGAGCTCGTCAAAGAACATTTCTTCGAATACCTGGACTTCGCCCTGCAGTTTGCTCCCGCCGGACCCGAGGAACAGGAGATCCGCGCCAAGCTTGCCAAGATCGGCGTCGGACCTGAGAAGACATTCAACTTCAAAGACCTGAGTCTTGAACACAAGCTGGAAATAGCGCTCGGGATGAAAGAGGGCTACAAGAAAGTAGACGAGAAAGTTGCGACCTTTGGCAAGGACATCAATGGGTGGCGCGTCGGTTCTGCCTTCGGGAACCGGGCCTACTATAACGGCGACTGGCTTCTCCGCGCGGCTGCCGCGCGTTCGGGGATATACGGCAACGATGCTGAAGAAGCCATGTATCCCATGACCCGATGGCTCGCAAACGGGGAGCCGCTTGACGGCAGCAAGCACAACTATACGCTTACCTTTAAAACCGGTCAGTCCCCACCGGTCAACGCCTTCTGGTCAATCACCATGTACGACGGAAAGACTCAGCTTCTCATTAAAAATCCGATCAACCGTTACTTGATCAACTCGCCGATGCTGCCCTCACTCAAGAAGAACAAGGACGGGTCGCTCACGATTTACATCCAGAAGAAGTCGCCCAGCAAAGACAAGGTGGCGAATTGGCTGCCCGCACCGGATGGCCCCATCTATCTTGTCATGCGACTCTACTGGCCAAAGACCACACCGCCCTCAATCCTTCCACCTGGTGAGGGTACATGGCAACCGCCTGCGATCGTTGCGGTAAAATAGCCCAGCTTCAGGGACGGGCCGTTCATTTGGGCGGCCCGCATTTTACCGTCATAGGTTAGAAAGTTTAGGATACTGCCATTAGTCCATCAATCTGCGCGGAGCCGAAAGTTTCAGATTAGCAAGCCATACCTCCCATAGCTGCCTCATGGCGCAATATGTTTTCGATTGCGCGGTAGGACTATCTCGGTGTGTTTTAACGGAAAATAGCTAATCATTGTTAGGCGAAAGGATAGGAGGACAAACTAAACATGACTACCCATATGACCAGAGTTAATCCGTCAGAGGAGACCATCAAGATCGGTCCGCTTGGAATCCGGTTTCTTCTCACCAGCAGTGATTCCAACGGCAGCGTGTCCATGTTTGAACTTACCGTCCCCGGAGGCCAGAAACTACCCGCGCCGCCTCACAAGAACAACTCCTACGAGGAGATCCTGTACGGCATGGAGGGTGTGCTTACCTGGACGGTTGACGGTACCCCGATCGACGTGGGGCCGGGGCAAGCGCTTTGCATCCCGCGCGGCGCGGTACACCGCTTTGATAACCTCAGCAACACGGACGTGAAACAGCTTGTTGTCATCAGCCCTGCAGTCATGGGCCCCGCGTATTTCCGGGAAGCGGCCGAAGCCATCCATGCTGCTGCTGGAGGCCCGCCCGATCGCGCGAAGATGTCGGAGATCTTCAACCGTCACGGCATGACGTTGGCTGCGCCGCGGCAGCCCGCGAAGTAACAGCGGCAATTAGTTGAATGACTAAAGGCCTACCGAACTACGACCTTGATCGTACGCAACTACACCGCGACGTTTTAGATTCGCCGAGTTTGTATCGCGAATACCAGAACCTGGCTGAAAAGAGGTCTGTAAGGCTTCGTGACAGCCTGAGGTGCTTAGACACTCAATACTAACCAAGAGGAACCCATGGCCAACATTGAAAAGAAGCTGCAGACACTGGGATTGGTGCTTCCACCGCCGGTCAAGCCTCCTGCCGGAGTCGTGCTGCCGTTTCAGTTCGTACGCCTTGTCGGCACTCATGCATACATCTCAGGGCACGGTCCTCAAAACCCGGATGGTACGATAGCCGCCCCCTTTGGGAAAGTCGGACGGGACCTCACCATCGAGCAAGGGTATGCAGCCGCAAGGCTCACGGCACTATCGATCCTGGGAAGCCTCAGGCGCGCGCTGGGAGACCTGGGCCGGATAACGCACTGGAGCCGTGTTTTTGGAATGGTAAACTCTGCCGCCGGGTTCGGAATGCAGCCCGCCGTGATCAACGGGTTCTCGGACTTGATACTTGAACTCTACGGTTCGGAAGCGGGCGGGCATGCGCGCAGTGCAGTCGGCATGGCTGAGCTCCCTTTCAATATTCCAGTTGAAATCGAAGGAGAAGTGCAACTCGCCTAATAGCTATAAACAGGTGCCTAAGGTCACAGCCAACTGTTTCACCACCCTTACATGCGTTAGTTACCTCTCACCCAGAATGCCCTTTCCCAAAAAACCCGGTTCGGGTTTAAATCATCTTCCCGCGCCAACTGTTTAAACAAAACGTTCGTTTGGGTACTCGCAAAAAGGTGGGGGGCTGCGGCATGATTGGATGCCTATCCCATTGGCCTATGCCGATGCATTGAAATCGTGGCGAGCCGACCAAATTCGCATTTTGGGGTATCAACAGCCTTTCGTTTTTGTCTGCGTGGACAAAACGCCTCTATCAGAGGAGCAGTTTGGAAAGCCGTACAAGGTTCGACAGCATTACATGAAGACCATTTGCGAGCTCGCTGAAGTCAAGGTGTTTGGATATCATGGAATTCGCCACCTGGTAGCCCAAACGTTTTACCGGATGGGAAAATCTTTGGGATTCATCCAGCGGTATTTGAGGCACCAGCATGCTACGACCACGGAGCGTTACCTGCGGTCACTCGGCTGCGAGGATATCCGCCATGGGGTCGATGAGTTGACGATTCCTCCCTTTGACCAGTTGATAGAAGATCAGAGCCGTCTTACCGGTAAGGATTTCGAGCAGGCTCTGAAAACCGGCGAAGGTGGGGCAGATGTAGTCATCCTTGATGCTGCCAGGAAGACGCGCCAGGGTGTTTAAAGAGGTGAGAGTTTTTGTATCCGGACACGCTTTCGCGGCGTATCCGGACACAAAATTCAGAGAGGGTAACCAAAAACCCATTGATTTTACGGTGGTCCCAACGGGACTCGAACCCGTGTTACCGACGTGAGAGGCCGGTGTCCTAGGCCACTAGACGATGGGACCCTTGGGCGAAATCAGGTTGGTTTAGTTACAGGATACCGCGAATCTTGTCAAATGGTATTTGTGACAAGTCCGCGTCAGGCGGCCTTTTTGCCTTTGCGGAAACCGGTCAGTAGATAAACGATGAAACCGACAAACGGGATGGAGGCCACCACCCACCAAACGGCCTTGTTTTTCCCCGTTCCGAAATCCTTTTGGGCTACATCCGTCACGGCCCAGATCGTGCCGATGAAAAACGGCACGCATATCGCCAGAAACGTCAGGATCGCTTTGAGGTCATCCATATTCAGGCTTTCAGGAGGTCGGCGACCTTCAGGATCGCGTTGACGTAGAAGGAGCTGGGGTTGTAAGCGTAAATCGCCTTCTCCTGCTGCTCGCGGCTGATGCCCGGCCGCCAGCCGTGGCGCTTGAGGTAGTTGGCGATGCTGGCAATGGCGTCGGCGTGCACCAGAAGATCGATGCGGCCGTCCTGGTCGCCGTCTTGAGCGTAGGCCAGAATGTTGGTCGGCATGAACTGGGCGTAGCCCACGGCGCCGGCATAGGAGCTGGCGATGGCCGTGGGGTCCATTCCCTCGCGCTCCGTGTAACGCAGCAGGGCCTTGAGTTCCCGGTACCCCCACTCCGCCCGTTTCTGAACGCGTTCGTTAAAGCGCTCACGGCTGATGCGCCGCTCCGGGGGGATGATGCGCCAGAAGCTTTCCTGGAAGGCCGGGTCGGTCAGGGCGGCCAGCGTGGAGAGGATGTTGAGGGCGGAGCGGCTGCCGGACACGGTGCCCAAGCGGCTTTCCACCAGCAAAATAGCGGTGATCACGCGCTTGTCGACCCCGTAGGTTTTTTCGGCCTCACCCAGGGCCGTGGTGTTCTCCTGCAGGTAGCGCTGGGCCTTCTCAATGGATTCGGGGGAGCTGAACTGATCGTAGTTCAGCTTGGCCTCGCTGTGGATGAAAAAGCGCGATACGCCGTCGGCCTCGACAAACACTTCGGGCCGGCTGTAGAGTTGAGAAACGGCCTCCGCGGAGAACCCGTCGGCGACAAGCTTTTGCCGCAGGACGGTAAAAGGGTCGGCTTTTTCCTGGGCCGGCGCGGCCGACGACCAGATGCAAAGAAAGGCCATCGCCGCAAACAGGATGTGCAGGGCCCTTCGGCGACGGCCTTTGTCGGAACTGAGCATTCGGGGTGACTCCTTCGATTGCGCTCTTCAGCGGGGATGAGTACTCAGGTGTTGCCCGGGGAGGCATCACATGCTACGTTTTGGCTATCCTACCACAAGCCTTTAGAATTTGGAATCGTGAAAAAAGCATCCAAAACCGTTTTTGCCTGCCAGTCCTGCGGTTACCAGGCGCCCAAGTGGATGGGGAAATGCCCGGACTGCGGGGGCTGGGGATCCTTTGTGGAGGAGCGCCAGGCCGTCGCGGGACCGCTTGCCGCAAAGCGCGATGCGGCCGTCGCCCCGTCGACCCCGGTGCCGATCGACTCCATCGATATCGAGAATGAAAAGCGCCTGCTCACGGCCATCCATGAGTTCGACCGGGTACTGGGCGGCGGGATCGTGGCGGGCTCCCTGATCCTGATCGGCGGCGACCCCGGCATCGGCAAGTCCACCCTCATGCTGCAGGCGCTTTACGGCCTTGCCGGCCGGGGCCACCGGGTGCTTTATGTTTCCGGCGAGGAATCCATCCGACAGATCCGGCTGAGGAGCAAGCGGCTGGGCAGCGTGTCCCCCAACATCCTGGTGGTTTCCGAGGTGGAGGTGGAAGCGATCCTGGCGATGATCGATTCCATCCGGCCCGAGGTCGTGGTGATCGACTCGATTCAGACCATGTTCAGCCCCGAGCTCGGCTCGGCGCCCGGCAGCGTCAGCCAGGTGCGCGAGGCCACGGTGCGGCTGATGCTCATGGCCAAGCGTTCCGGCATCCCCGCCTTCCTCGTCGGCCACGTGACCAAAGACGGCGCCATCGCCGGGCCGAAGCTCCTGGAGCACATGGTGGACACGGTGCTCTATTTCGAAGGGGACCGCAACCACATCTTCCGGGTGCTGCGCGCCGTCAAGAACCGTTTCGGCTCCACCAACGAGATCGGCGTTTTCGAAATGAAGGACAAGGGGCTGGACGAGGTGGCCAACCCGTCGGCGGTCTTTCTGTCGGAGCGGCCGGCCGCTGCGGCCGGCTCGGTGGTGGCGGCCAGCATGGAAGGCACGCGGCCGATCCTGGTGGAGCTGCAGGCGCTCACCAGCGGCACCAGTTTCGGCACGCCGCGGCGCACCATTCTGGGCCTGGATGCGAACCGGGTGGCGCTGCTGGCGGCGGTCATGGAAAAAAAGGTCGGCATGCACCTCATGGGCTACGACATTTTCATGAACGTCGCCGGCGGGGTGAGAGTGGTGGAGCCGGCCGTGGACCTGGCGATCGTGGGGGCCATCGCCTCGAGCTTCCTCGACAAACCCGTGCCCGACCGGACCGTGGTGATGGGCGAGGTCGGCCTCACCGGAGAGGTGCGCGCCATCGGCCAGGCGGAGCAGCGCATCCTCGAAGCGCGCAAAATGGGCTTCAACCGGTGCATCCTGCCCCATGGAAACCTGAAACGGCTGCCGGCGATGGAGGGCATCGACATCGCCGGAGTTCGATCGGTTTCCGAAGCCGTTGAAACCCTGTTCTGACGGCTTCACAGGAAGCCGCGTCTGAGGATCCGGGTTTTCCCTTGGAGCACCCACCATCTATCGCTGCGGAGCGGCGTCCAGCCGTGAGATCAGTGCTCCAGAGCGATCGCGGCGGGATGCCGCTCCCACAAAATAAGAGCAGCAGTTCGCGACTCCCGAATTTGACTTCAATAAGCCTGCCGTTGTATATAATAACATTTTTTGAATCAGCTGCTACGCTGGGCAGGCAAGGGGTCCGTTGAATTTATGAGGCATTCGGGAGCCAAGGCCAACCGCTGGGAAGATCACTACACGCGACTGGCCCGCAAGGAGCGGTACCCGGCCCGATCGGTCTACAAGCTTCAGGAAATCCAGAAACGTTTTGCCGTCGTAAGGATGGGAAGCGGCGTTCTGGATCTGGGCTGCGCGCCGGGCTCCTGGCTGATGTACGCGGCAGACCTCGTGGGCCCGTCCGGCCGCGTGGCAGGGGTCGACCTGACGCCCGTGACCGTCAGTTTGCCGGCTCACGTCAGCGTGCACACCGTGGATGTCTTTGAACTGGTCGAGGACCCCGTTGCCTTTTTGGGAGGGGAGTTCGATGTGGTGCTGAGCGACATGGCGCCGGCGACCACCGGCAGCCGGGGCGTGGATGCCGCGCGCTCCCACAACCTGTGCGAGGCTGCGCTCGCCATCGCCCGAAAGGTGCTGTGCCCCGGCGGCGCGTTCGTTTGCAAAATTTTCCAGGGCGATGATTTCAAACCGTTCTCCGAGGCCGTCAAAGCCGGCTTCTTGGAATCCAAGATTTTCAAACCTCAGAGCTGCCGCAAGGCGAGCAAGGAAATATACCTCATCGGGAAGGGAAGGAAATAGGAGGACCCAATGTCAGGTCATAATAAATGGGCGAGCATCAAGCACAAGAAAGGTGCAAACGATGCGAAACGCGGCAAGATCTTCACCAAGCTGATCAAGGAAATCACGGTGGCCGCCCGCATGGGCGGCGGCGATCCGGACGGCAACCCGCGGCTGCGCGCAGCGGTCCTGGCCGCCAGGGCCGAGAACATGCCCAAGGACAACATCGAACGCGGCATTAAGAAGGGCACCGGCGAGTTGGAAGGGGTGAGCTACGAGGAGAGCCTTTACGAGGGCTACGGGCCCGGCGGAGCGGCCGTGCTGGTCGAGTCCCTCTCCGACAACAAGAACCGCTCGGTGGCCGAGATCCGTCACATCTTCACCAAGAACGGGGGCAATCTGGGGACCGGCGGCTGTGTCGCCTGGATGTTCAAGAAGAAGGGCTACATCGCTATCGATCGCAAGGCCGTGGACGAAGAGAAGCTGATGGAAAAGGCCCTGGAGGCCGGCGCCGAGGACGTGCGCGAGGACGAGGTCACCTTCGAGGTCATCACGGCACCCGAGGATTTCGAGGCGGTGAAGACGGCCATCGATACGCTGGAAGTGCCTTACATTTCCACCGAAGTCACCATGCTGCCCCAGAACACCACCTCGCTCGCCGGCAAGGAGGCCGAGCAGATGGTGCGCCTGATGGACATGCTGGAGGATTGCGACGACGTCCAGAAGGTGTACACGAACGCGGATATCCCGGACGAGCTGGTCGGCCGCGCGTAGCAGGCGGATGATAAACGCCCATTTGCGGCGCTACGCTCGCCCCGCGTCACCGCGGCGTACTGCGCGTACGCCGCATTCCTCAGGGCTTCGCGTGCCTTGCATCTGGGCATTTCTAAGCGGCCTGCTGCGCCTGCAGGCCTTGGTTTTCACGCCGCGGGGCGTTTTGCTTTCGGGCGCGATCTCGGGCTTTAAACGGCTCTTGCGTCACAGGCGATATCCCTCATTCCCGGCAGTTTCGCGTGCTTAGCATCTGAGCATCTATATTCTGCCCGGGCTCGTCCGTATTGTTTCCCCATTTCCCACAGCCCTTTCTCCTCCGCATCTCATCCTCGTGCAATCCAAATCGGGGTCCGCGATTCTGACTTGACATTCGCCTTTAAATGTAGCAAATATTACATTAACTGATT
>Ga0210088_1000272_pt1 | contig 10342 bp, 7 predicted proteins | sample RushMan_CattailN_6_FD_185557 | JGI IMG/M metagenome (GOLD analysis project Ga0210088, IMG submission 185557) | Wetland microbial communities from San Francisco Bay, California, USA, that impact long-term carbon sequestration -... | ecosystem: Environmental > Aquatic > Marine > Wetlands ... | reverse complement strand
CAGATTTTCGATCGTGCCGATGTGTTTGTGCTTTTGACAGAACCCGACCAGTGGAGCGAATTCGAAACAACCATCCTGGAAGCGGCGGCGCGGCGGAAGGTCCCTTGTTTGGTCGTCGTCAACAAAATAGACGTCGCTAACCCTTCAGCGTCTTTTCTGGATGAAACCCGGACCAAAACGCCGAATGTCCTCTTGGTTTCCAGCATCAATGGTCAGAATCGCGACGACTACCTCAATGAATTCAAAAGACATCTCCTTGAGGTTGTCCCCGAAGATTTCTTGCGTTCGCCTCCCCTCGTCGGTGATCTTGTGCCGCCCGGCGGATTGGCGGTGCTTGTCGTACCGATTGATCTGCAGGCCCCAAAAGGGCGGCTGATTCTTCCCCAAGTCCAAACCATTCGAGACGCCCTGGACAATGACGCTGCGGTGTTGGTGGTAAAAGAGAGAGAATACCCGCATTTGTTGACTCTGCTCAAACGGCCGCCCGATATAGCCGTTTGCGACTCCCAGGTGGTGCTTAAAATGGTTGCGGATACGCCCCGGCAAGTTCAGTGTACAACCTTCTCAATTCTTTTTGCGCGGTTCAAGGGCGATTTGAACGAAACAGCCCGAGGCGCAGCAGCGATAGAGCGTCTTGAGAGCGGCGACCGTGTGCTCATTTCCGAAGCATGCAGTCATCATGCTGCTGCAGATGACATCGGCCGTGTGAAGATTCCCAGATGGCTTCGCCAGTATGTCGGGGCCGATCTTGCAATCGATATCTACAGTGGTCGCGATTATCCGGACAACCTTGCCGACTACCAGCTTGTGATACATTGCGGAGCGTGCATGCTCACAAGACGCGAAATGCTTTTCCGAATTCATCGGGCCAAGCAGACCGGTGTGCCCATCACCAACTATGGTGTTAGTATCTCTTTTCTCCAGGGAGTGATCAAACGGGTACTTTCGCCGTTTCCTGCCGCCCTGGACGCATACGAGCATGAAATTGCTCGAATCTGAATGGAGGAATTTCATGAGTTCTCTAGCCGCAACCGTGCAGCCCTGGATAAAGAGCCGTATTCGAACCGATGAGATAGCCAGATTTTTGAAAGGCGACCGCGATTTTGTCAACGATCATGAAATAGAAACGCTGCTTTCAACCAGGAGAAATACAGACGGACACCAGGTGCGGGATATCATTGCCAAGTCGCTGACGATTGAGACACTTGCTCCGGCTGAAACCGCGGCTCTCCTCAACGTGGAAGACCCGGACCTGCAGTATGAAATGGAGTTGGCCGCAGGCAAGATAAAGAGAAAGGTATACGACAATCGGATCGTCACTTTTGCACCACTTTACCTTAGTAACTTGTGCGTCAATAACTGCCTGTATTGTGGATTTCGACGCGAAAACAAAGCCATTCAGAGACGGACCCTCAACTTTGATGAGATTCGCCATGAAGTGGAAGTGCTGTGCGGAAACATCGGTCACAAAAGGCTGATTGTGGTTTATGGGGAGCACCCCGTATCCGATATCGACTACATGGTCGAGTCCATAAGGACGATATATGATGTCAATATGAGAACAAAGGACCGTCAGAGCCGAATACGAAGGGTCAACGTCAATGCCGCTCCGCTCTCGATAGCAGATCTCAGCCAATTGCACGAAGCAGGCATCGGCACTTACCAGGTGTTCCAGGAAACGTATCATCACACAACTTATGCGCAGGTCCACCCGCCGGGGACCCTTAAGGCCAACTATGCGTGGCGTTTGTACTGCATGCATCGGGCCTTCGAGGCCGGCATTGATGATTTTGGAATCGGGGCTCTGTTTGGTTTGTACGACTGGAAATTTGAAGTGATGGGGTTGGTGTGCCATGCCAGGGAGCTTGAGTCGGCAACAGGGATTGGCCCGCATACCATTTCTTTTCCACGCATTGAGCCGGCCGAAAACACCCCTTTTGTCAATGAGTCCCGCAATCTTGTGAGCGACGCAGATTTCCGCAAAGCCATTACCGTGATTAGATTGGCCGTGCCCTATACCGGTATGATCCTTACGGCTCGCGAAAATGCTGCGATGCGCCGCGCGCTTTTGCCGCTCGGCATTACCCAAACGGATGCGTCGTCGCGGATCGGGGTCGGCGCTTATGGCAGTACGGACAATGGTGGCCAGCAGGGGAACCGCCAGCAATTCTATTTGGGAGACACCCGGAGTCTTGACGAGGTGGTTCGGGAACTGGCGCAGCAGGAATGTATCACATCATTTTGCACCGCGGGTTATCGTTGCGGCAGAACCGGAAAACGCATCATGGATCTTTTGCGCAGCGGTCAGGAAGGCAAGTTCTGCAAGCTCAATGCGGTACTGACTTTTCGTGAGTGGCTGGATGATTTCGCTGGCTCGGAAACTCGATACGTCGGAGAACGAGTGATTGCAAAAGAGATTGAAGAGATCCGAGCGAAACTCCCGGACATGTTTAATGCCTTTATGAAATACTACGAACGGACCCGGAGCGGCGAAAGAGACCTGTATTTTTAGATTTCTTAGGATACAGACAACTCCGATGTACGTCTACCGCGAGGCGTGAAGGTGATCCAATCCATCCTGCAAAAGAAAGACTTTGACGAAGCGGACATTGTTACGCTCTTAGCGGCAACCCATCCCAATGATGTGGAAGCAGTGAGGCGCAGAGCGGAGTCCGAATTGCTGAAACATTGCGGCCGCAATGTTCATTTTCGCGGTCTCGTCGAGTTCTCCAATGTCTGCGAACGCAATTGCTATTATTGCGGTATCCGTAGAGGCAACCTCAAAGTTGATCGCTATAATCTCTCTAGAGAAGGAATTCTCACTCTTGCCAAAGATTGTGCTGAACGGGGCTTTGGTTCACTGGTCCTGCAGTCCGGGGAACGGCGAGACTCCGTTTTTATAGCCCTTGTGGAAGACGTGGTGCGGACGATAAAAAAGCACACGAGAAATGCTTCTTTGCCGAATGGCCTGGGCATTACGCTGTGTGTGGGGGAACAGAGCGAAGAAACCTACCGGCGGTTTTTTGCGGCCGGAGCTCACCGTTATCTTTTGCGCATTGAAACCTCTTCTCCGCGGCTGTTTAAGAAACTTCATCCGCCGGGCCAAACCTTCAGTCGTCGGTTTTCCTGCTTGAAGACTCTGAAAGAGATCGGCTACCAGGTGGGAAGTGGGATCTTGATCGGAGTCCCCGGGCAGACCACAAGAGATCTTGCTCGAGATGTGCTTTTCCTCAGAGATCAGGACGTTGACATGATCGGCATGGGCCCCTACGTCGTGCATCGGAGAACTCCGGTTGGTCGCAGGTATCCCCCTTTGACCGCAAATCGGCGCAAGGAAATAATGCGAGTCTCTTTGCTCATGATCGCGGTAGTGAGGATTGTTTTAAAGAATGTCAATATTGCCGCGACGACTGCTTTGCAGAGTCTCGATTCATGGGGAAGAGAACGAGGAGTGCAATTTGGAGCCAACGTCATTATGCCTCAAATGACTCCACCAGACGTGCGCAATCAGTATCTTCTCTATCAGAACAAACCAGTCGTGGATGAGTACGCGGATGATTTTGAAAGTGCCTTTGAAAAACGGCTCAGACCGTTGAATCGAGAAATTGCACTTAACCGATGGGGTGATTCACCGCATTACTTTGTGCGTGATGGGCACAAGAGCTGATCATATGGAAAGTGCTCTTACCAAAATTGAGTATTCGAAACCGGAATTCAGGAGCCAGAACCACTTCATTCTGACTCCTGGGTTCTGGCTCCTGGATTCTCTTAAACAATTTTTACTGATCAAACCAATCCGGAGGAAGAGATGGCTAAGGTCATTTTTGGAGTTTGGGACGGGAAGGTATTCGATAACAGGGATAAACGAATATTTGAGATCGAGGAACAGCCGGCGTACCACGCTTTTGATGAATTCAATACGGGCAACGCCATCAAGGCATTTCTCGGCGGACACGGATTTTTTATTTTTGAAAAGGGAGTAAATTTGCTGGATGCGGTGTTGCAATATATGGAGCGCGTGGCGCAGGAATCCTGTGGCAAATGCACTCCGTGCAGAGTTGGCACCCAGATCATCAAATCGAAATTGCAGAGTCTCACCAACGGCAATGGCAATCCTCAGGTTCTCGATGAGATCGAAGTCATTGCCGAACACGTCCGCACCACATCGCTTTGTGGACTCGGACAAACCTCCACTGTGGCCTTGTTGGAGATGCTCAGGTATTTCCGGCAGGAACTGGTAAAAGAAATCGATAGGGGAGATCGCAAAAAACAGCCCTGCACCACTTATGTGACCGCACCCTGTATCGAAGCCTGTCCGTCGAAAGTCGATGTTCCCAAATACATCGACTACGTAAAGGACGGTAAGTTCACCCACTCGGTAGGAGTGATTCTGCAGAAATATCCAATGGCTGCGACCTGTGGTCGGGTTTGTGTGCGCTTTTGTGAAATGGCTTGCCGGCGAATCCAGGTGGATGAGGCGGTTGGCATCAAGGTTTTGAAGAGGTTCGTGGCCGATCACGAAAAATATGTAACGGGAGATTGGTTCTCCTGCGATCTCATCTCGGAAAAGAAACCCGATGATCTGAAGATCGCGGTCATTGGAACCGGACCGGCGGGAATTTCCGCTGCTTATCACCTCCTCTTGAAGGGGTACAAGGTTGACGTTTACGAGGCCAACACGGTTCCGGGCGGAATGGCCGCAACCGGTATTCCGAACTATCGCCTGCCCAAACACATCCTTCGTCTCGAGGTCAGCATCATTGAGACGTTGGGCGGCAGAATTTTCTATGGAAAGCGAATGGGAAGAGATTTTACACTCAAAGATCTTGTCACGGACGGGTATCAGGCAATTTTCCTGGGAATTGGAGCCAACAAAGGAAAAAATCTTGGCGTTGCCGGCGAAGAACTGCCGCTCAAAGGATACGAGTTCGGGGTGAATCTTTTACTTCATATCAATCACGATTACATCGACAGCGGCATCCCCATCGACCTTGGCGAGCGGATGGTCGTAGTAGGCGGGGGCAATGTTGCCATGGACTGTGTGCGCTCCGCCTTGCGTATGGGAGTGAAGGAAGTCCATCTGGTTTATCGTCGCTCGCGCGATGAAATGCCGGCAGATCATGAAGAAATCGAGGCTGCAGAAAAAGAGGGTGTTATTTTTCATTTCCTCACCGATCCGCGGCAAATCATAACCGAAAATGGACAAGTAAAGGCGATCGAACTCATAAAAATGAAACTGGTAGAGCCGGAGGAGGGTGCGCGCAGAAGCGTTATTCCTATCGAAGGTTCAGAGTTCATTCGCGAGACCGATCACCTTATACCTGCCATAGGGCAGGAGGTCGATCACAGTTTTGTTGTTTCGGAAGACGGTATTGCTTTTACCAAGAAGGGTCTGCTAGCTGCAAACCCCGAAACCTTGATGACAAGTCGCAAAGGAGTCTTCGCCGGCGGTGATTGCGTGACCGGTCCAGCCACTCTGGTTCAGGCGATGGCGCAGGGACATAAGGCTGCAAGATGCATCGACGATTATCTTACTTACGGTCGCGTCCGTTTCTCGCCTGAAGAGCGCATGAGTCAGCTGGTTGAAAGCATACAGCCTTTAACTCGAAAGGGCGTCTCCATACCCATCAAAAATGAATATCGGGTTAAGGTCAGAGAACTCGACCCGGAAGTTCGCAAACGAATGTTCGAGGAAGTGGAGGAACCCATCTCGGTGGAAGAGGCCTATTACGAGGCGAATCGCTGCATGCGCTGCTACCGAGTCTTTTCCGTCATCACCGAACAGTGAGGGGAGTCGATCATGATCGCACACATAAATGGTAAAGAAATCGAGTTCAACAGAAACGAAACCATTTTAAGCGCCGCTGCGCGATATGGGCACTTTATACCAACTCTTTGCGAAATGGCGGATATCAATCACGCCCCAGGTACCTGTCGGGTATGCCTGGTAGATATAAAGCGCCCGGACGATCCCGAACATTATGTGGTGACCTCTTGCACGACCCCTCTGGAAGAGGGGATGGAAGTGCTCACTCGAACCCCGGAGGTGAGAGAAAAACAGCGCCTGCAGGTAGAACTGCTGCTGGCAGACCATAACCAGGACTGTGCGGTTTGCATTCGCCATGGCAACTGCGAACTGCAAGATGTTGCACAGTTTGTGGGCCTCCAGCAGTCTCGCTATCACTATCCGCACTTTTATTTGCAACGGACCCGTGACGATTCATCGGTAGCCGTCGCACGTGACATGAGCAAATGCATTCGCTGCTTCCGCTGTGTTACGGTCTGCCGTGAAATTCAAAATACGGATGTCCTGGTCATTACCGAAAGAGGACTTGCGACCGAGATCAGCGTGCGTGACAATCTGCCGCTGAGAGATTCGGATTGCGTCAGTTGCGGGCAATGCATTCTCGTCTGCCCGGTAGGCGCTCTGGCGGAGAAAGACGATATCGAAACGGTCATCGATGCACTCTATGATCCTGAAGTAGTGACGGTCTTTCAGTTTGCGCCGGCGGTGCGCGTCACTCTTGGCGAGGAATTCCTGCTGCCGCCCGGAGTGAACGTGGAAGGCCAGATCATCACTGCCCTGAAAAAGCTGGGTGCTGATGTGGTCCTGGACACTAATTTCACTGCCGACTTGGTGATCATGGAAGAGGGCACCGAGTTGTTGAGGCGAATAACCGAAAATGAAACATTGCCAATGTTCACTTCGTGCTGCCCTGGATGGGTCAACTTTGCCGAAAAAAACTACCCGGAGTTGAGAGCAAACATTTCGACGACCAGATCGCCGCAGCAATGTCTTGGATCCATGGCCAAAACCTATCTGGCGGACAATATGAAGGTCAATCCGCGCCAGATGCGGGTCATTTCTATTATGCCGTGTACCGCCAAAAAAGAGGAGGCCTCGCGCGAGGAGTTCGTGCGAGAGGGAATGGCCGACGTCGATGTGGTGTTGACGACTCGTGAGTTTGCCAGACTTTTGAAGCGTGAGGGAATCCAGTTGGGCGAGTTGGAGCCGTCTCGTTACGACAATCCATGGATGGGGGACTATTCGGGAGCAGCGGCTATTTTTGGGACGACCGGCGGAGTGATGGAGGCTGCGATCCGAACCGTTCACAAGGTGGTTACAGGTAACGAATTGGAACGGGTCGAACTGACCGAGATTCGCGGATTCGAGAATATTCGAGAGGGCCGGATCGATCTGGGAAATGAACTTGGAGAAGTGAAAGTAGCCATAGCCCACAGCTTGAAAGCCGCCCGCCAATTGGTCGAATCGATAATAGGCGGCGGCACGTTTTACCATTTCGTCGAGGTGATGGCTTGTCCCGGTGGCTGCATGGGAGGCGGGGGGCAGCCTCGCAGTAAGAAAGCTTATCAGGCTTCGCGGCAGGCACGCAGGCAAGCGCTTTACGGCATTGATCGGGAACGACCCGTGCGGCAGTCTCACAACAACCCGATGATCCAGAAGATCTACTCTGAATTCTTGGGAGAGCCGTTGTCTCATCTCTCCCACGAACTGCTGCACACCCATTACCGCGATCGGAAAAGAATCATTAAGCACACTATGAAGGAGATATGGAAAGAGATCGAGGATCGCGGCTGAATCTTTCGGAGTATCAGTTCAGGAGGGTTACGTGTGACCATACCGTTTTGCTGAAAATTTGAAGGTCGCCTCGCGTTCATCCGGAAACCCGCAGCGCAGGGCTTTAGCCCTGCTGAAATTAGCAGCCCTAAAATGCTGCGCTACATGAAAAGAGGCTTTTCGGATGCAAACTAGCTATGAGAAATGGACATGTGCCAAATGGCAGGCTGGATAGCCCGCCCCACAAAAGCATCACTGTCATTTTATACGAGTGTTGCCACGCACTAATCAGTGGGTTGGATGTTCAGCCGTTGTATTTTACGCCTCAATGTATTCTTGTCGATGCCGAGTTCCCGTGCCGTCGCCATGCGCCGCCAGTGATTTCTCTCGAGCGCTTCCCAGATGGCGCGCCTTTCAATGTCCTGTAAAGTCATTCCATCAAAGTCCGGGAGCTTGCAGCCATGGATCTGCAAATGTTCGGGAAGGGACTTGGGTTCGATCAGCCCTCCTCTGCAAAGGATGAAGGCGTGTTCTATTGCGTTTTCCAACTCCCGGATATTGCCGGGCCAGTCGTGTCGCATGAATATTGCCAGTGCTTTGTGGCTCAGTCCTAACACGTTCTTATCTTTGAGCTTATTGAACTTCGCAATGAAATGGTCGGCGAGCAAGGGAATGTCTTCTTTTCTCTCTGCAAGTTTCGGCAATTCCAGCTTGACGACATTGATCCGGTAGTAAAGGTCTTTCCTAAAGGTACCTTCATCCACAAGTTGAGCCAGGTCTTTATTGGTTGCGGTGACAATTCTAACGTCCGCTTTTACGGTTTTAGACGATCCCAAAGGCTCGTAGCATCGTTCCTCAAGCACTCGCAACAATCTAACCTGGAGGGCAGGGGAGATGTCCCCGATTTCATCCAGTAGAAGAGTCCCGCCTTCCGCCATGGCGAAGCGCCCATTTCTGTTTTTCTTGGCGTCAGTGAATGCTCCCGCCACGTGTCCAAATAACTCCGATTCGAGCAGAGTATCGGGAAGTGCCCCGCAGTTGACTGCTACAAATGGACCCTTGCTGCGAGCGCTCAAGTTATGAAGAGCACGGCTGATAAGCTCCTTACCGGTACCACTCTCACCCTGAATGAGCACCGTGCTTTCACTTTGCGCAACCTCGGGAAGAATAGAGAGTAGCTTTTGCATTGCTGGAGATTTAGAGATAATGTCCCCGAAGCGATACTGCCGGTCGATTTCTTTGCGCAGGGTCTCCACCAGGCTGAGATCCCGAAAGGTTTCTACTCCTCCCATGATCTCTCCGGACTCGTCCCTCAACAGCGCCGTACTGACACTGATGGGAATCTCCTTACCGTCGGCTCGAAGAATGACTATGGGTTTGTTGATCACGGGCTTTTCGGTTTGCAGAGTGTGCCGAAGAACGCATGTAGTTTCACAAACATTGGCACGAAAGACTTCGCAGCAGTGCCGACCAAGAGCCTCTGCTGCCGGCACGCCTGTGATCTCCTCGGCTGCCGTATTAAAAGACGTGATTTGCCATTCAAGATCGACTGTAAAAACCCCGTCGGCTATGCTGTTTAAGATGATCTCTGTTTGTGGAGACAACGCTGGCTGGTTGACAACTGGATTGACAGCTTCTTCCTGCAATATGAGTTTTCGGTTTACCTGAGTGCTTGGCATCGCTTTTGAATTGCCTATCTTCGTCTATGACTCTTTGAGCTTGTCCGGGCGAAATCATTCGCCGCTCCCGCAGATCAAAGAGGGAAATTAATTTCCATCTATTGCACCTACTGATGGAATCTTTGTCTATGCCGCGATAGCTATGCATGCTCGATAGCCAACAATTTTAAGACAATTCATTAAAGCAGGTCCAGCCAATATCGTCAATGCGAGTTGCGCATTTTGCCGGTCGAAACCTCCCTTCATTTCAGCATCCAGTCATGAATGGCCGCTTGCAGCGTTTCTGCCGCCAGATAGGCACAGTGTGACTCGTTTTCGGGCACTTCCTCGAATGCCGTCAAAATCGTATCGCCGCCAATCTGTGCGGCTTCGTCAATGGTCCTATACTTTGCCAGTTGAGTTGCCAGGTAACCGCATAGGATGCTGAAATGGCATCCATCGGTGACAAAACTTGCATCGGTAATGCGCTCCATATCTACCTTGAGATATATTTCCATGGTCTCTCCGCAACCCCCCGTGACTTTTGCAAAGCAGGAAGCATCCGCCATTTTTTTCATAAGATGCTGCCCATTGTGCGAAGGGAGATGAGGCTCAACCGTATTCTCACCATAGCCCTTGCCGATTCGTCGGTAAATCGATTCCATCAAGTCGTGCATAGAGTTGCTCATAAAGTTCACCTCTTATTTAAGTGATCATAACTCGATGGATTTAAAGACCGCACTTGCCGTTGCGACATGTGCCCACTCGATAAATTCATCGAGAATCAATAAGTTTATACTCATCTGGGAACGTGGCTTTTTGGATCACTGCTTTTTTGGGATCAGGATCCATTCAAGCAAGCAATTCTTCGGGGATTTATGCACTCTTTGGCAGGGCTAAAGCGCTGCGCTAGGTTTTAAATCAGTTTTCGGATAGAGACTGCTTATAATTTTGAAAATGCGTTGGTCACCCGAAGGTTGATACATCAAAACAATCCAGGGGACGAAATAAACCCCTCCGACCATGCGTGCAGCTTACGCTTAACTTGTTCCGGTCGGTGCGGCTTTGCGCCCGCGGGAACGGGAATTCTTATGCGGTCGAATCG
>Ga0210088_1000267_pt1 | contig 10447 bp, 5 predicted proteins | sample RushMan_CattailN_6_FD_185557 | JGI IMG/M metagenome (GOLD analysis project Ga0210088, IMG submission 185557) | Wetland microbial communities from San Francisco Bay, California, USA, that impact long-term carbon sequestration -... | ecosystem: Environmental > Aquatic > Marine > Wetlands ... | reverse complement strand
AATTCGACGCGAAGAGCCGCGGGATCGTGCAGACCGTAAACCTGGACCCGCGCGATTTGACCGTGCTGGCAGACGATAGCGACCTGCGCATGTTGGTTCTGAACCTGGCGCAAAACGCGCACCATGCGATGCCCGGGGGCGGTGAGCTGATCGTGCGGACAGCAAGGGATGGGCAGCGCGCGCTCATCGAGGTGAGCGATAGTGGAAAAGGGATACTCGAAGCGGATATCGAGCGGATTTTTGATCCGTTTTTCAGTCACCGGGCCGACGGGGAGGGGGGGACGGGGCTTGGGCTGACGATCTGCAAAAGCATCGTCGAACGCTATGCGGGGACCATCGAGGTGGTGAGTCAACCAGGGCGCGGGGCAGTATTCAGGGTTTTCCTGCCGCTGAAGGAGAACTGAAAAATGAGCAAGTTGATTCTGGTTATCGATGACGATCGGGTTTTCAACCAGATATTGGTCGAGCAGATCAGGGACATGGGGCTGACGGCGATAGGCGCCAACGACTGGCGTACTGCATCGGAAATTCTTGTTGAATCCGAGCCCGACCTGATTTTTCTTGATCTCAGGCTACCCGATGCCGACACGCCGAAACTGGTCGAAGCCCTGGCGCCCCAATTCCCGGTGGTGATACTGACCGGCTACGGGTCGATTCGCAATGCGGTCAGCCTGATCCAGGCGGGCGCGGTGGAGTACCCGACCAAGCCGGTCGGACTCGATGAACTTGAAATCACCATTCGGCGCGAGTTGGAGAATGCCGAGTTGCGGCGCCGCAACGCCTTTTATCGCTGGCAACTGGAATCACGTCGGCCCGGCCCGATGGTCGGCAATTCGGGGCCCATTCAGGAATTGCTCGACCTGATCGAGGCCGTCGCGCCGACCGATGCGACCGTCCTGATCCAGGGCGAGTCCGGCACCGGCAAGGAAATGGTTGCGCAAGCCATCCATGAAAGCAGTGCCCGCCGTGGCCGCGAGATGGTCACGGTCGACGGCAGCACGTTGCAGGAAACATTGTTCGAGTCTGAATTGTTCGGTCACGAACGCGGCGCATTTACCGGTGCGGACCGCCAAAAGAAGGGCCTGATCGAGGCGGCAGAGGGAAGCACGCTATTTCTGGACGAAATTGGCGAAACAACGCTGGCCAACCAGGCACGCCTGCTACGCGTTCTGGAAACCGGCACCTTTCGCCGGGTCGGCGGTACCGCAAGCCTGCATGCCGATGTGCGCTTCATAGTGGCGAGCAACCGTGACCTTGCCGAGATGAGCCAGGCCGGAGACTTTCGCAGCGACCTCTATTTCCGGCTTGCCAGTTTCGTCGTCAAGGTGCCGCCGCTGCGTGAGCGGCGCGAGGACATTCCGCTGCTTGCCCAGCATTTTATCCAGCGTTTTGCCCGCGGTGTCGAGCGGAGCATGACTGGCGAGACGATCAAGCTGCTGATGGCTTACGACTGGCCGGGAAATGTCCGCGAACTGCGCAACCTGATCGAGCGCGCGGTGATTCTCGCCGGCAGGAGCGGGCGCATCTGCCCCGAACATTTCGGCAATCTGGTGTCGCGACGCGAAGATGCGGTCGTGCTTTCTTTCGATCGCGAACCGCGCCTCGACGAGGTCGAAAAAGACTATTTGCGCAGCACCTTGCTGCGTCATGGGGGAAACCGGGCACGCGCAGCCGCGGTTCTGGGAATCAGCGAACGCAACATCTATCGCCTGATCAAGCAGTACGAACTGGCCGAATGAAGGCCAGCACCCGAAAGCGCCAGGCGCGCCGGTGACCGTTATGCGCCGGCAACCCGCATGGCGATGTGGGCGAGCGCATCCTCGATCTGATCGATCAGGATCAGGCAGAGATCCCCGCCCTGCAGGCGTTCCAGGGCGAAGTCGATGGCGATGAACTCGCCATTGATGGCATCGATGCGCTGCGTGCGTCTGGCATTGACCAGGCCGTCACGTAACAGCGCGATGACTTCGCCGTCTTCGCGGCCGCGCTGGCAGGCGTCCTGATAAAGAATCACATCGTCGAAGGCGTCGCCGAGGATTTCCGTTTGCTGACGGATATCTTCGTCGCGGCGGTCGCCGGCGCCGCTGATGACTACCGAACGGCGGGTCGCCGGCATGTTCTCGATGGCCTCGACCAGCGCCTGGATGGCATCCGGGTTGTGTCCGTAGTCGGCAATCAGCGTTGCACCCTTGTAGTCGAAGACGTTGAACCGCCCCGGCGCCGTCTGTGCGTCGCTGACGAAGCCCGCCAGCGCCCGCTCTATGACGTCCCATGAATAGGCAAGGCCCCAGCCAGTGGCGATCGCCGCCATGGCGTTTTCTACCTGAAACCCGATCGTGCCGTTGCGCGTGAGCGGGATATTGGCCAGCGGGATGCGGTGCTGGCGGCGCCCTTCGCCGCAGACGATGGCATCGCGCTCAACGTAGACGACGCGCCGGCCCTGTGCGCGATGCGTGGCGAGCACCGGATTCATACGATCCTGGGCGAAGAAAATGATGTTTCCCGGGCAGTGCTGGGCCATCGCCGCGACGACCGGGTCGGCCGCGTTGAGGACAGCAGTGCCGTCTGGCGCGACGTTTTCGACGATCACTCTTTTGACGACCGCCAGCTCGTCGACCGTGGTGATGTAGTTGAGGCCGAGGTGGTCGCCAAGGCCGATATTGGTAATTACCGCGACATCGCACATGTCGAAGCCGAGGCCTTCGCGCAACACGCCGCCGCGCGCGGTTTCGAAGACGGCGGCGTCGACGTCGGGATGCAGCAGCACGTTGCGCGCGCTCTTCGGGCCGGAACAGTCGCCGTCGTCGGTGCGCTTGCCCTGGATGTAGACGCCGTCGGTGCTGGTCATGCCGACGCGCAGGCCGTTGCTTTCGAAAATGCGACCGATCAGGCGACTGGTCGTCGTCTTGCCGTTGGTGCCGGCGATCGCGACGACCGGGATGCGGGCATTTTCGCCATCCGGGAACATCATGCCGACTATGGCTTCGCCGACCGCGCGGCCCTTGCCGAACGACGGGTCGAGATGCATGCGGAGGCCCGGTGCGGCATTGACTTCGACGATGCCGCCGCCCTGTTCCTCGAGCGGCTTGTGCATGGTGTCGCAGACGACATCGATGCCGCAGATGTCGAGGCCGACCGTCTGTGCTGCAGCGATGGCGGCAGCGGCGAGTTCGGGGTGCACGTCGTCGGTGACATCGGTGGCGGTGCCGCCGGTGGACAGATTGGCGTTGTTGCGCAGAACGACGCGGGCGCCGCGCGCCGGGATCGAATCGGCGTCATGGCCCTGCTCGGTCAGGCGGGCGAGTGCAATCTCGTCGAAGCGAATCTTGGTCAGTGACGTGGCGTGGCCATCGCTGCGCCTTGGGTCGCTGTTCACGATGTCCACCAGTTCGCGCACGGTATGGACGCCATCGCCGATGACCAGCGGTGGATCGCGGCGTGCGGCGGCGACCAGCTTGTCGCCGATGACCAGCAGGCGCCAGTCGTGGCCGGGCAGGAATTTCTCGACCATGATGTCGTCGCGAAACTCGATGGCGACGCGGTAGGCGCGGCGCACTTGTTCTTCGCTGGTCAGGTTGACCGAGATGCCCTTGCCCTGGTTGCCATCCTGTGGCTTGACGACGACCGGTAGCCCGATCTCCCGGGCGGCGGCCCAGGCATCGTCCTCATCGGCGACCGGACGGCCGCGCGGAACTGCAACACCTGCCGCGTGCAACAGCGTCTTGGTCAGTTCCTTGTCCTGGGCTATGGCTTCGGCGATGGCGCTGGTGAAGCTGGTTTCGGCCGCCTGGATGCGCTGCTGCCTGCTGCCCCAGCCAAACTGGACAAGGCTGCCCTGGGTCAGGCGGCGATAGGGTATGCCGCGCGCCACGGCGGCTGAAACAATGGCGCCGGTGGACGGGCCGAGGCGGATGTCTTCATCGAGTTCGCGCAGTTCCGTCAGGGCACCGTCGAGGTCGAAAGGCGTGTCGGCGAGCGCGGCCCGGCAAAGTTCCTCGGCGCGGTCGAAGGCGAGGCGACCGACATCTTCCTCGGTGTATTCGACGACGACCTGGTAGACCCCGCTTTCAATGGTCTGTGCCGTGCGGCTGAAGGTCACCGGGCAGCCGGCCTGGGCCTGCAGGCCCAGGGCAGCGAATTCCAATGCGTGCGCCATCGAGACGGTATCCAGATGGTCGGCAGGGATCAGATCGCCGAGCTCCGGAAAGCGCTCGCGCAGGCGGACTTCGAAGCCCGGCAGATTGGCGATGGCGCTCTCCGCACCTTCACAGGTGACGATGGCCTGAATCGCGGTGTGCCGGCTCCACAAGTTGGGGCCGCGCAGGGCACGAATACGGGAAACTTCCATGACGCTGGGTCCTTGTTATTTCTTGACTGATACCGGCATTTTGGCCGGTTGCGTGTTCTTGGTTCGCAGTGGGAACAGGGCGGCGGGTTCCGGCAATTCAAGGCCGAAGGTCTTGACCGCGGTGCTGATCACCTCCTGGGTCAGGCCGAGGGCCCAGCCTGCGGCAACGGCTGCAAGCACGTTGGCGATGGTGGCGGGGTCCTTCTGCTTGCCGATGGCAGGGACATCGCCGAGACGGCAGAGGTGGATTTCGTTGCTGCCCGTGGCCAGCGTAATGCGCCCGTCGCGCACGAAAACGCCGCGCTTGCCATCCGCGAGATGGGCAGCGATGGCCGGGCAGGCAGGGTCGGCGGCGAAGAAGATCACTTCGCCATCGCACAATTCGGCAAGTTCGGCGACGGTCGGGTCGGCAGCATTGAGGATGGCGTAGCCATGGCGCAACACGACGTCGATCTGGGTGCGATAGGTGTTGCGGAAAGTCGTGAAGTATTCGCCGCCATCAGGCTGTACATCCCAGCGCGCGAGGTCTTCTGCGACCGGGTCGATGTTGGTGACGATACCGACCGAACAGCGGTCGTAGGCGAGCCCCTCGCCGAGTATGGTGCGGCCGCCGTTCTCGATGACCGCGGCTTCGACGGCACGATTGAGCAGCAGGCGATGGCCGCCATTCCAGGTTGCGGCGTCGCTTTTCTGGACATGGCGGCGGTCGAGATGGAGGCCGTCGCTGCAAGCCAGGCCGACATGCTTGCCGGACAAATAGATCAGGTGGGCCACCAGCTTGGCGACGGCTGTCTTGCCGCGCGTGCCGGTGACGCCAACGACCGGAATGCGGCTGCTTTCGTCGGCGGCGAACAGGCTGTCGACGATGGCCTTGCCGACCGGGCGCGGCTTGCCGACACCTGGGCGCAGGTGCATCAGGAGGCCGGGGCCGGCGTTGACTTCGACGATGGCGCCGCCCTGCACGCCCAGTGGTTTCGCAATGTCTTCGGCGACGAGGTCGATGCCGGCGATGTCGAGACCGACGATGCGGGCGGCGAGCGCGGCCAGTTCGGCGGTTTCCGGGTGAACTTCGTCGGTAACGTCGAAGGCATGGTTGGCGTTGCGCTGGATCAACACTTCGCGGCCATGGGCCGGAACGTCATCGGCGGTCAGGCCCTGGCGTTGGAGTTCCATGCGGGCTGCGGAGTCGATGCGGATGTTCGACAGCGGGTGCAATTCGGTCGGGCCGCGCCGGGGATCGGAATTGATCTGGATATCGATCAGTTCGCGCACGGTCGATTTTCCGTCGCCCGTGACCAGAACCATGTCGCCGCGGTTGGCGGCGACCAGCTTGCCGCCGATGACCAGCAGGCGATGCTCGGTGCCCGGGATCGAGCGTTCGACCAGCACCCCGCTGCCTTCTTCGAGGGCAACCGCGTAGGCCTTCGCGACTTCTTCCTTAGTCTTGACGTCGATGAAAACGCCACGCCCATGGTTGCCGTCGACCGGCTTGACGCAGATTGGCAGGCCGATGTCTTCGGCGGCATCCCAGGCATCCTCGGCGCTGGTGGCTTCGCGACCTTCGGGAATCGGCACGCCGCAGGAGGCGAGCAGCGACTTGGTGAGGTCCTTGTCGCGTGAAATGGTTTCGGCGATGGCGCTGGTGCGGTCGGTTTCGGCCGTCCAGATGCGGCGCAGCGCGGCGCCGTAGCCGATCTGGACCAGATTGCCGTCCTCGAGCAGGCGGATGGTGGGCATGTCGCGGTCGTCGGCGGCATCGACGATGCTTGCAGTCGACGGCCCGAGACATTTGGAATCAACCATGTCGCCCAGTTCTTCGACAGTGGCGTCGACATCGAAAGGCTTGTCCTCGATTGCCGCCATGATCAGCTCGCGGCCCTTGATTAGCGCAGCGCGGGTGACTTCTTCGTGCCAGGCGCGGATGGCAACCTTGTAAACACCGCGCTCGGAAGTTTCGCGCGCCTTGCCAAAGCCGCCGGGCAGGCCGGCCAGATTCTGCAGTTCAAGCGTGACGTGTTCGAGGATGTGCCCGGCCCAGGTGCCTTCCTGCAGTCGTTTCAGGAATCCGCCGCGCTCGCCGATGCTGCAACGATGCTCGATGAGCGAAGGCAGCCAGGCGGTCAGGCGTTCGTAAAGGCCGGGAATCTTGTTGGAGGGAAAGTCCTCCAGTTCGCCGATGTCGACCCAGGCTTCGAGCACCGGGCGGTAGGTCCAGATGTTCGGGCCACGCAGGGAAACAATGTCCCGGATGATGATGTCTTTTTTCTTCATGCTCGCTTCGCCCGGCTCCGTCTCACTGTAAGAAAAATTATGGGGCAGTTGATGATTATTAACGCTTTCGCAGGTTGATGGCTGACCCGCGTCAAAAAAATGTCACAAGCTGGCACGCGGCGTTACAGGAAGCGGTCGAGCAACTTGCGGCTGTGGCGGTCGAGGGTGCCGGTGTCGCGGATCAGGAACTGGATGCCATGGGTGTCGGCAATCAGCAGTCGGGTTTGCGACAGGCGCCGGATATCCTCCTCGCCCTTGAGTATCAGCGCGGCCTTGCCGCGATTGGTGGCAACCTGCCAGGTGCTTGGGCAGGCGAAGCTCGAAACTTCGATGATCTTCTCGATTTCCGGCACGAATTCGCGACTCGCCAGTTCTTCGTCGAGCAACTGGCCGCTGGCTGGCGGCAGGTCGGCGATGCGCTCGACCCAGCCGACTTCATGACCTTCGCCATTGACCAGCGAGATGCCCTCATCGGGAGCGCCGATCGGGAAGGTGCGCACGGGCACGACGCCGTGATGCACATCGCCGTTATTGGCCGTTAAAACCAGTTGACCGAAGGCGTCGCGTTGCAGCTGGAAATTGGTGTTCGACATGTTCACCTTCACGCGGTCGGGGTCTTGGGGATGATGTTGATCAGCGGCTCCGGCGCTTCGGTATCGACGTTGCGTGCCTGTGCCTGATAGAGCTTGTAGTAGTGACCTTCGGCGGCCATCAGTTCGTCGTGATTGCCCAGTTCGACCAGCTTGCCGCGATCCATGACGACCAGCCGGTCGGCCTTCCTGAGCGTGGACAGGCGGTGGGCGATGGCGATCGTCGTGCGGCCGCGCACCAGGTTGTCGAGCGCCTTCTGGATTTCCTTCTCGGTTTCCGTGTCGACCGAGGAGGTTGCTTCGTCGAGGATCAGGATCTTCGGATCGATCAGCAGGGCGCGGGCGATCGAGATGCGCTGGCGCTCGCCGCCGGAAAGACCTTGGCCGCGTTCGCCGACCAGCGAGTCGTAGCCGTGCGGCAGGCGCAGGATGAACTCGTGAGCGTGCGCGGCGCGGGCGGCGCCGATGATTTCCTGGCGCGTCGCATCGGGCTTGCCGTAGGCGATGTTCTCGGCAATCGTGCCGAAGAACAGGAAAGGCTCTTGCAACACGAGGCCGATGTGGCGCCGGAACTCGGCGACCGGTACCGAGCGGACATCGACGCCGTCGATGAAGACAGCGCCTTCGGTGACATCGTAGAAGCGGCAGATTAGGTTGACCAGTGTGCTCTTGCCTGAACCGGAATGGCCGACCAGGCCGATCATCTCCCCTGGGTTGATGACCAGATCGACGTCGCGGGTGACGGCACGCGTGCCGTAGCGGAAACTGGCCTTGCGCAATTCGAGGCGACCTTCGACCTTGTCATTTAGATGCACCGGGTTGGTCGGCTCGGGAACGCTGGAGACATGGTCGAGGATGTCGAAGATGCGCTTGGCGCCAGCGGCTGCCTTCTGCGTGACCGAGACGATGCGGCTCATCGAATCGAGGCGGGTATAGAAGCGGCTAATATAGGCGAGAAAGGCGGTCAGCACGCCGACCGTGATGTCGCCCTTGGAAATCTGCCAGATGCCGAAGGCCCAGACGACCAGCAGGCCGATTTCGGTGAGCAGCGTGACGGTTGGCGAGAACAGCGACCAGGTCTTGTTGAGACGGTCGTTCATCGCCAGATTACGCGCGTTGGATTCGCGGAAGCGCTCGGCCTCGCGCTTTTCCTGGGCAAAGGCCTTGACCACGCGGATGCCGGGGATGGTGTCGGCTAGCACGTTGGTCACTTCGGCCCAGACGCGGTCGACCTTCTCGAAGCCGGTGCGCAGCTTGTCGCGCACGAAATGAATCATCCAGGCGATGAACGGTAGCGGAACCAGCGTGACGATCGCCAGCCAGTGGTTGATCGAGAACAGGATGCCGGCGGTCATGACGATCATCAGCACATCGGTCGCGAAGTCGAGCAGATGCAGCGACAGGAAGACGTTGATGCGGTCGGTTTCCGAGCCGATGCGCGCCATGAGGTCGCCGGTGCGCTTGCCGCCGAAGTATTCGAGCGAGAGGCCGAGCAGGTGCTCGTAGGTCGTCGTTCGCAGGTCGCGCCCGATCCGTTCCGAAACCAGCGCCAGGATGTAGGTACGCAGCCACCCGAGCACCCAGGCCAGCAGCGAGGCGCCGAGCAGGCCGCCGAGATAGAGTTCGACCAGATCCCAATCGATCGGCTTGCCGTTCTGGAAGGGGATCAGCACGTTGTCCATCAGCGGCATGGTCAGGTAGGGGGCGACCAGCGTTGCCGCGGTCGACGCCAGGGCGAGCAGGAATCCGGCCAGCAGCTGCAATTTATAAGGACGAGCGAAGCGCCACAGGCGAAACAGGGTCCATGTGGACGGCGGCGTCGCGGTTTCGTGGGTGCAGATCGGGCATTCGTCCACGCCCGGCTCAAGCGGCGCCTTGCATTTTGGGCAGAAATCCTCGGTCGACCGCACCACAGGCTGGCCACTGGCCAGGCTTTTCAGTTGCAGCTCGAATTCGGTGATCAGGCGAAGTGCTGCCAGATTGTTGGCCAGCGTGTAGCGCCAGCAGAACAGGCGGCCCCGATCGTCGATCAGTTCCAGCGTGCCGACCCCGGCATGGTCGAGGTGGTTGAGCCGCAGCCCGCTGCGCAGCGGCCATTGCTGCCATTCGCTTTCCCCCGGGGCGCGGGCCAGCAGGCGCTGGTTGGTGACGACGACCAGGCCGTCGGCAAAGTGCAGGCGGGCATCAAGGTCGATTTCGACCCAGGCCTGCGTCTTTTCCGCGGCGGTCAACAGGGTTTCAACTTCGGCGGACCAGTGGCCGGGAAGCGTGGGCTCGGTGCCGACGCGATTTTGTACGCTGGGGGTCATCAGGGGAGTATATCGCAAGGCTCGGGTTGGCGGCTTAACGCCCGAGTTTCCCGGCGGTTGATTCACGTCAAGGCGTAGGATGGTCAGCTGCCGTTGAATAGTGCCTGACCAAAGACAAGGAACTTCATGTTTCGCATCTCCCAGTACATGCAGGAAATTGCCGCGCCTACACCGCTCGGCCCCAAGCGCAATCCGCCCGGCCCGGTGGTCATCTGGAACCTGATCCGGCGCTGCAACCTGACCTGCAAACACTGCTATTCGATCTCCGCCGACACCAATTTCCCCGGCGAGCTGAGCACCGAGCAGGTCTATACGGTGATGGACGACCTCAAAGGTTTCAAGGTGCCGGTGCTGATCCTGTCCGGTGGCGAGCCGCTGCTGCGGCCGGATATCTACGACATCGCCAAGCGCGCCAAGGCCAAGGATTTCTATGTCGGCCTGTCGTCGAACGGCACGCTGATCGACGAGAGCAATATCGGCAAAATCGCCGAGTGCGATTTCAACTATGTCGGCGTTTCGCTCGATGGCATCCGCGAAACGCACGACAAGTTCCGCCGAATGGAAGGGGCTTTCGAAGCCTCGCTGAGAGGCATACGTTTGTGTCGTGATCTTGGCCTGAAGATCGGTGTGCGCTTCACGATGACTCAGGACAACGCCCACGATCTGCCGGAACTGCTCAAGCTGGTCGAGGATGAAGGCATCGACCGCTTCTATTTCTCGCACCTTAACTACGCCGGGCGCGGCAACAAGAACCGCAAGGACGATGCGCAGCATCAACTCACCCGCTGGGCGATGGATCTGCTGTTCGATACCTGCTGGGAGTACAACCTCCGCGGCCTGCACAAAGAATTCACGACCGGCAACAACGACGCCGACGGCGTCTATTTCCTGTATTGGGTGCGCCGGCGCTTTCCGGAACAGGCAGCACA
>Ga0210088_1000266_pt1 | contig 10452 bp, 7 predicted proteins | sample RushMan_CattailN_6_FD_185557 | JGI IMG/M metagenome (GOLD analysis project Ga0210088, IMG submission 185557) | Wetland microbial communities from San Francisco Bay, California, USA, that impact long-term carbon sequestration -... | ecosystem: Environmental > Aquatic > Marine > Wetlands ... | reverse complement strand
GGCGCCATCTTCGAACCGGGGGTCCAGGATATTCCGAAAAAATCCGGTTTCCAACTTTCACTGGAATGACAATTGGCTAACCTCGCCGAGAGCAAAAACTGGAAGGTTATTCCTGGATAGTCCCTAACCGTTGCCTTTATTCCCTTGTTCATCTGTTTGAATAAGCTTGATGAAAGCATCTTCCATGGTCGGATCGACATTTTCCGGAGAACTTGCCTCCTTTTTGATCTCCCTGGGCACTCCCAAGGCTAAAATCTTGCCTGCTGACATGATAGCCAGCCTATCACAGTATTCGGCTTCTTCCATGAAATGAGTCGTAACCAATACCGTAACACCCTCCTCGGCCAGTTCATTAATCCGTAACCAAAACTCACGGCGCGCCAGAGGGTCGACTCCCGAAGTAGGCTCGTCCAGAAACAGTATTTCCGGTTCATGCATGAGCGCACAGGCCATTGCCAGACGCTGCTTGTAGCCGAGCGGCAAGTCGCCGCTGGTGGCCTCAGCTTGACTCCTCAGTTCGAACTGATCCAAGGCCCAGTCAACCTTCTGCGCTCGGTGCCGTGCGCGAAGCCCGTACACACTGCTGAAAAATTTGAGGTTCTGTCGAACGCTCAAGTTACCGTACAAGGAAAATTTCTGAGACATGTATCCGATTCGGGCACGGGCGGCGGCGGCAGCTTTCCTTAAATCCAGTCCCGCCACCCTTAACTTTCCCGCACTGGGAGGCAGCAAGCCACACAACATTCTAAATGTAGTTGACTTTCCCGCCCCGTTTGCCCCCAAGAGTCCGAACACTTCCCCTTGCTTCACGTCAAAAGTCACATTCGTGACTGCGTAAAAATCACCGAACCGCCGGGCCACATCTCGAACCTCTATGACTTTGTCGCCGCCGCTCATCCGCATGCTGTGAGCAATGTTCGTTTGTGAGGCCTGGTTCTTCCCTTTTTCTGTTTCCGATCTAAGCATAGCGATGAAGCTGTCCTCAAACCGGGCCGGAACGGATTTCAAGACAGCATCATCCACCCCTTGCAGAAGAGCCCCAATCTTCGGGCGCTCCGTGGAATCCATAACCAATCGCACGCGCTCGCCTTGTATGACAGCATCGATAACACCTTCACCCTCTGAAAGTCTCTTTTGGACATTGCGCTTGTTCAAGCCGGGCACCTTGACAGTATAGGTGTGCCCCTCCAGACTTTTGCTGAACTCATCTGGAGGTTTCTGGCCAAGCAGCCTGCCCTGATGGAGCATGATGACTTCATGGCACTGCTCAGCTTCGTCCAAATAAGCGGTGCTCAGCAGGACACTCATACCTTGTTCCTGCACCAACCTATTTACGATACTCCAAAGCTCGCGCCTAGAGACCGGATCTACGCCCACCGTAGGCTCATCCAGCAGCAGCAGTTCAGGAGGATGAACCAGCGTGCAGGCAAGGCCAAGTTTTTGCTTCATCCCTCCAGAAAGTCGGCCTGCCAAGCGCGAAGAGAATGGAGCAAGCCCGGTCATATGCATCAATTCCTGGTACCTTGCCGGCCGCTGGTCTGTTAGAACTCCCTGTAGATCTGCGTAGAGATCCAGGTTTTCTTGAACAGAGAGGTCTTCATAGAGGCCGAAGCGCTGCGGCATATAACCGATGGATGCCTGGACAGCCAGAGAATCGTGAGTAGCATCAAGTGCCAGCACCGTTATGCGACCTTCGTCAGGGATAAGCAGTCCTGCCGCCAAACGCATCAAGGTCGTCTTCCCTGCTCCGTCCGGCCCGATCAATCCTGTGATCACCCCCGACGGCACTCTTACGCTAATATCTTCCAGCGCCTTAACCTTCCGCTTCCCGGCCATAAAAGTTTTGGTGACGCTCCTAAATTCCAGGGCGACCTGATTGGCAAGGCTGCTTTGTCGATCTGTCTTGGTCTCTTTTGCGTTCAATTTTGTTTGCAGCGATGAGATTCAGCTTGTTCTTTTACAAACGGCTGACCCAGAGGGATAATCGCCGTCGCCGGCATGCCCAGCCTCAATTCGTTTTCCGGGTTACAGACGAAAATCCGGACCTGATAAACCAACCTCGTTCTTAGCTCAGTTGTCTCCACGGTCTTGGGCGTGAATTCCGCCGTTGGTGAAATAAATCCAACCCAGGCATCGTATTGTTTGCCGGGGTAGCTGTCGGTCTCCACTGTGGCGGACATGCCCAGCCAGAGCTTGCCGACTTGCGGCTCCGAGACGTAGGCCCTGACCCAGATCGGGTTGGTAAGGGCCAGAGTGTAAACGGCTCTCTGCGGTGAAGCCATGTCACCCGGTTCTAAAATCCTATCCTGAATTACTCCAGTGGATGGTGCGAATAAATCGGCATCAATCAGCCTCTGCCGTTCAAAGGCCAGCTCCGCCCGATAAGCTTCAAGCGTCGCTTGCGCTGCCGCTATGTCCTCTTTGCGAGGACCTATCACAGCCAAATCGAGCACCTCCTGAGCCGCTCTCAATTTGGCCTCGGCAGCCCTAGCATTGTTTTTTGCGATTGTCGTCTGCTCCCTGGAAATCGCATCCTGTTTCACTAGCGGCTGCCTCCGCTCATAGATTTGCTTGGCATTGTGCGCTTCGGCTTCAGCCGCTTCCTTTTCCGCCCGCGCCTTTTGTATCTCCTGGGGGCGGCTCCCTGCCAGAAGGCGCGCTACAACCTCCTTCTGGGCTCTCACCTGTGCTTCGGCGCGAGCCACTGCCGCCTCCAGGCGTTCCTTTTCCAGAGTGGCTACCAGATCTCCCCGCTTTACACGGTCGCCCTCCTGCATCAACATGGCGGCAATTCGCTCACTACCGTTGAATGCCAGTTCCACTTGGCGGATATCCACATTCCCGTACAGCACGAGGTTGTCGCCCGATTGTTCTTGCTGTCCGGATCGCCACCACCAGTAAGCACCTCCGGCTGCCGCAACGATGAGTAAACCCAGCAGCACAAAAATACGTTTCTTTTTTCTCATGTGCCCCTAAATTCCCTTTTCCAGCTGACAAAACCGACCCAGAAACTGTCCTAAAAATCCCTCTCCCCGTAGAGTAACTCTTTAGTGCTGCCTGTTCAGGCAGGGCTAAAGCCCTGCGCTAATTGTTCTCGGACAGGTTCTGAGCGTCTCGCCCAGACTTGTTATCCCGGCAACCGATCATTTTAAGATTTACTGTTCCACTCAGAACGGCTGCACAGTCTATCAAATAATTCCAAAAAAATGGACCTCTTATTCATGCCGGCGAATCGGGTTTGCCAAACTGTTGCAATAGCGTATAAGTAAGTCTAGGCATGATCTCGTTTAGAGCAAGGAAAAGCTCAATACACATGGCACTGGCATGTTTGATTTCGAAACAACACTGATTATGAAATGGTCGAATTTTGCTGTACATTGGTTAGGATATAATGCTGTCCCGGTAGAGGTGTAAAGTCCGAAGGCATTTTGTATGCTTGCCTGCAAAGGAGATAACCTAATGAACGCTTTTGAAAGATTTCTCGGCAAGATGTGCGATGGGTGCGCACTCTGTAACTATGCCAGAAAAAAGCCCGAGTCCTGGTTTGGAAAGCTGATGACATGGCACGGCAAGTGGTGCCCGGCATGGAAGGCCCAGCAGGAACTGGAGAGGGAACGCCAGGGAGCCAGGAAGGGTTCAAATTAATTTTCTTATTCACCAGGACCTTGTCCAAGCATACCTTTAGTGCGTCTCTTGAAATAAGTCAGGAATTATGGAAATCAGGAGAAGCATATTCTCGTATAGTTTCTTCGAGGGGTATGAGAAAATCCTACCACATTACGCAAAATTTTGGCTCGACTGCTAGATCGAATCAGAGATGATGATTATTTAATTGTACGGGAGTTGGTTTCTCTCGACATTAAAAGAAAGCCAGGCGTGAGATATCTCACGCCTGGCTTTCGATTTTCTTGCCAGATTTCTTTTGGCAACACGATTCAGATTGCGATTTTGAACTCGCCGTAGATAGTGTGCTAATCAGTTCATGGATATTGTCTGAAGCAACTGGTGGAGACGGGATTATCCTCGATACTTTTCAGCAAGACATTGGGGCCAAGAGAGGATTTTTCAGTAGGCCCGGCGGGGTATAAAGCCTGCTTAGACCAAGAAATGAGCGGCTTGACAGCCATGATGATAAATGATAAGCATACGTTCTCGTCGGGACGTGGCGCAGACTGGTTAGCGCGCTTGCTTGGGGTGCAAGAGGACGGAGGTTCAAATCCTCTCGTCCCGACCATTATAGCCAAACTTAAGGCCGCTCAAATGAGCGGCCTTTTTTGCTTCAAAGCAGCACCCGCTTCTCGCCCTCTAATTAGGTCAATGCATTGTACACGGCCGGATCTCAAATCCTACGTCACGGCCTGCTTTTTCACAACCATCCCGTGAGAATGCCGGCGGCAAGATTGATCGCACCTTGCATGCCGTCTCTGGGGGTTTGGCACAACCATGAAGAAAAGCCACTTTACTTCACCAAATCCCTGATCAGCTTGTTGGACGTATAGGTGATTCCGAAGCGTCCCGTCTGTTAAGGGTTCTGTATCGGCTTTTGCTGACAGGATGACTGCCCGACGTAACAACCCTGCTCCGACGTTGTAACAAAAGTGTGAACAATGAGAAAAATCCACATAATTACCGCTAAAACCGCATGAAAACACTGGACTTGCGGTCCACTTTAGTATTAAAGAAGTCATGGGGCGGCTTTTTACGGGGAATCGGTTGTTTCAAAAAGGAGGGAAAGAATGACCAAAGCAGAACTGACAGCATTTGTAGCCGATAAGGCCGGAATCACCAAAAAGGCAGCAGAATCCGCCATCAATGCTTTTACCGAAGGCGTTTCAACCGCACTGGAGAAAGGAGACTCCGTTTCTCTGCTCGGGTTCGGTAGCTTTAAAGTGGCAGGACGTGCTGAAAGAGAAGGAAGAAATCCAAGAACCGGTGAAAAGATCAAGATTCCAGCTGCTAAGGTAGTCAAGTTCACACCGGGAAAGGCATTAAAAGATCGAGTCAAGTAAACTGGCAGCAATCAGCCTTCCATGGGAGGGTCATTAAGTGTTGCAATGGGAGCGATGTCCTAAGCCGCCCCGCCCCCATCCAAACGAAACGATGAAATAAAGAATGGAGCTGTGCTTTCGACCAGCCCCGTTTGTTTAGTCCTTCTATTCTGCAGTTTAGTCTCCACCCAAATACTCCCTTTTAATGTAGCGCAACCTTTTAAGGCGGCCCAATTCAGTTCTGCTTATGGAGGGACTGAAGCCCTGCGCTACAGGGTTACCGGATGGGCAACAACTCAAATTTTCGCTTTTACCGCCAGACCGATCTCGCGCCCCAAATCGACGCACTTTTTCAAATCGTCGTGCGAAGGTGCGAATTTCACCCGAAGACCCGGATCAACTAACTCGATTTTCATCTCTTCCATAACTCCGCTTATCAATTTAACCGCCTCCCCGCTCCAACCGTAGGATCCAAAGGCTGCGCCGATTTTATCGGCCGGCTTCAATCCCTTCATGTAGGTCAGCATGTCGGCCATGGTCGGCATCATGCCATTGTTCAGGGTCGATGATCCAAAAATAAGCGCTTTGGCATCCAAAACTTCAGTCATCACATCGCTGCGGTGAGCGTATTTCAGATTGAAAATCTGGAAATTGACCCCTTCTCGGCTCAACCCATCGCCAATCGCATAAGCCATTTTTTCTGTACTGTTCCACATGGTGTCATAGATAATAAGCGCCTTCGCCTTGCTCTGCTGCCGGCTCCATAAGTCATAGGCCTCAACGATCCTGGTCGGTTCCGCCCGCCAGATGAGCCCATGATCCGGCGCAATCATATCAATCTCAAGACCCAACTGTTGAACACTGGCGAGCAGCTTTTGAATCAACGGCGAATACAACAACAGAATGTTGGCGTAATATTTCGCAGCATGCTTTAATAATTCATGAGAATCGAGTTCATCATCAAAACGCTGACTGGTCGCCCAGTGCTGGCCGAAGCCGTCGCTCGAGATAAGCAGTCGATCCTCCGGAAGATAAGACATCATGCTATCCGGCCAGTGAATCATACGTGTTTCAAGAAATTGAACGTTCTTTTTCCCTAAAGAGATGGTTTGCCCGGACGCAACCACCTCATACGGCCAATCTTCTCTATGATAGTGTTCCAAAAGAGCTTTCTTCCCCATGGCCGAGCAGACAACTTTTTCCGGCTGGAGCTCTTCTATAATCTCCGGTACACATCCGGAATGGTCCATTTCAACGTGGTTTACTATTAAATAATCTACCTTGCGCGGCTCGATGAGACTTCTGATGTTGTGCATTAGAGCGTTCTTGAAAGGTCTTTTGACGGTATCGAACAGGGCAACTTTATCATCCAGCACCAGATAAGAATTGTAAGTCGTTCCCTTGGGAGTCGAATACCCATGAAAATCCCGTATATTCCAATCAACAGCCCCAACCCAGTGGATATCCTTTTTAATTTCAACAGGTGTCATCTTATCCTCCAATAGAATTTCATTGTCTCCATGTCACTCTCTCCAGATTTTCCAGCCGTTAAGTATGAGCCTTCGTATGGCAGTTCGGGCTTTTAATAACAGCCGAACGGAAACCTTTAGGAATTCGCAGGCTTCTAATCTTTGCAATTATATATTTAACTTCAAAACAATAACCATTATCGTTCAAAATCGGAAGCTTCTGAGATTAAACAAGTATTGAGAGTAATACATAATGAACATCATCTGCAAAACAAAATAGTAAATATCAACTCGCTCTTTACTCGCAGTTTTTCCATAACATCGGATGAGTGTGTTATGATAAACACCTTTCCAACAAGCCAGTGGCCGACCGGAAACTCGTATCTTTAAGGAACTCGCACAGGGGCATGGTTTATCCCGGCCCTTGGTTCCGCTGAATCACTGTGGTCCTTTGGGCGGGGATAAACCTCCCCTTCGACCAAAACAGGCTTTCCGGGCAGACACAAGTTACAGCGAAACTGGAGATGGCATCGATGGTAACGAAAAAATCCCTTTTTTCTTGGGTGCTGGAACGCTGCCGAGGTCTGCAATCTGCGCTTTTTATCATGATCCTTTTCACCGTCTTTTTCCGCGTCTTTCCACTGGAAATGCAAAAGCGCATCGTTAATATCGCCATTCAGTCCCGCAATCTGAATGCTCTTTTCACGTACTGCGGTCTTTACATCACGGCAGTAGTGATGGCCGGTGTTCTGAAATACATCATCAATGTGCTGCAGGGCTATATTGGACAAAAAATCCTCTATGAAATGCGCGATCAACTTTACGCGCACATTTTGAGCTTACCACTGTCGTTCTTTCGGCGCACACCTCCCGGTATGGTCATATCGTCGCTGACGTCGGAACTAAGCGGGCCGGGTGATTTTTTGGGCAGCGCCCTGGCAGTGCCGGTCATCAACCTGCTTACGCTGATAACTTTTGCAGGGTACATGGTCTATCTCAATCCGCTGCTGGCTGTCCTCAGTTTCGCCATATATCCCGTTGAAATATTGATCATTCCGGTGCTCCAAAAGCGTTACAATAGACTCAATCAGGATCGGATCAATGTCACCCGCAGCATGAGCAATGCAATAGGTGAAGCGATCACCGGCATGCACGAAATACACGGTAATGCGAGCTATCCGATTGAGAACAAGAAACTGGACGCATTCGGATCTATGCTCTTTCGCCTGCGCCATCGCATGAATAAGAACAAGTTCCTGGTTAAGTTTATCAATAACTTCTTCCAGAGCTTAGGGCCTTTCATACTGTTCCTGGTTGGCGGCTATCTGAGTATTAAAGGTCGCCTCGACTTGGGCGCTTTGGTCGCGTTTCTGTCAGCCTACGAAAAGCTCTACGACCCCTGGAAGGAGCTGATGGACTATTATCAGGATTTTCAGGACAGCAGGGTGCGCTACTATCAGGTCATGAGCTATTTTGATTACGCCCCGGAATTCCAACTCAAGCCGGAAGAGCAACGTGAACCCTATCAACTGCAAGGCAAAATCGAGATAACGGATCTTGACTATGTTGTGGACAACGACATTCGCATCCTCGACCAAATCTCGCTCGACCTGCAGCCAGGCGAACAGCTGGCTGTGGTTGGCTTCTCCGGCAGCGGCAAGAGCACGCTGGCGATGGTGATTGGGCAGTTGTACAGCTATTCGCGCGGACACGTTTTAATGGATGGAATGGAGCTGAAGACTCTCACTAAACTGGATGTAAGCCACAACCTAGGCTACGTTGCTCAGCATCCCTTTATCTTCGACGATACTATCATGGAAAATATCATCTATGCCTGCAAATCTCTGCAGCTCAATCAACTTCTGGAGGAAGAATCCCTTCCGGACCGGGCTCAGATTTTGCGTGTAGTTGACGAGGTGGGTCTCTCGGACGACATTCTTCGGTTTGGGTTGAATACGCTGCTTGACATTAACGCGCACGGCGTTTTTGCCGAAAAATTGATCAATGTACGAGAACAGTTCCAGAGCCGATGGAGAACCGAGCTGGCGGAACAAGTCGAGTTTTTTGATGTCGAAAAGTTTCTCAATTACACTAATGTGGCCGAAAATATCACGTTTGGCCATCCAAATCGGGAAACTTGGGAATTGGAGCAACTGCCCACCAACAAAATTTTCAGGCAATTTCTGGAAGAAACGAGTCTGACATCCGAGCTATCGGACCTCGGGGTAGAGATGGCAACACAAACGGTTTCTCTTTTGGAGGATTTAAAAGATGATCAATTCTTCTTCGAAATGAGCCCAATTCCGCGCAGCGAATTTGACCTCTACAGTACTATCGTAGAGCGAATCGGCAAGGTCGGGCGTGACCAACTGTCACGCAAAGAACTGGACGCAATCCTCAAGTTGGCGCTTCGTTATATACCCGCCAATCACAAGATGGCTACCCTGCCAAAGGCTCTGGAATTCAAAATAATCGAAGCACGTCACGAATTCTTTCAAAAAATTTCAGATCATGCTCCGGGCGCCTTTACTTTTTATCAACCGAGCGAATATTTCTATACACACACAATAATGGAAAACATCCTATTCGGTCATCCCAAAGCGGATCATCCGCGCGCCATGGAAAAAGTACAAACACGGATGGTCGAGCTGCTTCGCGAGCAAAGTTTGCTCGATGAAGTGATGGAAGCCGGTTTGGCCTTTCAAGTTGGAAGCATGGGAGACAGGCTTTCAGGAGGGCAGAAGCAAAAAATAGCTCTCGCTCGCTTGTTTCTGAAAAAACCTCACATTCTCATTTTAGATGAAGCAACCGCAAGTCTGGATAATCGCTCTCAAGCCAGAGTACAGGACCTTCTCAGAACCGAGATGAAAGGCAAATCGACACTGATTGCGGTTGTCCATCGTCTTGAATTGGTTAAAGATTATGATCAAATTATAGTAATGAAGGCAGGCAAAATCGTCGAAGCCGGTCAGTACGAAGAACTCCTTTTAAGAAAGGGTCTTTTCTATGAACTCGCCCATGGAGAATAATGAGGAATGTGTTCTGAGCGAACGAGTCGGTCGCTGCGAGCTGGATGCGAACCTTGATGTGCTCAGAAAAATTCCGGTTTTTTCCGGAATACCCCTGCAGCGTCTCAAGCTTTACGCTTACCTGTGCAAAAGAGTCTGCTACCGTGCCGGTGAATTCATATTCCACCAGGGCGATTCAGATGACCGCGGCTATATCATGCTTTCCGGAAGTGCTCAAATTGTTAGGGAGTATGAGGACCATTCCGTGTTCTTGAACGAACTTCGGGAGGGTGAATTTTTCGGTGGAGTGGCACTGTTGTCGGACATTCAAAGACTTTTTTCGATCAGAGCTACAACCAGGGTCGAGTGTCTGACGTTGGACCGCGAGAGTTTCAGGAAACTACTCGTGCAATTCCCCGAGGTGGGCGTGAAAATACTTGATCTGATGATCAAACGAATCGTGCTGATGGAAGAAAAACTCATGCAAAAGCATGTTCACGAATGTGTTTACGGTTGAGACTAAATTTGGATCGATCTGGCGGGCTGGAATCCCGCAGCGATAGAGCAGTGGCACTGTTGGAAACGGCAAAAGATGTAAGGAGCAATATGACTTCAGGAATAGAACCTCACAGACAGTACTCTGAAGCTGAAAGGCAGGAAGAGGAAAAACGGATCAGGCATCTGAGACGGCTGGTTGATTTTACTCTGGCACTGATAGCCCAGTCCGCAATTCCACTGGAAGAAGCACAAGAGCTGATCAACGGAGTACGCAAACAAGCCTACTATTTGTTTCCAGACAAGAAAGACACTTTTGAGCTCATCTATACTCCGCGCTTTAGGCGCCTTCTTGCAGAGAAGTATCGATTGCAATAGCCTAACCCGTAACAGTACAGCTCGGCGGAAATAATCATCTGGTTTGAGTTCCCCCCTTTTCCAAAGGGGGGTTAGGGGGGATTTGAAAAGTGCGCTTGGCAATGAAATCCCCCT
>Ga0210088_1000265_pt1 | contig 10460 bp, 9 predicted proteins | sample RushMan_CattailN_6_FD_185557 | JGI IMG/M metagenome (GOLD analysis project Ga0210088, IMG submission 185557) | Wetland microbial communities from San Francisco Bay, California, USA, that impact long-term carbon sequestration -... | ecosystem: Environmental > Aquatic > Marine > Wetlands ... | reverse complement strand
AGGATTATCGGTCTCTTTTTAAATGTAGTTTACGGTATGTTACGGTTGCTTGGATTTGTATGGTCTTAGGTGGCGGATCTTAAAAGGACGGTTTCTATTTGTTGCAGGTAAAGGTCGATGTCACCGAGTTTAGCAAGAATCTGCCCGCAGAGAACAGCAGGGTCGATGCGTTCGTAGTCATGAGCAAGAAGATTTCTAAAACCGGCGATCCTTGCGAACTCGAAGGCAAAATTTGGATCCAGAACCTCATGCTCGCCGAGAATGTCAAATGCCTCGTGATAAGATTGGGGAGGTCTTAAGCCTTTTTTTCTGATGATGATTTCAGCCAATGCGATGCAACTGTCGGCCATAAGATACAGGTAGTAGAGCAATGCGCCTCGGTAAACCGGATCAACCGTGAACCTCTCCGTACAGTCATCTTTTAGCCCCGCAACGAGGTCGCGATACTCACGAATTCTGGAGATCTTCTGTCGCGCTTGTTCCATCAAACCCCCATGACGGCAGCTCTTTGTGTTTTAAAATCTATTGCCCGATGCAAGGCCTTCAATTCGAAGTCTGCTCGCAACCGTGGGTCCTCATCCAACAGAACAACGCCGATGCGGATAATGCCTTCCAGCAACATAAGGTTATGAGTATGATTCAAAACAACCACGTCCACGTCATTTCTTCCAAGAGCCCTGCAGAAATCACCAAGAAGAGACAGCTTCACATCAAAATGGCTGGAGGCAAATTCATTCTTAAGGAAGACCGCCACATCCACATCGCTCAAGGGCCCTTCCTTCCTCTCAGCCAGCGAGCCGAACAGATACGCGAAAAGAACCTGGTCTCGTCTCTCTTCCAAGCAGCGCCGCAATGTCGTGATCACATCCATTGCCACCATCCTTCGTGCGGTTTGGTCTTTTAGGATATGAAACAATCGTATAAAAGCACATCGCGAATGTCAAACCGCATAATCAATGCGCGTGGACTTGGACGGTCCGGTCCGGGCAATGGGATCAGGTTTTATATTGTGATCGGAATCTGCTTCTTCCACTCGCAGCCCGTGTCTAGAACTACAACGAGAGTTCATTCTAAAATGTCATTTCGAGCGAAGCGAGAAATCTTAGGTGAATCGGGATAGCCCTTAAGATTTCTCGCCACGCCTTGGCGTGGTTCGAAATGACAGCTCTCAGACAGCCTCCTAGCCAAGCTCACCTACCGCCCTTTCATCCTTGCCATGGCGGCACGCGGCACCTTAATTCCTGAGATGGTTCATTGCCATAGTCTCTATTTTCTGGAAAAGCTGCTTGTAGAGTTTGCAGTAGGGGTCCTTTCGAAAGAGATCGCCGTAAAAGGCATAGGTCCGCACCGGGCAGCCTCCATGACAGAGGTGCAAATAGTTGCATTCGATGCAATCCTCCTTTTGCATCAGCCGGCCGGGTCTTTGCTGAAAGGACCGGCGGACCTCGCTTTTCATCAGCAAATCAGAAAGACTACCCTGATGAAAAATGCGTCCATACCGGAACTCGGGGTAGCTCGTGACCCAGCAGTCACATTGAGCAACATTGCCCATCGGGTCGATGCAGACGAAATCGCTGGCACAGTTTTCGCGCCATATGCACAGGAGATTCTTGTTTCCGTGGACGAAATAATCCATCAGGCTGTCAAAGGGACCGACTCTCACGTCGCGTTGGAAACCCCGCCTCATCCAAACATCTGCAAGGTCCATTAGAAACTGACTCAATCGATCTGCTTCAACCGGGAAGCCCTTTTTGACATCATTTACAGGTCCCCCAGGGAAAGGCGTATTTATCTGAAAATCCCTGATTCCCAGCTCATCCACGAAATGGGAATAGAAGTGCTCGGCGCCCAAATCGAAGGTCTGCTCATTGGCAATAGCGATGACACCCACGTGAATACCAGCGTTCATTGCCTCCATGATGTTACGTGTCCAAATTCTTTCGTACTCTCGAGGACCGTATCCACCCTTGAGTTTTCTGTAAAGATTCGGGAAATCCATGGATGAACCCACACTGTTGCCGAACATCTCGGAAAGCACGCGATTCCATTTTTCGCTGTAGGTAATCATGTTGGATTGGAGATAGTTAAAGATTCGCTTTTCCCTGACCGCAGAGATTTCACGTATGATGTCATGCGCCTGCTCAAACCATTCGGGAGGTAAGGTCATCACTTCACCCCCCTGCCAGTAGATGCACAATTCCTCGATCTGGTTTACTTCCATATGATCCATGACTTTATGGATCATGCTGGGGAGTTGATCCAAATGAAGAGTGCACCCGGACTTATTCTCGAAACAGTAATCGCAGTCGGCATTGCATGCCAGGGTGGGGAGCAGTATGAGAGAAAAATGCCCTCCTGTCATGACCGCCCCTTGCCGCGCCCCGATTCGAACGTGCCAAGATCCTTCTTCAGTTGATGGGCCGCATCCTTCAGGGTTTGGAAGAGGCTCGTTACGCCGTCACAGCGATAGTCACGTGCGGGCCACTTGAAATAACCGGAACAATTTCCGAGAAATTCACATTTGGAGCATTCGCCCCCCGCAGCCAGAAGCTCTTGCTTAAATCTATCGGGGAACTGCACGATGTCGGGATTGACCGTAGATACTGTAAATCTTCTGGATAGGGTCTCTACCCCATCGTCCGCGATGTAACGGAAATAAGCGGGGTCTTCTTCCTGCACGGCCCAGAGCGTTAAAGGTTCACTTCGATAAAAGGCAAGAAACATGCTGTGGAAATATTCTATGGGCTGCGACACCATTGGCTGATGCAGATATGCTTCCAGCACTTGGGACATCTCCACGATCTGGCTCCCTTCAGGCTGGGATACATTCAGTTTGACTGCGAAATTCAAAGAGGCGGCAAGTTTTACAACTTTACTGAATCCGGAAACGACAGGAACGGTGATTCGGACCGGATGCCTGGCCAGAAGCTGAGAACATTGGTAAAGCAAAGGGAGATCCGTCTCCGGATGCTGAACCACCAGGTCCACCGGGATCGCATCTCCCCAGAGCGTCAGAGGCCGAAGATCAGCTTGCACGTTAAGGACCTGGACATAAGCAACTCTTTCAAGGTCTTCACCAGTCAGTTCTTTCGCGATTTCTGCCGGATCGCCGGAACGAACGATTACGGTATGTCTACGGTAGACCGCGAGCATTGTGGCCGGAATATTATATACAACGGTGTTCGTCAAAGCCTTCAATCCTGCTAGTACCGATTGACCCACGCAGTTCCACGATTGGCCCAACCGGCGCCACGATTGACCCAAGTACCGCCGCGATTAATCCAACCTCCTCCACCGTTAACCCAGGTACGCCCACGATTAGCCCATCCGCCGCCACCACCGTGGCGATTGGCCCACGCACCACCACCGCCACCTCGATTGGCCCATCCGTGACCGCCTCCGCCACGATTTGCCCAGGCAGCTCCTGCGTTAGCCTCATGCTTCGGGTTCAGCAATGATCCACTCAGGAGAGTCCCTCCGATGACCGCCAGCGACCATTTTCCGAGACCCATGAGAAAATTCCTGCGATTCAGCAATTCTTCTTCGTTACTGACATTTTCCTCGTTTTCAAGCACCTTGGGATTTTCATCCATGTTCAGCCTCCTCTCGAAATTACGCAGTCTGAAGCCAGGTTTGCATATAAGAACCTAGCCAGGCGTCGCGCTTGGCAACTCCGCATTCCAATTCAATTAGATTGCGGAGAAGCGTGGTTTTCTGCACCCAGCCTGGAAAAATGCATACCCAAAAACCGCCATTCGCCTTTCATTTTTTCCAGGGTACCGGAAATGTTGAATGCCCGCTCCCTTTTTTCCTTATCCACCATAGCCTGTACCGTAACGGTAACGGCGAACCAGGCGACATTGTCTTTGGATCCCACCGAGATCCAGTCATACTTGAAGTTCAGTGTATTTGCCTTAAATCTGGTGAAGAATTGATTATAGGCACTTCCGATAGCCTCTTCGCCGACATAAGCTTCGCCGGGCCCGGTGCCCATCAGAACGATATTCGGATCAGATGCATAAGTGTCCATGACACCTTTGAGGTCTTGTGCGTTGAGAGCCTTATCGTGTTGTTCCAGCAGTGCCCTGACATCAGCATCCAGCTTCGATTGACCCTTTTGTGCAAAACATGGCATCACCATTCCGAGACAAACCAGCACCGTGACTATGACACTTGTTCTTAGACGCATACCCTCTCCTTTCACTGCTCGATTGATCGCAAAATAGAAACTCTTCCTCACCACGAAGATCGAGACCTTACACGGTCACCAGAAAAAAGGTTGGATCGGTGGACTTTGTTTTACAAACAAAGAAATTAATCGCTCCAAATCACTTTGTCGAGAAAATATCCAAACGGTTTGCTACAACAAGGACCTTGCTTTTGCGGGCTTCGATGGAACGGCGGGACCTTCAAGCATAATGGGTAAGGCTCGCTCAAAGAACGAGTCCTACAATTCGGTCTAAGCAATCGATAGGTAGAGTTCAAAAATCGGATCATAGCTTTTTGAGCCCCGCTCCTTCGACTCACATCCTTTGGCGGGCACGGCTTCGATGGTCCGGCCTGAGAACGAGGCTGCCAAGTTACGGTTGGAGTTCGATCTCTCCCGGCCGCCAGGCTTTGTCGAACCACGGTTCCAGCGGGCCGTAGAGGCGCAGGATCATGAACCAGCCCTTGCCGGGAATGGTCTGAATCCAGTTGTTTTCCTTGCCTTCCGGGGCGGTTGGACCGAACCAAACATCCACCGAGCCGTCCCCATTTACCTGGAGGTTCTTATCCTGGCTGCTCACGCTCGGGGCCTGCTGATCGGTCTGCAGCATCGAGCGGGTCTGGGTGTCGTAGACGATGACCGACCAGAAGTCTTTGACCGGAATGTTCGGCGGCAGATGCAGCTTGTAGGTCCTGGCGCCATCGAACGGGTTGCCGTCCGCGTCCAGAGCGGACCAAGGATACTGCGACCCTTTGCCGATCATCTTTTCTTCCATCGCCGGCGTCACTCCAGTGGCAAAGTAGTAGAAGAAGGCCGCGCCGTCGAGGTTGGCGACCCCCGGCGAGACTTCGAACTTGTAGCCGCCGAAGAAAGGCAGGCGCCACGAGCTGTCCGGATAGAAGTAAGCGTCCCTCTCACGTATCTTGAAAGCCACGGTGCGCGCGGTTACGGCGCCGATGTTGGCGGCGTCCGTCAGGATCTTCTTCATCCGGTCATCGGGATTGAACGGCTTGCCCTTGACGATACCAATCGAGGCAAAGAGACCCAACGTAGTCGGGTCAGAACCTTCGCTCGGTTCCTCCTGGATGACCTGGTTGAGAAGCCCCCAGAATGAGTAGTCACCCGGCGCGACGAAGTTCGCCGGGACGCCCGAGGCATTGACGAACTTCACCGGAGAGGGATTGGCTGCATCGGCAAGCGGGTAGATCTTCAGGTGCTTCTTGACCGACTCGACGCCGGGCTTGGGCGATCCATCCACCAGAAAGGTTCGGAAGGGTGCCCAGTTACCGAAGGTGCTCGGGCGCACAACAAAATACCCTTTCGGAATTTCACCTTTGTAGCCGGGAGGAAGGATCAGGTACTTGCCACCCTTGCCCTTGTCGGGGCCGGTGATGCCGATGTCGGTGACCCAGCGATACCAAAAGTTGTCAATGGCACCCAACGACATGGGCGGAACTTCCAGCACCACCGGCCCATTGTGCGTATCGATCCAGATGAAGTTATAGATGGTGTTGTCATTCGCTGTCAGCTCCACGGTCTTAGAGTCGACCAGGGTTTCCCAGATGACATCGGTCTGGTTGTCCGGTCCGAACTCGCGCAGTGATTCGCGCATGCCGGCCTGGTTGACGATCGGAATGGCCAGCAGGTAGGCCTGCAGTGCACGGGACCGATCCAGGTTGTCGTAGATCTTCTCAACGGTGTCGGGCTTCGGAAAGCCATCGCTCAAATTCAGCGTGCCGATTGAGGTTTCGAGCTTGTCCGGCGTAGCGACGCCCGGTGCGATGGGCGTCGTCATCTTGTACTGGTGAGCCGTCGTTTGCTGCCCCCTGCCAAGACCTGGGGTGAGCGCAATCAAAAAGGCCAAAGCAACAGTGATGAACAGGTTCTTGCACATACTCGCTTGCTCCTTTCTCAGTGAACTATTTGATGTTCAGTCCTGCTAAGCCCTGAATAAAGTTGATATCGATACAGACTTTGAAAATAGTGCCTGAGACCGCTCCGGTTGCGGAGAAAAATGACCAAGGATGAGGTCAAAATCCAGAGATCAACCCCTCAGTTCTCGCCGTCTTGGGGGTTCTTTGTGGTCTCAGGTAGAACATCCGGTCACTTTGGAAACAGAAACTGGATCTGAAAACGAAGCTGCCATGCGGGCCCATTGTCCGGTGTCACTACGTTGTAATAGGCCGTGAGCTGGGTGTTAATCGGCAGCCTGCCAAGGTGGAAAATTTTGCCCGCACCACCGCCAAGGGGCAAGGTCCAACGATCACCCTCTTCCGCCTCCCAATTGCAGGTGATGATGGGAGCGGAACTGAGATACCATCCATGCTCAAAGTTGTAGTTGACGAAAGGCTGGAAAAGCGACTGGGTGAAGGGCTTATCTCCCCAGCCTGCAAAAGACCACTGCGTGTTGGCCAGGAGTCCGACTACCCAAGGTCCTTGAATGGTCAGGACAACTCCCGCCGGACCAGCGCTCCACTTGCCGCTGCCGAGCATCGAATCCGTTGCTGTCGGCAGCGTAAAGGTCGGTCCCACCCCCCAAATGAGCTTTTCCGAGCCGGCCGGCGATAGGAAGAGGGTCGGGTTGATGTCCCCCAGGCCGAAAGCGCTGTCAATACCCGGTGCCGGCGAAGGCTGGTTGATGATGGGCATGATCGTCCGCGTGATAAGGTTCCAGTCCGCATTTAGCGTGATGGGGATGACCGGCTGGACGTTCAGCACCCATTGGGTGACGTTCCTCGGACCGACGCCGAAATTGAAGTTGTTCTGCAAGGGCACACTGATGAGCTTGGCAACAGGGTTCTGGGCTTCCTTCGCCAGTGCGGTATCCGCGCTGTCTGTTGCAGCATGGCCGCAGGAAGGGAAAAACGGTAATGCCGCTGCTGTTAGAATCAAAAGGTATATACATCCGATCTTTTTCATAGTTTCAAACATCTTCCTCGTAACAGGCACCTGCCCGGCATTGATTGGTTTCATCACGTCTGTCTTCGTTGGGATCGGACCCCATTTAGCAAAGCGCAGCAATTGCCAAGGATTCCGGAGCAATCGCCAGCTCAGTGAACTATAGGATCCTGGAAGAATTCTGTGGGCTCACCGTGCATGTCACCCTGCGCCTGCCCCTCATACCTGAAAGCCATCAAGGCCGTTGCAGCCGGAATTTGCAGCGTTTTGTTGAATGTTAAATTGGTTGGTCCACCAGTCGTGAAGTTTGCCTGGCCCGTCGCCAGATCTCGCATCCCGAATACGTACCCCGAAGCATCCGCCAGGAATATCCCCAGATTGAAGTAATTGATGATGCTGAAGTTCTGCTGCAGCGCAGATGAATAAGTCACCGTTCCGGATATCTCGAGAGTCTGGGGATCAGGCCTAGTATAAGTGTAGTCTATTGTCACGTTGTTTGTTTGATAGTTTCCGCTATGCTCGCCCGACTTTGCAATAGCTATCTCGGCGCCCTGCTGAAGCTGGTCGCCCTTGCCGGTGATTATTGAAGAACCCTGGCAACCAATAAGCCAAGTTGCGAGGACCGCAAACAATACAAACACCATAAGAAACCTTGCATAGTGTTCTTTTGAGACCATATTGTTCCTCCTGTACCTCGTTTTTGAACATGCAGATTTTCCGTTGTAGGTCTGAATAACTTCAAGGAGCACATCCTCCTCAAAAAGGCTTGCGAACACAGGCAACAGCTCTAGCCTTCCGGCACGCACACGCCGGCTGCGGACACGAGCACCACGAGAATGCGGGGAGCGGGCCCGCGCACTTGGCGGCGGCAACGACGTTACTGGATGCCGAGGGCGGCTTTCTTCATACCCTCTTCCAACTTCTTGATGTCCTCGGGAGACAACTGCGGACGGTCGATCTTGATCGTCAGCTTGTTCAACTTCGCCGTAAGCGGAAAGGGCGGAAGGTAGTCCTCGTCGTTCACACCGGTGATCGTGTCCGAGCCGATGTCGAAGCTCTCATCCCACTGGAGGATGATGGGAATCGTTTTCTCCATCCTTTTTGTGTCGACCACCTTACCGTCCATCTTGAGCGTACCGGTGCCCCCCTTGCCGATGCCGGAAAAGTTGTTGTACGCCATGGTGCCGACACCGAGGCCGTCATACTGGAAATCGAACTCCACGGTGTGCCGGCCGGGTGCGAGCGCCTCCGGGCCTTCCCACTTGACCCACTCCAGATTGAGCAGGTTCCAGACGAACACCGGTTTGCCCTCGAGTAGATAGAAGCCCCAGCCCGCGAAACGCCCGCCGGAGGTTGCGATCATGCCCTTGGCTCCGCCCTCCGGCACGGTGATGTCCGCCGTGAGGCTGTAGGAGGTGTCGAGCAGGTAGGGCGCATCGCCCTGCGGAACCCCGGTCATCGGACGCGTGTAGACGAGCTCTTTCAGGCCGGCGGTGAGGCTTGGACGCGCCGCCGCAACCCTGGCTCCCACCGACGCGTCCAGCGGGAAGACCTGATACTTCTTGGCTTCCTCGATGAACATCTTGCGCATCGCCTTGACCTTGTCCGGGTGCTGCGCGGCGATGTCGTCGGACTGGTTAAAGTTCTTGGTCAGGTCGTAGAGCTGGAAGACCTGGTTGTTCAGCGGGTCGGGGTTGGCGGGACTGAAGGCGTCCCAGGGCGCGCGGTCGACCTTGGTGCTCAAAAGCCAGCCGTCGTGATAGAGCGCCCACTGGCCCATCATCTCGAAGTACTGGGTTTTGTGCCGGGACGGGGCCTTGGCATTCTCCGCGTCGAAGGTGTAAGCGAAGCTTGTGCCTTCGATGGGCTTCTGCTTGATGCCATCCACGTATTCGGGCGCGGAGATACCGGTGACCTCGAGCAGCGTGGGCACAACGTCGATGACGTGCATGAACTGATCGCGCAGGCCCCCTTTGTCCTTGATCCGCGCAGGCCAGGAGATGACCATATTCTGGTTGACGCCGCCGAGCCGGGAGGCATTCTGCTTGAACCAGTCGAATGGGGTGTCAAACGCCCAGGACCAGCCGGCCGACATGTGGTTGTAGGCAAATTCGGTGCCCCAGGCATCGTAGTACTTCATCTGCACGTCCACCGGCGGGCGGACGCCGTTGAAGAATGCAACTTCGCTGAAGGTACCTTCCGGCCCGCCCTCGGCGCTGGTGCCGTTGTCGCCGTTGATGTAGATGATGACTGTGTTGTCGAGCTTGCCCAGGTCCTCGAAGGCCTGTATAACGCGCCCGATCTCATGGTCGTTGTAGGCCACATAGGCGGCGAACACCTCAACCTGCCGGATGTAGAGCTTCTTGGCCTCGTCGCTGAGCTCATCCCAGGGTGTCAGGATGTCCTTCGGCCAAGGCGTTAACTTTTCGTCCGGCGGAATCACGCCGAGCTTTTTCTGGTTCTCGAAGATGCGATCGCGCAGCTTCTCATAGCCGTCGTCGAAGAGGTGCATTGCATGGATCTTGTCCACCCACTCCTTCGTCGGGTGATGCGGCGCATGCGAAGAGCCGGGCACGTAATGGAGGAAGATCGGCTGGTTGGGGTCGGTCTGGTGAATCCGGTACATCCAGTCAATGGCGTCGTCTGCCATCGCGGTGATCAGGTTCCAGGAGGGCTCCTTGCCGGTGACCGGCCAGATCTTCGCCTTTGGATCCGATCGGTCCATCATCAGGGTGCCCTCGTGCCCGATCCAAGGGTAGATCTGCGTCGTGTTGCGGAACAGATTCGGCCCCCACTGGTTCGCGTCGCCGCCCACGAAGCCGTAGAAGTAGTCAAAGCCCATGCCGGTCGGCCACTGGGTGAAGGGCCCGACCTGGCTGGCCTGGTAGGTCGGCGTGTTGTGGTCCTTGCCGAACCATGAGGTCGCGTAGCCGTTCTCGCGCAGAATACGTCCGATCGTCGCGTTGTCTACGCCAATGACGCTGTCGTAGCCGGGGAAGCCGGTAGCCTGCTCGGCAATCACGCCGAAGCCGACCGAGTGGTGGTTGCGACCGGTGATCAGCGCGGCGCGCGTCGGCGAGCACAGTGAAGTGGACATAATGCGGTTGTAGCGCAGCCCGCTCTTGGCGATGCGTTCCATCGCCGGAGTCGGGATGACGCCGCCAAAGACGCTGTTCACCGCAAAGCCGGCGTCATCGGTCATGATCAGCAGAATGTTGGGCGCGCCTTTGGGCGGCACCACACGCGGTGGCCACCAGGGTTTGGACTGTAGCGCGTCGTTCTTGATCACGCCGCCAAACTTCGGGGCCGGTGGCGGGAGCTGTTTGCCGCTGATGGTGGTAGTGGCGTCGGGCGA
>Ga0210088_1000264_pt1 | contig 10499 bp, 7 predicted proteins | sample RushMan_CattailN_6_FD_185557 | JGI IMG/M metagenome (GOLD analysis project Ga0210088, IMG submission 185557) | Wetland microbial communities from San Francisco Bay, California, USA, that impact long-term carbon sequestration -... | ecosystem: Environmental > Aquatic > Marine > Wetlands ... | reverse complement strand
ATGGCCCCTGTTCCGTCCGTCCCAACCTGGACCGAGACCGGATCTGCCTGGCCGATTGTATAGGCAACCTGTATCTCACATCTCTCGGCAAGGCCTGCGGCAACTATATTCTTTGCCATGTAGCGGCACATATAGGATGCACTCCTGTCCACCTTTGAGGGATCCTTGCCGGAAAACGCCCCGCCGCCGTGGTATCCGAAACCGCCGTAGGTGTCCATGATGATCTTGCGGCCGGTCAAACCGCAGTCTCCAAGAGGCCCCCCTACTACAAATCTGCCGGTCGTATTGATATAAAACTTTGTATGCTTATCAAGCATCTCACCTGGTATAATATCCTTGATGACTTCTTCGATAATGGCCTCCCTCAGTGCATCATAATCCACATCAGGGTCATGCTGGGCGGCTATTACCACGGTATGGACCTTCCTGGGCTTCCCGTCCACATATTCAACTGTGACCTGTGACTTGCCATCCGGCCTAAGCCATGACAGCTTTCCTGACTTGCGCACGTGTGCAAGCCTCTGGGTGAGCCCGTGGGCAAGGTATATCGGCATGGGCATAAGGCATGCGGTGTCCCTGCATGCAAATCCGAACATAAGCCCCTGATCGCCTGCTCCGCCTGTGTCAACGCCCATGGCTATATCGGGCGACTGTTTGTCTATGGAAGAGAGCACCGCACACGTCTCCCAGTCAAATCCCATGGAGGAATTGTTGTAGCCGATGCTCTTAATCGTTTCCCTTACAACCTCAGGAAAATCTACATAGGCTTCGGTCGTTATCTCGCCGGCTATTACAGCCATCCCGGTTGTGACCAGTGTCTCGCAGGCGACCCTCGCCATCCTGTCCTTTTCAAGTATCCTGTCCAGGATATGGTCTGAGATCTGGTCCGACACCTTGTCCGGATGGCCTTCGGTTACCGACTCCGATGTGAATAGAAAATTTGATTTTTTCATTTGATGCTCCTTTCAGACTTTATAATTGTATAAACGATATTTTTCCCCTGCGCCTTGCACCCTGCGACTCGGGCCTAAATTTTTACATTCAATTCCCAGTTATCAATCAGCCTCGTCTTCCCGACCCTTACAGCCAGGGCCAGAAGTGCCTCTTCCCTGATAATATTTAGCTCCTCCAGGGTCAGGGGATCACTTATACTTATGTAATCTATATCCGTAAAGGGATGGTTTGAGATCAGTTCCCTGGCAGATGCCTTTATTTTTTCCGGGTCCCTTTCCCCATCTTTTATCATGGCAAGGGCCATGTCAATGGACTTTTTAAGACACAGGGCGGATTTTCTCTCTTCCGGGTTCAGGTACTTGTTACGTGAGCTCATTGCCAGCCCGTCAGGCTCCCTTACTGTCTGGACACCTATGATCTCCAGGTCCATATTAAGGTCTGCAACCATTCGTTTTATAACCGCAAGCTGCTGATAATCCTTCTGCCCGAAAATAGCGACATGAGGCATAACTATGTTAAACAGCTTTGTGACGACGGTAGCCACCCCTTCAAAATGCCCCGGCCTGGAAAGACCGCACATATGTTCGGGCAGGTCTTTAACCTTTACAGTTGTCTGTGACCCCTCAGGATACATCTCGCTGACTGGCGGGGTGAATACAATCTCGGCGCCGACGCTTTCAGCCTTTTTCAGGTCTCCCTCCATATCCCTTGGATATTTTGCATAATCCTCTGCAGGTCCGAACTGGGTAGGGTTCACGAATATGCTCAGTATGAGGATGTCTGCCCGCTGTCTCCCCTGCCTCAAAAGCTCAAGGTGGCCGTCATGCAGAAAACCCATGGTAGGCACAAATGCTATGGTCTTGCCTGTAGACCTGATCTGCCTGCTTGTTTCCTGCATCGAAGCAACTTTTTCTATTATCTGCATGGTCAGTTGTAATAATCCTCGGATATAATTTCAATTTAAAAACACATTATTACCATGCCGGCGCAAGGCGCAGGGCATAAGGCACAAGGAAAGAATTTGAAATATCAAATTTGAGATTTGAAATATACCTTGCGCCCTGTGCCCTGCGCCTCCTTCTATACCCTTCTGACTCCTTGTAACGACAATCATCCCTTACCCTTTGAGCTGATCGGCACATAATAATTCGTCCCTGTCCGTGTCTTCCTGATCTCATTCACCAGATCCTCAAAATCCTCGGGGATGTTCACAAAATCGATATTAGAGGCATTTACAACCAGTATCGGGGAATCCGAATAATGGAAAAAGAAATCATTAAAAGCCTGGTTGATCTCGTCCAGATATTTAAAGCTGATGGGCTTTTCATATTCTTTATTGCGTTTTTTAATCCTCTCCATCAGGACCTCTGTCCTGGCCTGGAGAAATATGACAAGATCAGGCGGAGGAACCCTCCCTTTCAGAAGCTGGAACAGCTGTTCATACAGCCAGTATTCCTTGTCGTCCAGGTTGACCCCGGCAAATATCCTGTCTTTCTCGAAAAGGTAGTCTGAGACGATGGCGCTCCTGAAGAGGCCCTTCTGTCCCAGTTCCAGGGAATGCTGGTATCTCTTTAACAGGAAATAAATCTGTATCTGAAAACCATACCTCTTGGGGTTCTGGTAAAATTCGTTCAGGAAAGGATTGTCCTCGGTGTTCTCCAGAAGGACCTGGCCGTTAATCCTCTCGGCAAGCTTCATTGCCAGGCTCGTCTTACCCACCCCGAGGGGTCCTTCAATGACAATATGGTTATGTGGAATGCCTATTTTAAATCTCCCTTTTATTTCCTGTATTTCATTGAGGTTTTCCGAAAAGGCCGGAAAAATGATGATGTGCCTAAGTAAAAGACAGCGATTTCTTTAACATCGGGGAACCCTTTTGTCAAGAAAGGGTTATCATCTGTCTAAGGCAATTACCAGATTCCCCTTGACAAACGAACTCCCTGCAATTATTGATCATTCGAAAAAAACAGCTCCGGAAAGGATCAATTTTATGGATCAGCAAACGGGCAAATGGTACGCTGTTCATACCAGAAGCCGTTATGAACAAAAGGTATATGACGGGATTTACAGCAAATCGATTGAGGTGTTTCTCCCGCGCATCCAGGTCATAAGCCGCAGGAAAGACCGGCATAAAAAGATACTGGTGCCTCTGTTGCCGGGGTATGTTTTTGTAAACACATCCATGGAGCCCTCGGAATATCTGCAGATCCTTAAAACCGTAGGAGTGGTCCGAATGGTGGGATTTGAGGGCAGGCCTGTCCCTGCAAGAGATGAAGAGATAAATTCGCTTATGATACTCGACGGGACAGACCGTACTGTACAGAACAGGGAATATATTACTAAAGGGGATAGAGTAATGATTATGGATGGCCCTCTTAAAGGCCTGATAGGCTTCTTCCTGAGGTCAAAAGGTCGGGGCAGCAGGATTGTTGTTTCCGTTGACCTGCTGCATAGATCCCTTGAGGTGGAGATAGAAGATTGGGCGCTTGAAAAGCTGTCATAACCCGTTTATTATAATGCCCTGTTAACACAATACCCTCACCATGAAATACGCCATTTCAATCCTTCAGAATCCTGCCGGTCTTTATTTAAAATAAAAAATTTGACAATGCTTGAAAAATGATTTTTTATGTGGATTACTATAAATTCTAGTAAAGATATTGCATAATTACAAAGTAGCTACTTATTTTTCTTAACAATAAAGGAGTCAAAAAGCATATGCTTGATTATTTTTTTAAACCTTCTTCCATTGCCGTTATCGGTGCCTCTGCAAGCCCTGACAAGGTCGGCTACGCAGTGATTTCCAATATTATTAACGGCGGATATGAAGGTCAGATTATACCGGTCAATCCCAAAGCAGGAGAGATTCTGGGGGTAAAATGTTATAAGGAACTGTCCGATTACAAAGAAAAGATAGATATGGGCGTCATTGCCGTGCCGACTCAATCCGTGAAGGCGGCGGTCATGTCTTCAATATCGGCGGGTGCGAAGGCTATTGTAGTAATAACCGCCGGATTCAAGGAGGTTGATGCGGCAGGCGCGAAACTGGAAAAAGAGATAGCCGACATGTGCAGGTCCAGAGGGGTTCGAATGTTAGGGCCTAACGTCCTTGGTCTCATAAATACCTATCACAATATGAACGTTACCTTTGCACGGAACATCCCGAAAAGGGGCAACATCTCCGTAATGTCCCAGTCCGGGGCGATATGCGCTGCCATACTGGACTGGGCAGAGGCAAGGAGCCTTGGTCTGGCCAAGCTTATAAGCATAGGCAATAAGGCCGACATCAACGAGATCGACCTGCTGGTTGCCCTGGGAGAAGATGAAGAGACAAAGGTAATAGTCGGCTATCTTGAAAACATTATTGACGGCAAGGAATTCATCAGGGCCGCGGAAAAGGTGACATCGAAAAAACCTGTTGTCATTTTTAAGGCCGGGACTACATCTGCAGGCGTAAAGGCCGCTTCTTCCCACACCGGAAGCCTTGCGGGAGCCGACGTAGCCTATGGCGCGGCATTCAGGCGCTCAGGGATAATCAGGGCTGATAATTTTCAGCAATTATTCGATTTCGCCACGGCATTGTCGATGCAGCCCTTTCCCAGAGGCAAATCCGTTGCGATTGTAACTAACGCCGGCGGGCCCGGCATAATATGCGCGGACGCAGTTGAAAACGCCGGGCTGAAGGTGGCTCAGCTGGATACACAAAGCGCGACTGCCCTGAAGAAAAAACTGCCCGAGGCCGCGAGCATCGGGAATCCTATCGACGTACTTGGGGACGCCGACCCCGAACGCTACAATGTCGCAGTTAAGACCGCTATGGAATCCGATTCAGTTGACGCCGTGATTACACTGCTTACCCCTCAGCTCATGACCAAGCCCATGGAGACCGCAAAGGTCATCTCAGGGTGTTCAGACGGCAAAAAACCCCTTCTGGCATGCTTCATGGGCGGCAAAGACGTCCTTCCCGGCAGGGAGGAGCTGGTTTCAAGAAACCTGCCCGATTATTCAAGCCCTGAAAGGGCTGTCGACGCCCTACGGGCGATGTATGACTACAGCCTCTGGCGGAACAGACCGCCCAGAGTGCTGGCCCGTTTTACCGTCAACAAACGCCGTGTTGAGCGTATACTGGGCATCTACCAGAGGATGGGCCGGGTCCAGATGGGCGAGGCCGATGCTAAAAAGATCCTTAAGGCCTATGGCTTCTCAGTCCCCAAGGGCGATATATGCAGATCTGCAGACCAGGCGGCAGAGCTCGCGGATCAGATTGGCGGCGCTATGGCCATGAAAATTGTGTCAAGGGACATTATACATAAGAGTGATGTGGGCGGGGTTATGATAAATCTGCCGAACGCGGAAGCGGTCAGGGACGCCTATGACATGATGATGCTGCGCGTGGAAAGACGGGCGCCCGACGCCCATCTTGAAGGTGTTTATCTGGAACAGATGGCGCCCAAGGGCCGTGAAATTATCCTGGGCATGACAAGAGACCCCCAATTCGGACCCATGATGATGTTCGGGCTCGGCGGGATATTTGTTGAAGTTATGAAGGATGTCGCTTTCCATCTGGGGCCGGTAACAAAGGAAGAGGCACTGAAGATGCTTGAATCCACACGCTCCTATGAATTCCTGAAAGGAGTAAGGGGGCAGGCGGCCGTGGATATTGAGGCAATAGCGGCGGGTTTGCAGTATATAAGTCAGCTGGCTGCGGATTTTCCCCAGATTGTTGAGATGGATATCAACCCATTTATAGTAGGTCAGGTGGGGACCCCATCCCTGGCTGCTGACGCAAGAATAACGCTTTCAGAAAGTTGGGTGAAAAATGGCTGAAATTAAAAATAAAACTAACAATAAAAAAATGCCTGATTGGCAGAAAAAATTTAACGTCGTTGTCGAGCCCCCGGAAGAAGCTGTAAAGAGGATAGCCCCTGGGCATCGCGTCTTTATAGCCACAGGATGCGCACAGCCCTTAAGGCTTATTAAGGCTATGACCGCGCGCTCTGATGAACTTGTGGATGTGGAGATCATACAGCTGCTTACCATGGGGGAAGCTCCCTACGCTAAAAGGGAGCTTGCAGACAGTTTCAGGGTAAACAGCTTTTTTATCTCTGAAAATATACACGATATCGTGAAGGCGGGCTATGGGAGTTATACGCCCATCCTTCTTTCGGACATACCAAGGCTGTTCACCAACGGTCAGGTCCCCCTGGACGTCGCCCTGATACATATCTCTCCGCCTGACGACGAGGGTATGTGCAGCCTGGGCATCTCCGTGGATGTTGTAAAGGCTGCGGTAGAAAACTCCAAGCTGGTAATCGCGCAGGTAAACCCACAGATGCCCAGGACTTACGGAGACGGCCTCATCAACATCTATGAGATGAACGTACTGGTACCCGTTGACGAGCCTCTTATAGAAAGTCCCCCGTTGCAGGTGACCGGGGAGATCAGTCAGATATGCGAAAATATAGCAGCACTCATCGAAAACGGTTCAACCATTCAGCTGGGCGTAGGCAACGTCCCTCAGGTGCTTATGGATTACCTTACGGATAAGGAAGACCTGGGAGTGCACACAGAGATACTCTCAGACAGGATGGTTGACCTGGTGAAATCCGGCGCAGTCACTGGAAAAAGAAAATCGCTGGATCGCGGGAAAATCGTAACAAGCTTCTGTTTCGGGACCAGAAAGCTGTATGATTTTATCGACAATAACAAGATGTTCTCCTTCAGAAGGACAGAGTATGTCAATGACTCGAGGATCATCAGCCAGCACAACAAGATGGTCGCCGTAAATACGGCCATTGAGATCGACCTTACCGGGCAGGCATGTTCAGATTCCCTTGGCACCGAATTTAAATCAGGCATCGGCGGCCAGGCTGATTTCAACCGCGGGGCAAACAGGGCGGAAGGCGGAAAGAGCATACTGGCCCTTCCATCTACCGCAAAAAACGGGACGGTTTCGCGCATTGTCCCGAATCTGACAACAGGCGCCGGCGTTGTTACAACCCGCGGTGACATATATTATGTGGTTACGGAATACGGCACCGCATACCTGCACGGCAAGAGCATCCAGGACCGCGCCATGGCCCTTATAAGCATCGCCCATCCTGATTACAGGGCTGACCTGCTGAAGAAGGCGATTGAGTACGGATACGTCATACCTGATATGGCCAGCGTGGAAGGCAAGCTCTATGTCTATCCCAAGGAGCTTACCACTACAATGCTCCTGGATGACGGGACAAAGATAAAGTTCCGGCCGATACACCCCACGGATTCGGGCAAGATGAAGGATCTGTTTTACAAGCTTTCAGAGGGGACCATTTATTACCGGTTCGGATGGCAGATGAAGAGGCTCCCCCAGAAGCAGATCCAGGATTTTGTTTATATAGATCACAGGAATGAGGTCGGAATAGTCGGGACCATCCCGGAAGCTACCGGTGAGGAGATAATCGCATTCGGCGCATATTATCTGGACAAAAAGAGCAACCGGGCAGAGGTCGCTCTCGTTGTGCTGGACAGCTGGCAGAATAAGGGAATAGGTTCCTTTATGATGAAATACCTCGCACGGATCGCCCAGAAGGACGGCATCCGCGGTTTTACCGCTGAAATACATACAACAAACAAGACCATGCAGACGGTAATGCACAAGCTTAACGGGAAAGTAGAAAGCGTCCTGGGAGGCAGTGTGTACAGCATGCGCTCGGATTTTTTATAATTGCTGCTGAAATATTATTCTTGACTTTTAACAGATGGGGCAATATAAAGCCTGCATGGAAAAATTAAGGGGAAATATTATTTACAGCCTGCCTTCACAGTGGTGGCGGCTCAACTCTTTTAGGGAGGAGAGCCTGGGCAGATAGTTGCAATTTTGACCGTGGGCGCCTCCGGCAGAGGTCCCACAGTATCATAATATTGAAAGGCCGTGGGACCCGGAACCCGCGGCCTTTTTTATTTGGAGTATTTTTATGGCGGAAATAAAGCCTTCTTTTTCAGAATTTCAGCAGATGTGCCTCAGGGGAAACCTGATCCCTGTTTATCAGGAATTTCTTGCAGACACCGAGACGCCGGTTTCAGCATACCTCAAGCTGAAAGAGGACTCCTATTCCTTTCTTCTTGAGAGCGCTGACAGCGGCAACAGGTGGGGACGTTTCAGCTTTATAGGGATAAAACCGTTTTTAAGGGTCCTCTCGCGTGACAATGAAGTTGAGGTGTTGACCGATGATTCGCGAACTGTTTTTCAAGACATTGAAAATCCGCTCTTTGCCTTAAGGGACCTGTTAAAAAAATACAGCCCTATTGAAGCCGAAGGCCTGCCATCCTTTCAGGGTGGCCTTGTAGGGTATGTAAATTACGACCTCATAAGGAAATGGGAGCGCCTCCCGGGAATAACCCCCCTTGACAGAAACATGCCTGAGTCCATATTCATGGCATGCAGCATCATGGTAATCTTCGACCACTTCTCCCATGAGATAAAGGTGGTCGGCTTTGCCCGTTTAAAAGACGGTGATGATCCGCAGGAAATATATAGCGCGGCATGCCTTGATGTGGAGGAAACGATCAGAAAGCTTCAGGGCCGGATCCCTGATTCAGCCCAGGAAGACAGGCTGTCAGTCTCTGAACTGGCCTCCAATTTTAAAAAAGAGGACTTTGAGGCAGCAGTCAGAAAAGCGAAGGAATATATTGTTGCAGGCGACATAATACAGGTGGTGCTTTCCCAGAGGTTTTCCGGTGAGATGTCAGGAGAAGGCTTTTCACTCTACAGGAGACTCAGGAGTGTCAATCCCTCTCCATACATGTTTTATCTGGATTTTGGCCATATAAAATTCATCGGCGCCTCTCCTGAGATACTTGTGCGGCTTACCAATGGAAAGATAGAGCTCCGGCCCATAGCCGGAACAAGGCCGAGGGGTGCAACACCTGAGGAGGATATTGCCCTTGAAAAGGAGCTCATGGCCGACCCCAAGGAACGAGCGGAGCATATAATGCTTGTTGACCTGGGCCGGAATGACGCTGGAAAGGTTGCTGCACCCGGCACAGTGAAGGTCCCCAGATTGATGGAGGTGGAGCGTTATTCCCATGTAATGCATATTGTTACAAGGGTGGAGGGGATCTTAAGGGAAAACAGAGACTGTTTTGACCTCTTCATGTCAGCCTTCCCTGCGGGGACCGTCAGCGGGGCTCCGAAGATAAGGGCCATGGAGATAATCAGTGAGCTGGAGCAGGAGCAAAGAGGGCCCTATGCCGGCGCGGTAGGTTATTTCGGATTCAGCGGGAACATGGATTTCTGCATCACCATCAGGACCATTACCGTTATCAATAGTAAACTCTCCATCCAGGCGGGAGCGGGGATCGTAGCCGACTCGTCCCCTGAAGAGGAATTTAAAGAAACATTAAGAAAGGCGGGTGCCATGTTTAAGGCCATAGAAAAGGTGAATAGCCTATGATTCTCTTAATAGACAACTACGATTCCTTCACCTACAACCTTGTTCAGATGCTCGAAGGAATGAACGAGGAGATAAAGGTCTTCAGAAATGATTTTATAGACATCGCCGGCATTGAAGCCCTTGCCCCTTCGGCACTTATGATATCCCCCGGCCCCGGCGACCCGGGCCAGGCAGGGATATCCATTGAGGCCATAAAGCGCTTCGGGCAAAGGATGCCCGTCCTCGGCGTCTGCCTCGGGCATCAGTCCATAGGTGACGCCTATGGCGGAAAGGTGGTAAGGGCCGGACGAATAATGCATGGCAAGACATCCAGGATCTTCCATGACGGACGCACCATCTTCAGGGGTATGTCAAATCCCTTTGAGGCTATAAGATATCATTCCCTTATTGTGGAGCGTGAAACTCTTCCATCCTGTCTTGAGATAAGCGCCTTTACAGAAGAGGGTGAGATAATGGGGCTGAGGCACAAGGAGTATCCCGTTGAAGGTGTGCAGTTTCATCCTGAGTCGATCCTGACCCTGGAAGGCTCAATGATTTTAAAAAATTTTTCTTCAATGGGGAGAACAGCACGATGATCAAAGAACTGATTTCAAAGATTGTAAGAAGGGAAGACCTTACTCAGGAAGAGATGGAAAGGGCAATGGACGAGATAATGTCCGGCATTGCCACCCCTGCCCAGATAGGTGCATTCATTACCGCATTGAGGCTTAAAGGCGAAACCGTTGATGAAATCGCCGGCGCTGCAATAACAATGAGGGCCAAGGCCACAAGGATCATGTCGGATTTTAAACCCTCGGACGGTGTTATCCTGGATATAGTCGGAACCGGCGGCGATGAATCGAAAACATTCAATGTCTCCACCACCTCGGCCTTTGTGATTGCCGGTTGCGGCGTTACCGTGGCAAAACACGGAAACCGGGCCGTATCGAGCCTGTGCGGGGCGGCCGATGTCCTTGAGGCGCTGGGAGTGAATCTCAATATCCGGAGCGCTGATGTTGAAAGATGCATCAGGACCGTAGGAATCGGTTTCCTCTTTGCGCCTGTTTTCCACGGTGCGATGAAGCACGCCGCAGGCCCGAGAAAGGAGATAGGGATAAGGAGCGTCTT
>Ga0210088_1000262_pt1 | contig 10506 bp, 8 predicted proteins | sample RushMan_CattailN_6_FD_185557 | JGI IMG/M metagenome (GOLD analysis project Ga0210088, IMG submission 185557) | Wetland microbial communities from San Francisco Bay, California, USA, that impact long-term carbon sequestration -... | ecosystem: Environmental > Aquatic > Marine > Wetlands ... | reverse complement strand
GGGGGGAAAAATGCCTTTTCCCTCCTGCGGGAGCGACTTTCCAGCCGCGACTCAACCGTCCCAGCGAGGGCAACTTTGGCGAAGCCGGCGGGAAGGGGTAACTCTTGTGCGATATATAGATCGCCCCGCGCGAAGAGGTCAACCGGAAACCGTCGCGATTTCCTTGACACCCGAATCCATCTGCCGGTATAGGAGGTGGCGTTTGCAACAGGATGTTGAAAAACGGCGCCTCAAGCCGTGGTCCGGCGTTGCGTGGCTCTTGCAAAGGCTCACACATCTGCTGATAGGCTGAGCTTTCCAAGCCCCCAGGCGCCTTGGTTGACGGCCCGATGTCTGTTTTTCAGCACCCTGTCGATTGTTACGGCATCCCATCGCAACCCACACGGAGGTGTTATGGCTGAAAACCGACTGCTCTATCTCTCCCAGGCCGACGTCGTCGCCACGGGGCTGTCCATGGCCGAAATCATCGACGCCGTGGAGGTCGCCTTTCGGGCCAAAGGCGAAGGTCGCACGGAAATGCCCCCGAAACCCGGGGTGCATCCCGGCGGCGGCAACAATTTCATCCACGCCATGCCGGCCTACATCGAGGACCTGAAATCGGCCGGCGTCAAATGGGTGAGCGGCTTTCCGGAAAACCACAAGCGCGGCCTTCCTTACATCACGGGGCTTCTCATCTACAATGACGTGGCCACGGGCCTGCCGCTGGCCGTCATGGACTGCGTGTGGATCACCGCCAAACGCACCGGCGCCGCCAGCGCCATCGCCGCGCGCCGCCTGGCCCGGCCGGAGTCCTCCGTGATGGGCATGCTCGGCTGCGGCGTGCAGGGACGCAGCCACGCCGAGGCCTTCAAGGTGCTCTTCCCGATCAAGAAGATCAGGGCCTATGATCAGGACCCGGCCGTTGCGGCCCGCTATGCTGAGGACATTGGAAAAAGCCTCGGCATTGAAGTCGTCCAGGTAAAGAGCCCGCGCGAGGCGGTGAGCGGCTCCGACATCGTGGTCACGGCCGGTCCGATCCTGAAGGTGCCGCACGCCACCCTCCAGGCCGGGTGGCTGGACGAGGGCGCCTTTGCCTCGCTTGTGGACTATGATTCCTACTGGAGCCGGGACGCCCTGGCCCAGGCCGCCAAGTTCTGCACGGACGACGTGCCGCAGCTCAAGCTCTACCAGAGCATGGGGTATTTTCAGAACATCCCGCCGATCCATGCCGATCTCGGCGAACTGGTCACCGGCAAGAAGAAGGGCCGCGAAAACGCCAAAGAACGCACCATGACCGCGAATCTCGGGCTGGCCATCGACGACATGGCGGTGGCGCCCCTGCTGGTTCAGCGCGCCAAGGACAAGGGCATCGGCACCTGGTTGCCCCTATGAATCGGGCCGCAAAAAGACGGCGCGATTCATAATGAAGGATTCAGACAAAATGAAAAACAACCAGACCTACGACGTCGTCATCACCGGCGGAGGGATCATGGGCAGTGCCACCGCCTACTGCCTGACAAAAACGCAGCCGGGCATAAAGGTCGCCGTGGTGGAGCGCGACCCTGCCTATGCGCGCGCTTCGACCACCCTGTCGATGAGCAACGTACGCATCCAGTTCAGCCTGAAGGAAAACATCCAGATCTCCCGGTACGCCTTCGACGTCCTCGAACGGTTCGAAGACGAGATGGCCGTGGAAGATCGCAGGCCCAAAATCTATTTTCACCGCGAAGGCAATCTGTTCCTGGTCAGCGCGGCAAACCAGGACGCCGCCCGGCGTGCCTTCGATCTGCAGCGCAGCCTCGGCTGCCGAATCGAGTGGTGGTCGCCTCAGCAAATCAGGGAACGCTACCCGCTCTACGAACCCGGGGCCGACATCGTGGGCGCTACCTTCGGGCCCGACGACGGGCACTTTGACGCATACGCGGCGCTGATGGCCTACAAGGCCAAGGCGAAGTCCCAGGGCGCCGAATTCAGAACGGGCGAGGTGGTGAAGATCCGCGCCGCCGGAGGACGGGCGACCGGCGTCGACCTCGGCGCGGACGAAACGCTCACAGCCGCATGCGTGGTCAACTGCGGAGGTGCCTGGGCGGCGCAGCTCGCCGAGACCGCGGGGGTCAAGCTGCCGGTGATCCCCGTCAAGCGCCAGATCTTCACGCTCGACACGGCCGTTAAGCCCGATGGGCCGCTGCCCCTGACCGTTCTGCTTTCAGGCCTCTACTTCCGCACCGAGACCGGTGGCCTGATCCTGCTCGGAAAATCGATGGAAGAGGACCCCGTAGGCTTCAACTTCAGCTGGGACGACAAGCGTTTCATGGAAGTTCTCTGGCCGGAGCTGGCCGAGTTCGTGCCCGCCTGGGACCGCCTCAAGCTCGTGCGCGGCTGGGCCGGCCTCTACGACGTCAACACCCTGGATCACAACGCGATCATCGGGGAATGGCCCGAAATCGAGGGGCTGTACCTCGCCACCGGCTTCTCGGGGCACGGCCTGCAACAGGGGCCGGCGGTGGGCCGATACCTCTCCGAGCTGATCCTTAAAAAGCCCATGTCCCTCGATCTTTCCATCTTCACTCCAAAACGAATTTTGGAAAACAGGCCGCTGAGCGAGGCCGGGATAGTTTAATTCGCCGTGAAATTCATTGTAGGGGCCTTGACAGAATGAAGTACGTTTAGTAGATTCCGGACGTTACCTTCCCGGGGGTGTTACATGTTACCCTCCTTCTTTCGTGGAGGGCCATAAACTCCTCACCTATCAACCATTATTCATCAAAGGAGGCAGCCATGAAACGTCAATTTGCTCTTGTTGTCGCACTGATGCTGGTCGTCGCGTTTGGCCTGATGAGCACCGCCCAAGCGGCTCCCCCGAAAGATCCGTTGGGAGTGGTCACGATCAAAAAGGGGCAGCCCGTCCACATTTCGTACTGGTTCGTCGTAGCCGGACCGGATGCCTCCCTGGGAGAAGACACCAAACGTGGGGTTGAGCTCGCCATACAGGACAAAGGCGGCAAGCTGCTCGGCCACCCGATCAAGCTGACCGGCCAGGACACCGGCTGCGGCCCCGAGGGCGGCCAGGCAGCCGCCACCAAGATCGCCTCCGACCCGAGCGTGGTTGCCGCCGTGGGCTCCAACTGCTCCAGCGCTGCCAAGCCGGGGGTGCCGATTCTCTGGAAGGCCGGCATCGCCACGGTTTCACCCTCCAACACCGCGCCCTACCTGACCGACCCGAAGCGCGGCCCGGAATATGACGGCTACCTGCGCACCGCCCACAACGACAAGATCCAGGGTGCGGTGGCCGCGGAGTTCGCTTTCAAGAAGATGGGGGTTAAGAGGGCCGCCACGATCCACGACGGCAGCGTTTACGCCGAGCAGCTGCAGGCGGTGTTCGCCGACACCTTCAAGAAGCTGGGCGGCACCATCACCGCACAGGAGGCCGTGGCCCCGACCGACACCGACATGCGGCCGGTTCTGACCAAGATCGCCACGGGCAAGCCCGAGTTCATCTACTTCCCGATTTTCATCGCCGCGGCAGGGCACATCACCCGCCAGGTGAAAGAAGTGGCCGGCCTTGAGAAAGTCTACCTGATGAGCGCGGACGGGTCTTTCTCCCCGGATTTTTACAAGGCCGCTGGTGAGACTGCCGTCGGGATGTTCCATTCAAGCCCCGATTTTTCGGCCTTCAGCGCCGGCTACAAAGACTTCCTCGCCAAGCACCAGAAGAAATACGGCGAAAAACCCATCGCTCCGTTCCACGCCCACGCCTACGACGCCGCCATGATGATATTCGCCGCCGTCGAGAAAGTAGCGGTAAAGGACGGCGACACCCTGTACATCGGCCGCAAGGCCCTGCGAGATGCGCTGTATGCCACCAAGGGCCTGAAAGGGCTGACTGGAACCATCACCTGCAACCAGTACGGCGACTGTGCGGACCCGCGCATCGCGGTGTACCAGCAGACCGCCGAAAACATCAAGAAGCTGACCAACCCGGAAGTCCCGTTCTGGAAGCCGTACTGATCGGACCGGACTCGATCGTTGCACTCCCCCGCCGCCTGCCTTTGACAGGCGGGCGGCGGGGTGTAAGCCGCCCCCCGCAAGAAGGAACTGCCGGGAAGCGGCGTGATCCGAATTCTCAACCGCAGGCAGCAAGAGCCGGGCACCGCCCAGGCGCCCGGCTCTTGCTGCCTTAACCCAGCACGCTTCCGGCCGCCGGCCGCATGCCTGATGACAGCCAGGCCCTCCGGCCTACTTCCCGTCACGCATGCCGGAACCCAACAGCAGGGTATTAGGATTATGTTACAACGCATTCGCGAAAGATTGACGCCCACCGACATCGTCATGTGGCTCATCGGAGGGGTTTTGCTGGTGATGATCTTCTGGGGGTCCGTGGCAACACTGGTCAAAGGGGTTTACTCGGCCCGCCAGTGGATCGACTTCCTGATTTTCGGTCTGGCCCAGGGCAGCATCTACGCCTTGATCGCCATGGGATACACCATGGTGTACGGCGTGCTGCGCATGATCAACTTCGCCCACAGCGAGGTGTTCATGAGCGGGCCTTACACCGCCTACTACTTTGCGGCATACTTTTACCGCAGCGGGCTGCTGGAATCCCACCCGGTGATCAGCATGGTGTTGGTCTTCATCATCTCCATGGCCACCTCCACCCTCATCGCCTATTTGCTGGAACTCATCGCCTACCGTCCCCTGCGCGGCGCCCCCCGCCTCGTTCCCCTTATCACGGCGATCGGGGCCTCGTTTTTTCTGCAATACATGTTCCGGGGCCTCTACGGGTCCGGCTTCCAGGCCTACCCGGTCGTCAAAGCCCTGGAAGGCCATATGAGCATCGGCCCGATCCGTATCCTCAAGTACCACCTGCTGGTCATCGTTGCAGCGGCACTGCTGATGGTTGCGCTCTACCAGTTCACGCAGCGCACCCGTTTGGGCAAAGCCCTCCGGTCGGTGTCGGAGGACAAGGAAGCCTCCGCCCTGATGGGCATCAATGTCGACCGCATGATTTCCATGACCTTCATGATCGGCGGCGCAGCGGCCGGCGCCGCCGGCGTGCTTTACGCCATCATGTTCAAACAGGTCCATTTCTTCATGGGGTTCATCCCCGGCCTCAAGGCCTTCACGGCCGCGGTGCTCGGGGGGATCGGCAACATCCCCGGCGCGATGCTGGGCGGGATGTTTTTAGGGCTGGTGGAATCCATCGGACCGAGCCTGTTCCTGGACGGCCTGGGCATCGTGGCCCCTTATCAGTTGAAGGACGCCATTGCCTTCACGATGCTGGTGCTGATCCTCATTTTCCGCCCGACAGGCATCCTGGGTGAGCGCCTGGCGGTCAAAAAAGCATGAGAAGATCGGAAAGGATGTGGTGGGCATGAAACCGGCTGCAAATCGGAAATTTCCCGGAATCCGGTTAGGTGTGATCGGAGGCGTGAGCCTGGTCCTGCTGTCCCTGATCGGGATCGTCGAGGCCTTCAGCCAGCGCGAGATCATCAGCGACGTCATTTCCATGGGGCAATGCCTGCTGCTGTTCATTGCGGTCTTCATCGCCTATGTCGCCGCGGCCCGCTCCATATCGAGGGGTATCGGCCAAGCCCTCGCCGCCGGCCTCACGTCGGCCCTGGTCATGGCGGTCATGCTGACCTTGCTGGTCCTTTTGGGGACGACCGTCAACATGCGGCAAGTTCTCATCAATGCGTCGCCGCGGCTGTTCATGATCTTGACCTTCGGGCAGGAAAGCCTTGGAACCGGAATCGGATTAATTTTTTTGGCCTTCGCATTGATCGGGCTTGGCGCAACAGCGCTGCGCCTGCTGCCGGAGACGGTCAGACGAGCGGTCATCACGGGCGCCGCCAGCATTGCCGTCATCGGGATGCTCCAGGACATGATATACCCGATCCTGGCCGCCTGGGAGCCCATCGCCGCTCTCAATGACCTGCTCTTTCCCGGGAACGGCTTGTCCATCAGCGGGGCGCTGTTGGTGTTTGTCCTCATCGCGGCGGCCACGGGTGCATGGGCCCGGCAAGGCGAGGCCGTCCGGAGCCGCATATCCGCTCTGCCCCCCGGCAACCGGCGGGCGCTGAGAATCGGATCCACACTGCTGGCCGCTTTCGTCCTCATGGTCCTGCCGCACGTGCTGGGACTTTTCCTGAGCGAAGTGCTGACCATTGTGGGCCTTTACGTGTTGCTCGGCCTGGGTCTGAACATCGTCGTGGGCTTCGCCGGGCTGCTGGATCTCGGCTACGTGGCCTTCTTTGCCATCGGCTCCTACACGGTGGCCATCCTGACGTCTCCGGAATTGGGTTTCTACAGCCTGAACTTCTGGCAGGCGCTGCCGTTCGCCATCCTTTTCGGCATCCTCGCCGGCGTTTTCCTGGGCGTTCCCGTTCTGAAGATGCGCGGGGACTATCTCGCCATCGCCACCCTGGGCTTCGGTGAAATCATCCGCATCCTGGTGCTTTCCGATTTCCTGCGGCCCTGGTTGGGCGGCGCCCAGGGTATCGGCAAAATTCCGAAAGCCGCCATCGGCAGTTTCGAGTTCGCAACGCCCCAGCAAGTGTATTACCTGATCCTGGCCGGATGCTTTCTGGTCGGCTTCATTTCCTGGCGGCTGCGCGACTCACGCATCGGCCGGGCGTGGATGGCCGTGCGCGAGGACGAGGATGTGGCCCAGGCCATGGGAATCAATCTGGTGGCCACCAAGCTGCTGGCCTTCGCCACCGGTGCCGGCTTTTCGGCGCTGAGCGGCGCCATCTTCGCCTCGAAGATCGGATCGGTCTATCCTCACAGTTTCAATGTGATGATCTCAATCAACATTATCTGCGTGATCATCGTCGGTGGGATCGGCAGCATGCCCGGTGTCATCGTCGGTGCCTTTGCGCTGGTCGGCCTGCCTGAACTGCTGAGGGAGTTCGCCGAATACCGCCTGTTCGTCTACGGGGCGGCGCTGGTGGCCATGATGCTGCTGAAGCCGGAAGGGTTGTGGCCGGAGGCCACGCACAAGCGAGAGTTGCGCGAGGCCGAAGCCGGCGACGAAGACGTAGAGGCCCAGGCAGTGCTTTCCCACAGGTCGTAGGAGGTTCCATGGCGGTTGTTACCATAAAAAACCTGACAAAGCAGTTCGGCGGGCTGGTCGCCATCGACAGCGTCGACCTTGACGTCAGGGAGAGCAGCATCCACAGCGTGATCGGCCCCAACGGAGCCGGGAAAACAACCTTGTTCAACTGTATTACCGGCTTCTACCGGCCTGAAATCGGCGAAATCCTTCTGGACGACTACCCCCTGGTCGGACTCTCTCCCGATCAAATCGTGCGCCACGGCATCGCCCGCACCTATCAGAACATCCGCCTCTTCCCCAACCTCACGGCGATCGAAAACATCCTTGTCGGCTTGCACAGCCATCTGCACGCCGGCTTTTTCGGAATCGTCATCGGATCGCCGGCCACCCGCAAGGAGGAAAAAGAGGCCAATGAAGAGGCTTCGAAACTTCTCAGATTCGTCAACCTGGCCGGCAAAGGGGATTTCCTGGCCAAGAACCTGCCCTACGGCGACCAGCGGCGACTTGAGATCGCGCGCGCCCTGGCCTCCCGGCCCAAGGTGCTGCTGCTCGACGAGCCGGCCGCCGGCATGAACCCCAGGGAGTCGCAGGACCTGATGGACTTCATCCGCCATCTGCGGGATGAGCTTGGGGTCACGATTATCCTGATCGAGCACCAGATGAGGGTCGTCATGGGAATTTCGGAAACCGTGAGCGTGCTCGACTACGGCAAGAAAATCGCCGAGGGCTCACCGGTGGAAGTCCAGGAAAACCCCCAGGTGATCGAGGCCTATCTCGGCCGTGGGAGCGCCGGTCAGGCCGGGGCTGCTGCCGGATCCGCCGCAGGCCGCTGAAGGCCGGTGAAATACATCACTGCACAACGAGGAACGTGTCATGTCGATGCTCGAGGTTGAAAACGTCAACACCTATTACGGGCAGATCCACGCCCTCAAGGATGTCTCCATCACCGTCGACAAAGGCGAAGTCGTGACCATCATCGGCGCCAACGGGGCCGGAAAAAGCACCATGCTCAAGACCACCAGCGGTCTGTTGAGACCGCGGCGCGGCAAGATCACCCTCGAGGGCGACGACATCACCGGAATGAAGGCCCATGAAATCGTCATGAAAGGCGTGATTCAGGTGCCGGAGGGCCGGCGGGTGTTCGGAAGGCTGACGGTCAAAGAGAACCTCGAAATGGGAGCCTTCACGAGCAGGGACAACCGGAAGAACCTGGACAACCTGGAGCGGGTCTACTCCATGTTCCCGCGCCTCAAGGAACGCAGCAAGCAGGTTTCCGGAACGCTGAGCGGCGGGGAGCAGCAGATGCTCGCCATGGGCCGGGCGCTGATGGCCAATCCCAGAGTGCTGCTCCTCGACGAACCGTCCATGGGCCTGGCACCAGTCCTTGTCGACGGCATCTTCGACACCATCCGCATGCTGCACGCGGCCGGCACCACGATCCTGCTGGTCGAGCAGAACGCACGCATGGCGCTGCAGGTCGCCAGCCGCGGCTACGTCCTGCAGTCCGGCACCATCATCTTCAGCGACACGGCCGCCAACCTGGCCGACAACGAAATGGTGCGCAAGGCTTACCTGGGTGAGCATTGATTCGTGATGCCACCGACACTTTTTCTCCAGGGGTTGATCATCGGTTTTTCAATTGCGGCGCCGGTTGGGCCCATCGGCATTCTCTGCATCCGCCGCACCCTCGCCGAAGGCCGGGCGTCCGGGTTTCTCTCGGGCCTGGGGGCGGCCACGGCCGATGCGCTTTACGGCTGCGTGGCCGGCTTCGGCCTGACGGTCATCTCCGGTTTTCTGGTCGACCAGCGTTTCTGGATCCAGTTGATCGGCGGGGTTTTCCTCCTGGCCCTGGGGATCAAAACCCTCCGGTCGGTTCCGGCCGACCGCGCGGCAGCCGCCTCCGGCACGGGGCTAGCCGCGAGCTATGCGTCAACCCTCCTGCTGACCCTGACCAACCCCATGACGATCCTTTCCTTTGCCGGGATCTTTGCCGCCCTCGGCGTCGCCGACACGGGCGGAGACCTGTCGGCTGCGGCCAAGCTGGTCCTGGGGGTGTTCATCGGCTCGGCCGCCTGGTGGCTGCTCCTTAGCGGCGGGGTCGGCCTCATGCGGGAGAAGCTCTCCTCGGGGGTGCTGCGCTGGACGAACCGGCTTTCGGGAGCGATTCTCCTGGTGTTCGGCATCGTTGCCGTCTGGCAGGCCGCAGGGTAAAAAGGCAAACCGCAAGGAGCAGAGGGCGGAGGGCGAAGAGAAATTGCCGCCCTTGCATGGCCCACTTTGACTTCGACGGCTGAATCGCGGCTGAAAGCCGCTCTCACAGGATTCGCCACTCGTCATCGGTCTTTTCTTTTTTTCGAGAATCCAGTATCAATCATCTGAATCCTTCCGATCCCAGAATCTCAAACCTCACCAGGAGGGGCCCATGCACCCACCGAGCGATGAGCGCATCGTGGAAGAGGCCGTCTCTCAGGCTAAGAACTGGCAGGACCGTGCCAACGCTTTGCTGCAACCGGAGGAAAAGCGCCGCTACCGGCAGCTGGCGCGACTGGTGGCCAACGCCGATGACAAGGTCATCCTCACCGCCCTCATGGACCAGTGCTTTCGTTCCCGGGATGCTCGCCGGGTGTCGGACCAGATGTGCCACCTGCTGTCTGCTCACGGCATCCCGCGCTTTTTCTCACTCACCGAAAAGGCGCTGATCCATCTGTTCCTGCGCGTCGGTCGTTTCGTGCCGGGCCGCACCGTGCCCCGCATCGTCGCCAAAATGCGCGCGGACAGCCGCCACGCCATCATCTCCGGGGAGCCTGCGGCGCTCGAGGCCTACTTGCAGCAACGGCGGGCGGAAGGCCTGCGCGTCAACGTGAATCATTTGGGCGAGGAAGTCCTCGGCGAGCAGGAGGCCATCGCCCACATGAACACCTACCTCGCCGACTTGCGGGACCCGCGCATCGAAAGCATCGCCGTCAAAATCTCCACCGTCTGCGCCCAGGTCCACCCCCTGCCCTTCGCGCAAATGGTGGAGCGCATTTCAGAACGCCTGTCCATTCTCTACCGCGAAGCCGCGGCTCAGACCTACACCCGCCCGGACGGCGGCCGCATCCCCAAATCCGTCACGCTGGACATGGAAGCCTACCGGGACCTGGCGCTCACGGCGTCCGCCTTCATGCACACCCTTGACCGGCCGGAGTTTAAAAATTTCTTCGCCGGCATGGCTCTCCAGGCCTATCTGCCGGACTCCTTCGGCATGCTGCAGGAGATCACCGCCTGGGCCCGCCGGCGAGTGGATGCCGGCGGCAGCCCGGTCAAGGTGCGCGTCGTCAAGGGCGCCAACATGGAAATGGAACTGCTCGAGTCCTCGCTCAACGGCTGGCCGCTCGCCCCCTACGACAACAAGCTCGATGTGGACGCCAACTGGAAGCGCATGGTCGCTTTCGGCCTCGAGCCGGACCACATCCGCGCCGTGCGCCTCGGCG
>Ga0210088_1000261_pt1 | contig 10535 bp, 9 predicted proteins | sample RushMan_CattailN_6_FD_185557 | JGI IMG/M metagenome (GOLD analysis project Ga0210088, IMG submission 185557) | Wetland microbial communities from San Francisco Bay, California, USA, that impact long-term carbon sequestration -... | ecosystem: Environmental > Aquatic > Marine > Wetlands ... | reverse complement strand
ATTTGTGAGATGCATGAAATGCAGAAAAGGCGCAAACGTTATAGTAATTCGCAATGAAGCGAAATTACGGTGCGAGTGCGGCGAGGTCACATATTTTTATTTCAACGTATAAATACAGCGACCCGAACGTAATTTAGAAAACAGTTTCATTAGGCGGCAATGTCGCCTAAGTTGAAGCGGCCTGTCAAGATAGTATTTTTACTTATATAGTTAGTTTCAATTTTTGCTGGACTTAAATTTTAGGGAAACCTAAAATTTCTCGGATGGAAGCTAAAGCCGTTTCTCAGGATTCTCCCAAACTGCTCGACCGGATACGCGCCGAGATTCGCGTGCGCCATTACAGCATCCGCACCGAAGAGGTGTATGTGGATTGGGCGCGACGTTTTATTTTGTACCACAACAAGCGCCACCCGAAAGACATGGGTGCGGTAGAGGTGCGCGATTTCTTGTCGCACCTTGCGACCGAGCGCAATGTTTCCGCTTCCACACAGAATCAGGCGAAGGCTGCGTTGCTGTTTCTCTATCGCGAGGTATTGCATATCGAGTTGCCGTGGCTGGATGAGGTGATCGTGGCAAAAGCATCACGACGCTTGCCGGTGGTGTTGACGCAGACGGAGATGCGCCGGTTGCTGGGGGCGATGTCCGGCACGATGGGTCTGGTGGCCAGCCTGTTGTATGGCACGGGGATGCGGCTGCTGGAAGGGTTGCGCCTGCGCGTGAAGGATGTGGAGTTCGAGCGTCGCGAGATCATCGTGCGCGAGGGCAAGGGCAACAAGGACAGGGTGACCGTGCTGCCGGAAAATCTCATCCTGCCGTTGCAGGCACACATGGCTAAGGTGAAGGCCTTGCACGAGCGCGATCTGGATGCGGGATTTGGCGAGGTGTACCTGCCGGATGCCTTGGCGAAGAAATACCCCAAGGCGGGCAAGACGTGGGGCTGGCAATATGTGTTTCCCTCGGCGGTGCGTTCGATAGACCCGCGCAGCGGCATCGAGCGGCGGCATCATCTGTACGAGGCCAGTGTGCAGCGCGCAGTGCGCGAGGCGGCGAAGATCGCGGGCATCCACAAGACGGTTACGCCGCACGTGTTGCGCCATTCGTTCGCCACGCATTTGCTGCAGTCGGGCTACGATATCCGCACCGTGCAGGAGCTGCTGGGCCATTCGGATGTGGCAACGACGATGATCTACACGCATGTGCTGAACAAGGGCGGGCGCGGTGTGGTCAGCCCGCTGGACAGGTAGCGATGCGATGAGACTGACTTGTCCCGCACCGGCAAAATTAAATTTGTTCCTGCATGTCGTGGGGCGCAGGCCGGACGGCTACCACTTGCTGCAAACCTTGTTTCGCTTCATCGACCTGCAGGACACGCTGCACTTCAGCCTGCGTGAAGATGGGGTGGTGCGGCGTAGCAATGACGTCGAGGGGGTGGATGAAGGCCAGGATTTGTGCGTGCGTGCCGCAAAACTGTTGCAGGCCGAGACCGGATGCGGGCTGGGCGTGGATATTACGGTGGAAAAGTGTATTCCGATGGGCGGCGGGCTGGGCGGGGGCAGTTCGGATGCGGCAACCACGCTGATTGCGCTGAACCGCCTGTGGTCGCTGGGTTTGTCGCGTGCGCGGCTGATGCAGCTCGGTTTGCGGCTGGGCGCGGATGTGCCGGTGTTCGTGTTCGGTGAAAATGCGTTTGCCGAGGGGGTGGGCGAGGAATTGCAAGCTTTACCCTTGCCCGAGGCGTGGTATGTGGTGTTATTTCCTCCTGTGCATGTGCCGACCGCGCAGATTTTTGCTCGCCCGGAATTGACACGGGATACGGTTTCCATCACAATGCGCGCCCTTCTAAATCGGCAATTGCGACACGTTACTGACGAAGTCAGCCGTTTGCGGGAGCAGTTGCCAAGCCGCATGTCAGGCAATGAAGAGGGCAGTTCCGAGGGAATAGAGCGGCAATTTGAGCAGCAACTTCATAATGATCTGCAACCGGTGGTTTGCAGTATCTACCCGGAAGTGGAACGCTACATAACCTGGCTGAATAATTTCGGCAAAGCGATGATGACTGGTTCTGGCGCGTGCGTGTTTGCCGAATTTGATAGTCGCGGCAGGGCTGAAGCAGTTCTGAAGCAGTTGCCAGAGGGGATGCGCGGAGTGGTCGCGCAAGGTTTGGCAAGGCATCCGTTGCATGATTGGGTGCCTGATTGATGGAGTTTTGAAAGTTTTAACATAGTGGCAGAAATCGTAGCGAGCGGTTTCGAGGTGGGGAAGGCCAGCGTACAGCGACCGGAGCATACACAGAGTATGTGAGGATCGCGAGCACTGCCCGACCCCGCCCCGGAGCCGCGCAGTAGATTGATGCTGCTATGTTTTATTGGGGAGTCGCCAAGTGGTAAGGCACTGGATTTTGATTCCAGCATTCGTAGGTTCGATCCCTACCTCCCCAGCCACAACAAGGCTTTAGCAGGGTTTTGTATAACCATGCTGGGATTTTTTGATTATTGAAGGGGATGCACGTGTTACACGACAGCCTGATGGTGTTCACCGGCAATGCCAATCCCAAGCTCGCTGAAGCGGTTGCAAAGTATCTGCACATTCACCTCGGTCGCGCCACGGTAGGTCGGTTTTCCGACGGCGAAGTGATGGTGGAGATTCTTGAAAATGTGCGCGGCAGGGATGTGTTCGTGTTGCAGTCCACCTGCGAACCAACCAATGACAACCTGATGGAAGTGATGGTGATGGTAGACGCGCTCAAGCGCGCTTCTGCCGGTCGCATCACCGCTGCGATGCCGTATTTCGGCTATGCGCGCCAGGATCGCCGTCCGCGTTCGGCCCGTGTTGCTATTACCGCGAAGGTGGTGGCGGATATGTTGAGCAGCGCAGGCGTTAATCGACTGTTGACCATGGATTTGCACTCTGACCAGATTCAGGGTTTTTTCGATATCCCGGTGGACAATATTTATGCCAGCCCGATCTTGTTGTCTGATGTGTGGAAGAACAACTACCCGAACCTGATCGTGGTATCGCCTGACGTGGGTGGCGTGGTACGTGCCCGCGCCCTGGCGAAACAATTGGATGCGGACTTGGCGATTATCGACAAGCGTCGCCCCAAACCGAATGTGGCAAAGGTGATGAACATTATCGGAGATGTGACAGGCCGCACCTGCCTGATCATGGATGACATGGTGGATACTGCCAACACGTTGTGCGAGGCTGCCAAGGCGTTGAAGGACAAAGGCGCTACACGGGTATTGGCCTATTGTACCCATGCGGTGCTATCCGGCACGGCGATTGAGCGCATCGAGAATTCGGCAATGGATGAGCTGGTGGTCACCGACACCATCCCGTTGCGCGAGGCGGCGCGGAACTGCAAGCGCATACGCCAGTTGAGCACGGCAGAATTGCTGGCGGAAACCATACGCCGCATCAACAGCGATGAATCGGTGAGTTCGCTTTTCGCGGAATAATTTGGCAGGGAATACTTTATAAATCCTGCCATCAAGTTTAAGCGGTAACCATGTTGGTTGCCGCAAATCAGGAATCGTCTGGTCGCGGACGATTCTGTTTTTTGGAGAAGTAAAATGACAATTGAAATCAATGCAACAACCCGCAAGGCGCAAGGAACGGGTGCGAGCCGCCGTCTGCGTAACACCGGCCGCGTGCCAGGTGTTCTGTATGGCGCAGGTGATGTGAACCTGATCGATCTGGATCACAACGATCTTTACTACAAGCTGCGCAATGAAGCATTCCATGCCTCCATCCTTTCGCTGAATCTGGATGGCAAGAAAGAATCCGTGCTGTTGCGCGATTTTGTGATGCACCCATTCCGCCAGCAAGTTCAGCATATCGACTTTCAGCGCGTCGACCCTAATAAAAAGATGCACATCAAGGTGCCGTTGCACTTTATCAATGCGGATAGCGCTCCGGGCGTCAAGATTGGCGGCGGCAAGATCAGCCATGTGATGACCGATCTGGACATTTCCTGCTTGCCGAAAGATTTGCCGGCCTTTATCGAAGTTGATCTGGGGCATCTGACACTGGGCCATTCCGTCCACGTGGCAGATTTGAAATTGCCAGCGGGCGTGGAAGCGGCTGCGCATGGAACACATACTGCTGAGGCGGTGGTGGCCACTGTGCAAGTGCCGCGCGGCATGGCGGAAGCCGAGGTGGCTGCCGAAGCTGAGGCGGCCGCTACCGCTTCTGCGGCATCAGCTCCTGCGCCTGCAGCTCCTGCAGCCAAAGAAGGCAAGAAGTAAGCAGGGGCTTGTCCAGGCAAAACCCGCCAGTGCTGATAAAAGCATGGCGGGTTTTTTCTTGGCACCTCTATAAATCCAAACTCCGTCGTGATACGGTGTTGCCCAAGAAATTTTATCGCTTGGATACAAGCAATATGCTGCGCATGAATATTTGTTGCGCGCCTGGTCTTGCCTAAGATTAAGAATTAATAGAAGTGTCATTCATTCAGGTTCTATAGCAAAGATGACAGCGATACGTTTGATTGTGGGTCTGGGCAATCCCGGACGAGAATATGAAGCCACCCGGCATAACGTCGGTTTCTGGTGGGTCGACGAGCTTGCGCGCGAGCAGAAGTTGAATTTCAAGAGCGAGAGCAAGTTTCACGGATTGACTGCACGCGGCCAGTTGCACGGGCATGAGGTCGTGTTGCTCAAGCCGCAAACTTTCATGAATGCCAGCGGGCGGTCCGTCGGTGCGCTGGTGCAGTTCTACAAGATAGAACCCTCGGAGATGATGGTGGTGCACGACGAACTGGATCTGCCGCCGGGGGTGGCGCGCCTGAAAATGGGCGGCGGGCACGGCGGCCACAACGGACTGAAGGACATCATTGCGCATCTTGGAACGAAGGATTTTTGGCGGCTGCGCATCGGTATCGGTCACCCGGGTGACCGCGCGGAGGTATCCAATTATGTGTTGAACGATCCTCGCCGCGAAGAACGTGAGCTGATGGACGCAGCCATGCAGAAGGCGCAGAACATCGCCCATCTGATTATCGAAGGAAAAACCGAAGCGGCGATGTTGAAGCTGCATAGTGCATAAAGGAAATAATCATGAGTTTGAAATGCGGAATCGTCGGCCTGCCCAATGTGGGCAAATCCACCCTGTTCAATGCGCTGACCAAGGCGGGCATCGCAGCGGAGAATTATCCGTTCTGCACTATCGAACCTAACGTCGGCATCGTCGAAGTGCCGGATGCGCGCATGGATGAGTTGGCAAAGATCGTCAAGCCGCAGAAGATGCAACCCGCCATCGTCGAGTTCGTGGACATCGCCGGGCTGGTGGCGGGGGCGTCCAAAGGCGAAGGGCTGGGCAACCAGTTTCTCGCCAACATTCGCGAGACCGATGCCATCGTCAACGTGGTGCGCTGTTTCGACGATCCCAACGTGGTGCATGTGGCCGGCAAAGTCGATCCGCTGGCCGACATCGAGACGATTGTCACGGAACTGGCGCTGGCCGATCTCGCCACGGTTGAGAAAGCCATCCAGCGCGAAGGCAAAAAAGCCAAATCCGGAGACAAGGACGCGCAAAAGCTGATCGCAGTGCTGGATAAGCTCACGCCTTACCTGAACGAAGGAAATCCTGCACGTACCTTCAAGCTGAGCGAAGAAGAAAAAGAAATTTTGAAGCCGCTGTGTTTGCTGACGATCAAGCCGGCGATGTATGTCGGCAACGTGCTGGAAGACGGCTTCGAGAATAACCCATACCTTGACCGGTTGCGCGAATATGCAGCCAAAGAGGGCGCGCCGGTCGTGGCACTCTGCGCCAAGATCGAGGCGGAGCTGGCCGACCTGGACGATGCCGACAAAAAAGAATTTCTTGCCGACCTTGGCCTCGAAGAGCCGGGGCTGAACCGGCTGATTCGCGCGGGATACGAGTTGCTTGGCTTGCAGACCTACTTCACCGCAGGTGTGAAGGAAGTGCGGGCGTGGACGATCCACAAGGGTGATACGGCCCCCAAGGCGGCTGGTGTGATCCACACCGATTTCGAAAAGGGATTCATCCGTGCACAGACCATCTCCTACGCCGACTTTATCGCCTGCGGCGGCGAAGCGGGCGCCAAGGAAAAAGGCAAGATGCGCATCGAGGGCAAGGAATACGTGGTGCAAGACGGTGACGTGATGAATTTCCTGTTCAACGTTTAAACGGAACTGGCTGTTTGCATTATTCGCACGCGCCGCTACAACAGGCTGCTTTGCCTGTTGATGGCGGGTATAAATCATCCCGAGGTGATCGGCGATTTACTCGGGGACGAGATTGGTGATGGGTGCTGAAAACGGCAGCTGAAAATGTTCGTCGAGGTGTCCGGGCACTGAATTTTGTAGCCCGCTACAGGGTGGCACAGGCGAACTTTGGTGTCGCCACGACACAAGACAACGAATCTCCAAAAGACTTTAAAATCTGCCGACTCTGCCTTGTATCAGGCTAAAGGGGGCGAGAGAAATCGGATGGTTGTGGCCATACATGATTTCTGCCTGATTGTGCATACCGCAAATAAGTGGGAAGTTGACGTCAATCTATATACAATTATCAAAGGGTAAATTTCTCAACAGCGGCTTTTGCTATGAAACAAGAATCCAATATAACGGCCATCCGATCAAAATTGCTTGTTGTAGACGATAACGAAATGAATCGGGATTTGCTATCACGTCGCTTGAGGAATTATGGCTATGACGCTGAAATGGCAAGTGGCGGGGCGGAGGCGCTGGAACGGCTTGCCAATGGGGGATTCGATCTTGTTTTGCTGGATGTGATGATGCCTGATATGAATGGATATCAGGTGCTGGAGGAAATGCAATCCAATCATATTTTTTCTGACATACCTGTGGTGATGGTGAGTGCCCTGGATGAGGTGGAAAGTGCAGTCAGGTGCATAGAGTTGGGCGCGGAAGATTATCTGCACAAGCCCATCAATGCGGTGCTGCTAAAAACCAAGGTGGCGGCCATTCTTGAAAAGAAGTATTTAAGAAAACGCGAAAAGGAAATGCACCTGGAAATCGAGCAGCATAATCTCTATCTCGAACAGCGCGTGCAGGAGCAGGTCAGGGATATTTCTATCGCGCAAATGTCGGCAATTTTTGCCTTATCCAAGCTGGCCGAATCACGTGATAATGAAACGGGCGCGCATCTTGAAAGAGTACGCGAGTTTTGCAAAATATTGTGCGTCAAGTTGAGAAACACCCAAAAATACGAAGCAGTTATTGATGATCGATACATTGAAAATACAGGCGCTGCAAGCCCGCTACATGACATCGGTAAAGTGGGAATTCCCGACCACATACTGCTTAAACAGGGCAAGCTAACCGACGAAGAATGGGTGATCATGAGGACGCATCCGGTGATCGGGGCAGAAACGCTCAGGGCTGTTGACCGCAAGCATCCCGGCAATACATTTATCAGCACCGGAATCGCCATTGCCGAGAGCCACCATGAAAAGTGGGACGGTAGTGGCTACCCCTATGGACTGAAGGGCGAGCAAATCCCTTTGGAGGCGCGGATCATGGCACTGAGTGATGTATACGATGCATTGACTTCCAAGCGATGCTACAAGGAAGCCTTCTCCCATGAAAAAAGCAGGGAAATAATATTGTCATCAAAAAATGCGCATTTCGATCCGGATGTGGTGGATGCATTTGTTGATGCCGAGACAGAGTTCATCGCAATTCGAGAGACATACGTAGATGCTGATGATGAGTGAAGCGCATGCGAACCGAAGCGAATCTTTATGTCGGACGACGAACAGGCATGCAGGATTTTTTGTGGAGTGTTAGATAAAGAGGCCCATCATGACGGAACGTTTGTATCGCTTAATAATTGGCAGCACCTTGCTCCTGTTGTTGTATCTCAAGCTCAATACCGCGATTTACGTATATATAGCCTGGTTGTTGTTTGAGGCGGCCACCAATTTAAGAATCCCGCGCCTTATTACTATCGCCAGGTTTGGAAAGGGTGCGGTGGAGAAGCCATGCGGGAATTGCAAGTTTAGTTTCGAGGCGGAAAGGATGTTGAGGGTTTTAGTGGCAGTCATGCTGTTTGTAACTATTTATTTTATTCCTGAGCAAGCCTGGTTTTTCCCATGGTTTATCGGTTTTATGCTGACCTTGGCCGGGTTTACCAACCTGTGTCCTATGGTCATCGGTTTGAGAATGATCGGGTTCAGGGAATAATTGTCCTGTTAATTGGCTCAAGATAGTGAATGGATCGAATGTAAATGAGTGATCTGGGAAATAATTTGCAGGCAAGCATTGCGGTAAAAATTATTGTGCCTACGCTCTGGGTGACCTTTATTCTCAGCGTTATATTTGCCGTTACGTTGCAGCACAATAGTTTGAAGGACAAGGAGCAGTCTATTCAGGTAAGGGCTGATCACATCGCATATCAAGTAAATGACTTATTGCTGGATGAGGATGCGCTGTCTGGCTCAAAACTCACAAAAAAGCTTGTTGGGTTTTTGCATGAAAACAACAACGCCTTTACTGCGTTTCAGTTGAAATTTCAGGGGCAATTGTTGGAGGTGGGCAGCAGGGGTAAGGACGATGTCAGTGTCGAGGTAATGCTACACCGGTCTGACAGGCTCAATGAACCTGGAGAAACAGAAAATATTGCTTTGTTTCGAATGTTTCATCCGCCTGTGGAAACGCTGGTCACCGATGAGCGTAACCTGACTGTGCTGGGCATGGGCGTGGCGGGTATTTTATTTGGATTGTTGCTGAGCCTGTTGATCAGGCTTGTTGTCGTAAAGCCTATCCTTGAGCTCGTCAACGCCACCAAGGAAATTTCACAGGGTAACAATAATCTTCGACTTGAATCGTCAAGACAAGATGAATTCGGGTATTTGGCAAGATTTTTTAATTCCATGCTGGATACATTGGACAAACAGCAACTCAGTTTGAAGCAAGTATTGAATGAAGCGCAGGCAGCCAACCTTGCAAAGAGTTCATTTCTGGCGAATATGAGCCATGAATTGCGCACCCCCCTGAATGCCATTATCGGTTATAGCGAAATGCTGGAAGAGGATGCGGAAATCGCCGGTCAGGATCAGAGTGTGCAGGATCTGCAAAAGATCAAGCTCGCGGGCAAGCATCTGCTGACACTCATTAACGATGTTTTGGATATTTCAAAAATCGAAGCTGGCAAGATGGGGTTGTTTGTAGAGAATTTTGCGATTGAGCCATTGATTCGTGACATTGTGATGATGACCGACCCCTTGTTGGGTAAAAACAAAAATACCATGTCAGTGAAAATTTCTCCCGACATCGGATATATGAGTAGCGACGTGACCAAACTCCGGCAGGCATTGTTCAATTTGATAGGCAATGCCAACAAGTTCACGGAAAACGGGAAAATCGGACTCGCCGTGAGTCGTGTCTCGGAAGGCGATAAAGATTGGATAGCCTTTGAGGTGTCGGATACGGGTATTGGCATGACGCCGGAGCAGTGCGAAAAACTGTTTACTCCATTTACGCAAGCGGATAGCTCCACAACAAAAAAATATGGCGGAACAGGGCTGGGGCTGACCATTAGCCGTCATTTTTGCAACATGATGGGTGGCGATATCACGGTCAAGAGTGAGTTCGGTCAAGGCTCTGTATTTACAATTAAATTGCCCGCTATTATCGAGCAGCCTATCGAGAAGGATATTTTGCTTGAAGACCAAAACAAACCCAATGCTGCAGACCTCTTGGCTCAGCGCGAAGCATCCAGCACGGCATCCACTTCCAAATCGGTCAGTCAGAATAGAGGGCAAATAAGCAAGGTGCTGGTGATCGATGACGACCCTGATCTGCGGAATCTGTTGTATCGCCTCCTGACCAAGGAAAAGTTTGAGGTTAAAACGGCGAGTTCTGGCGCGGTGGGACTGGAGATGATAAGAAGTATAAATCCTGACGTTATTACGCTTGACGTGATGATGCCGGGCATGGATGGGTGGTCGGTGTTGGCACAGTTGAAGGCGGATCCCGATTTGGCAAGCATCCCGGTTATCATGTTGAGCATCCTTGACGAGACCGATATGGCGTTTTCGTTAGGTGCGATTGAATACCTTAACAAGCCCATCAGCCCGGATGCTGTGATGGAGACAGTGAAAAGATGCGTCAGGGGGCGGAACCTGACGGGCAAAATTTTGCTTGTGGTTCACAATGACGATGAGCGATACGGGCTAAAAATGGCTTTGGAGCAAAAGGGCCTGGCGATAGCCGAGGCCAAGACAGGAAATGAAGCTTTGCAGTATTTGGGACAGCAAATTCCCGACCTGATCCTGTTTGAACTTTTCATGAAGGATATGGATGGATTTGAGTTTGTCGAAAGAATATCCGGGAATGAAAAATGTTCAAAAGTGCCTAATGTCGTTCTGACCAGTTCCGAGCTGACCGACGCACAGGCAAAAAAACTGAAGACGTCTGCGGCAACGGTGTTAAATAGAAGCGGGTATAGTTCAGCCAAGTTGGCGGCCGAGATTTACGAGGTGGCACAACGATACGCCGCTGCATCTGGTGACAACCCAAGGTAAATCAGCGATGGTTAGAATCTTA
>Ga0210088_1000259_pt1 | contig 10572 bp, 7 predicted proteins | sample RushMan_CattailN_6_FD_185557 | JGI IMG/M metagenome (GOLD analysis project Ga0210088, IMG submission 185557) | Wetland microbial communities from San Francisco Bay, California, USA, that impact long-term carbon sequestration -... | ecosystem: Environmental > Aquatic > Marine > Wetlands ... | reverse complement strand
CGAGGGCCACGGCGGACGTGTCCACGTCGCCAGTGAGCTGGGAAAAGGTTCGGTATTCAGTGTCTTTCTGCCCAAGGAGTGAGTTTTAAGCCGGCCGCTCAATCCCCCCTTCTGCTGCTGAGGATGGCTTCCATATTGTTTTGAGCCCAATCATCCACCCGGCATTCGGTCTCAACATAGGTAATGATTCGATCGGAGAGTCGAACTCCGCTCAGCAGGGCTTCGGCAACTTTACTCCCGGCATTCTTTGCCTTGCCGGCATTGACGTAGATGATGCCGTCCTGCTCGCCGAAACCCTTACTTTTGAATATGCGCGCGGCGCCACTGCTGCCAAGTACCAGTATTCCACGTTGCTCAGGCCTTTTGAACTTTTGCGACAGTATGTACTCCATTGCCACGAGGTTCATCCCGTCTTCGGAGGGGGTGACCAGCATGACGTCGGTTTCTCTCATGAATCTATAGTTTTCCGGCGGCGGCACGCCCTCGTCGATATGGACGATAGGCTCAATGCCTCTGGCCATTCTGTCGTTTCCTTCCCGAACTTCCTTATCCAGCATCTCACTTAGCTTTTGATAGGCCGGATTGGCGAGTCTGCTGGGAGAGGTTATCTGGTAAAGCCTTGCATCCCTTCTATCCGAATCCTTGGTTTTTTTGGCATCTCGCAGCATTCCCAATGCCTGCTGAAAGATCTTGAGCCTCTCGATCAGACCCTTGGTGTAGTCCCTTCTTTCGAGACCTCCGAAGACGTACCGTCCCTGCCGCTTGTCTGCGGCAATTTGATCGCTCAGGTCGTCGCCCTGCCATTCGAAATTCAGGCGTTTATCCGGCTTGATTTCGGGGATTATCCGGTCGACATCCAAACCGATCGGAAAGGCTCCGACCGTGGTGACGCCATTAGAATGGGTTATTTCGTAAAATTGTTGGGATATCCTGATATCGACAGGAAACCATTCCTGCAGGGCAGCCAGATAGTTGTCGCAGTATTCTTTGGTATGAAACCCGATGAAGTCGTTTGCCAGCATACCCCAGGTGAGCCTCTTCAGCACCTGCTCGACGCTTTCGGGAAAGGGATCGAATCTTTCGGCTTTGAGCCTGTTTCTTTTGTCTTCGCGGATGAGACCCTGGATGTCATGGATATTGAAAAACGGCGTGTGAATAAATTGTCCAACGTGAATTCTTTGCTTATCGTCGCAGGAAAATCCCTCCTCCACGAGCAGAGTCTTGTATACTTCGGCAACTTGCATGAGATGGTAGTCCTGGATCCACACCACAAAGTCGTCGCCCTTCTGCCACAGCTTTCTGTTTCTCCTGGTCTCGTCAAAAGTGGTATTGGCAAAAGTAACGCTGCTGCTCATGTATTGCAGGAAATCGTTTTTTTCAAAGCTCGGCTTGGGGAATTCTCGCTTGATTTTGTAGAAGAGAGGTTCTCTGGTCAAGTGCATCAGCGGCCATAGGAAACCATTCGCGAACTTGCTGTAATAACTGTGCATATGTTCGGTGTCGAAAAACACGAAGCGCATGTTGAAATCATATTCTTTGAAAGTGAACCGGATTCTCTTATCGGGAAGAATTTCTACGTGGGGGAAGTGTTCGGGGGCGATTTTTTCCTGATACATTTTTTTGAAAAGATCGGAATAATGGCCGTTTGCAACGTCTGAATCTTTGTCGCCCATAGATGCACCAACCCATATGGGGTTCCATCTGCCGGGTTTCAGCAGTCCGGCCATCGCTTGAACAAGCCCGCCTTCACCAAATTTGGGTTCAACGGGCAGAATTCCGTTCCTCAACGCCTGCCCGGCATCTGTTAAGACTTTTTCGGAAAAGCCGAAGGGACCTCGGTTGGAGACAATGACTAGATTGTGCATTCTTCACCTCTATTCTTCCTCATATTGATACCTTGCGCCTGGGCCGATGCGTGATACGAACTGCGAACCAATGGACCGGACTCAACGTGAGAAAAACCCGCCAGGCAGCCAATGTGTTTGAGGTTCGCAAATTCATCAGGAGTATAGTATCGCTCAACCGGCAGGTGCGCCTTTGAAGGGCGCAGGTATTGGCCGATTGTTAGAATGTCGCAATGTACTTCGCGCAAGTCCTGCATAACCGAAACAATTTCGTCCCATGTTTCTCCCATGCCCACCATTATTCCCGACTTTGTTCTGCAATTTGTATTCAATGCGTTCGCCAGTTGCAACACTTGCAGCGACCTTCGGTATTTGGCTTGAGGCCTGGCTATTTCATAAAGTCTCGGGACGGTTTCAAGGTTGTGCCCAAGTATTTCGGGGCAAGCTTTCAGCACTGCTGCAAGAGCCTCCTGGTCTCCTTTGAAATCCGGGATCAGCACTTCTATGGTGCAGGTCGGAGCGAGTCGTCGCACCCGGCAAATGGTTTCCGCGAAAACCGATGCTCCACCATCAGGCAAATCGTCCCTGGTAACGGAGGTTATGACAACGTGCCGCAATCGCATGGAAGCGACAGCCTGTGCTATCTGTAGAGGCTCAATTAAGGTTTTGCCTGGCGTTACTATGGTGCCGTGTTTTACCGCACAGAAGCGGCAGTTTCGGGTACACACGTCCCCCAGGATCATAAAAGTTGCCGTACCGCAGCCCCAGCACTCGGCCATGTTCGGACACCTTGCCTCTTCACAAACCGTGTGCAAGGATTTGCCGTGGATCAAAGCCTTAAGCTGCGCATAGGTTTCACCAGAAGGCAAGCGCACCCGAATCCATGGAGGCTTGGGGAGAGATTGATCGCTCCCGAAAACTCGGGAAAAGGCCCCGGCGACCTTACTGGCGACATCGAGCAAAGGCACGGGCCGGCTTAAAATCCGCTCCAAACTTGTCACTCCTTTATCGACAATGCCACAGGGGACGATTCTGTCAAAATAGGTCAGGTCAGTTGCTACGTTGAGTGCAAAACCGTGTCCGGAGATTCCCTTGGAATTGACCCTGATTCCTATTGCCGCAATCTTTTCATTATCTATCCAGACTCCGGTAAAACCTTTCATGGTTCGTGCCGCCAACCCGAAATCGACAAGCGTCAAAATCAGCATCCGTTCCAAATCTCGCAGGTAGCCTCCGACCCGACCGGCGCGGTTGCGGAGATTCACTACCGGGTAGCCCACCAGTTGGCCGGGTCCGTGATAAGTTACATCACCTCCCCGGTCGGTGCGATAGACGGCGATGCCTTCTTCCGCCAATTGTTCTCGAGTACAAAGCAGGTTCTCTTCTTTCCCGCGACGGCCGAGCGTTATGGTGTGGGGGTGTTCTAGCAGAAGGAGTGTGTCCGGAATCAGGCCTTCAGCACGGTCGATGGCGAGCGATTCCTGCAGGTTGCGCGCTGCCTGGTAGTCCATTCTCCCAAGCCAGCAGACTTCTAGAAGTTCCTGGTTTAAATATGTTTTCATCTCCCTCTTGGGTCTCCAAGGGAATTCAGCAGGGCCGAAGCCCTGCGCTGCAGGGTTGCGCGGGTCCTCATGCCTTCTTTTTCTTCTGCTGTTGCAGTGGCAATATATGCGTCGAGCTGCCAAGAAACGCCTCGGCCGCCTCTTCTTCGCTTTCGGAAAGAGTCGGATGGGGATGAATGCTCAAAGCCAAATCCTCCGCCACTGCGCCCATCTCAACCGCCAATACACCCTCGGAAATCATTTCTCCGGCCTCTCTTCCCACGATGCCAACGCCCAGAACCCGTTCCGTTTCCGGGTCGATAAGAACTTTGGTCATCCCTGTTGAAATGCCCATGGAGGTGGCTCGACCCGAGGCCGACCAGGGGAAGCGGGCTACTCTGACCGGCCGGTTTTGCTCTTTGGCTTCATCTTCAGTTAAACCGCACCAGGCAAGCTGGGGATCTGTATAGACAACGGCGGGGATGGCTCGCACATCAAACGCGGATGGCTGCCCGGCGATCACTTCGGCCGCGATCTTGCCCTCGTACATGGCCTTATGGGCCAGCATGACACCGCCGACCACATCCCCTATGGCAAAAATTTTATCGTCCGTTGTCTGCTGTTTTGCATCGACTTTTATGAAACCCCGGTCATTGACTTCTACCTCGGTTTTTTCCAAACCAAGGTCGCTTGAATTCGGGTGGCGTCCAATGGCAATAAGGACGCGATCGAACTTTTGTTTCGGTTCTTCAATGTCTCCTTCCAGTTCCACCTCGACATAGTCGTCGTGCTCTTCAAGGCTGCTGGCTTTGGTTTCGCAACGGATAGCATGGAACAGACCTTCCAGTTTTCTGGTCAATGGCTCGACCAGATCGTTGTCTGCCCCCGGCATCAATCTGAAATGATCCTCTACCATGGTCACCTTGCTGCCCAGTGTTGCGTAAACGGAACCCATTTCCACGCCGACGTAGCCTCCCCCGATGACCAGGAGCGTTTCGGGAATGTCTGCAAGTTCCAGCGCCCCGGTAGAATCCATGATGCGACCGCCCTGCTTGAACTCGATCCCAGGCAAGGCATTTGCCGTGGACCCGACCGCAATGATCGCGTGGCGGAATTTGATATGCGTGATCTCCGAGTCGGAGTCGTACAATCGGGCTGTATCGGAGCTTTCGAATTTGACCCGCCCCTGTATCAACTGAACGCTTCTCTTTTTACTCAGATGCGTCAGACCATTTGCGAGTTTGTCGACAACTTTATTTTTCCAATCCCGCAGTTTCTGCAAATCGATATCCGGTTTGCAAAATTCTATCCCCATTTCTTTGGCGCGGCCCGCATCGTGTATCAGCTCCGCAACATACAGCAGAGTCTTGGATGGTATGCAGCCCCGGAACAAGCATACGCCGCCCGGCCGTTCATCCAAATCGACCATGGTTACATCGAGTCCCAGATCTGCGGCTCGAAATGCGGCCGCGTAGCCCCCGGGTCCGCCGCCGATGACCAATACTTCAGTTTCCTGCGTGAATTCTCCCATCACCATGGTGCGTCACCCTCCGGTTACATCGTCATCAGTAGTTGCTCGGGATCGTGCAGAGCGGAAATAACCATATTGACGAAACGAGCGGCATCTGCTCCATCCAAAACTCTGTGGTCGAAGCCCACAATCAGAGGCAATATGAGCCGCGGTACAATCTTGAAGTTCCTCTCGTCACCCATGACCACGGGTCGGTAGTGGGCTTTTGCGAGCCCGAGGATCGCCACCTGAGGATAGTTGATGATCGGAGTGAATCCGGTACCGCCCAGCGGGCCGACATTTGTGATGGTGAACGTTCCTCCGGACATGTCGTCGCGATCGACCTTACCTTCTCGAGCGCGGCCGATGAGCTCATCCAATTCTCTTGAGAGGTCGTAGATGTTCTTTCGGTCGACATCCCGAATGGAGGGAACGATCAGGCCCTTATCCGTGTCAACCGCAACTCCAATGTGATAGTAGTTCTTGAGTATGATCTCTTCATTTTCGGTATCGAGGCTGGCATTGAACCGAGGGAAAGCCCTTAAGGCTGCAACTGCCGCCTTCAGTGCGAACACGGTCAGACTCAGAGAACCTCCCTTGGATGCCACTTCTTCTTTGTGCTTTTGGCGAAAGGCTTCCAATTCGGTGATATCGGCTTCATCGGCATGAGTGACATGAGGAATTTGCGACCAGGACTGAGCCATCCGCTTAGCGGTGGCCCTGCGCACGGAACGAAGCGGCTGCCGTTCCACCGGCCCCCACTGGGTAAAATCCGGCAGAGGCCCCGCTTCTGCAAATGCAGGAGGTTGCGCTGCAGGTTTCTTCTCGGCAACTTCTTTCTCTTCGGGTGCTTCCTTTGGCTTTTTGCCTTCTTCAGCGAAGGCTCGAACATCTTCGGAAGTCACTCTTCCGCCCGGTCCACTCGGAGTCACATCGTGCAGATCGACTGCCAGCTCGCGTGCAAGGCGTCGCGTTGAAGGAGCCGCCGGAACCGGTCCTCCTTCCGGCCGCTTCGCCTCGGGTTGCTCAACTTCTTTCTTTTCTTTCTCTTTCTTCTCGGCTGCCGGTTCCTCTTTCTCTTCGGCCTTCTCGGACGGCTTCTTCTCTTCCGGCTGTTCCTCTTTTTCTACTTTTTCTTTCTTTTCAGCTTTAGCCTCTTGAGCCTCACCTCCGCCCTCTTTTTCATCTTTTTCGGGCTGTTCTTCCTTCTCTTCAGCCTCTTCTTCTTCGGCCTCTCCCGCTTCAGTAAAGACCATGAGGACGTCGCCCACGTTGACGATATCTCCCGACTTCACCTTGATCTCTTTTACCACGCCGTTGACGGGCGAAGGAACTTCGGTCTCCGCCTTGTCCGTTTCGATGATCATAACGGGCGATCCGTCTTCAACTTTATCGCCTACCGAGACCAGCACTTCGACGACCTCTCCTTCGTGGATGCCCTCTCCCAAATCGGGAAGTTTGAATTCTCTTGGCATATTGACTCCTCCGGGTCAGTGGTATTGATATCAAAAATTGCGATCCAAGGGCTGAGATTCTACTGGGCCCACGCCTCACAAGTGTTTATGTTTCCTGGATTCCCGCCTTCGTGGATTGACGTATAGGGTTTGTTCACCACGAAGAACACGAAGGGTCTAAAACAAAAAACCTCGTTCAGTGCCGCAGCTGTGACATCGGCACTTTCAAACTTAAGCTTGATCGAATTCCAACTTCGAGTCCTTCGTGCTCTTCCTGGCCATCCACGGAATATCAGAAATCCAGAGTCTCGCGAGCCGCTTGCACAATCCGCTTGACGCTGGGAAGATAAGCTTTTTCTCTTTGGAATAGCGGGATGACCAGGTCAAACCCGGTTAGTCTGCGAATGGGAGCCTCTAAATAAAGAAATGACTTCTCTACCAGACGCGCCACCACTTCCGCCCCGGGTCCGAAGCTTCGTGGAGCTTCATGAATGACTACAATTCTTCCGGTTTTACGGGCGGACTCGGTGAAAAGTTCGTCATCCAAGGGAGAGATGGTCAACAGATCGATCACCTCGGCCTCAACCCCATGCTTTTCAGCCAGCACTGAAGCTGCTTCCAAGGTCTCGTGCAGCATGGCTCCGTAAGAAATCAAGGTGACGTCTTTCCCCTCGCGCGCAACCCGGGAGCGACCGATCTCCATCGTCTCTTCGTCGTCCGGCACTTCCTCACGGAAGGCTCTGTACAATGCTTTCGGCTCGAAGTACACGACCGGATCCGGATCGCGTATAGCGCTCACAAGCAGGGCCCTTGCATTGCGAGGACTTGATGGAATCACCATTTTGAGGCCCGGAGTATGCGCATAATAAGCCTCACGACTCTCGGAGTGATGTTCCAGGGCTCTTACCCCCCCGCCGTAAGGGGTGCGCAATACCATCGGTACGGTAAAGCGCCCGGCAGAGCGTCCTCGCAGTCGTGCCGCGTGGGATTCTAACTGATGGAAGCCAAGATAGCTGAAACCGGAGAATTGGGTCTCACAGACCGGCTTCAAGCCGTACAGGGCCATCCCGACCGAGAAGCCGATTATGCCGGCTTCGGCCAGGGGAGTATCCATAACCCGACTCTCGCCGAACTTGTCCAACAGTCCGTCGGTGACTCTGAACACCCCTCCGTCAATGCCCACATCTTCGCCTAGTACCACCACGCTGTCGTCTTTTTCCATCTCCTGATGGAGAGCCAGGTTGATGGCCTGAACCATATTCATTTTTGCCATATCCGGTTTCACTCCTTGTCGGATGTCCATGCGTAATGGAGCACACTATTCATCGTCTTGCTGCAAGCTATTCTCGAGTTCCTTGCGCTGTTCCTGCAGATACGGAGGTAATTCTTCAAAAATGTGATCGAACATGAGCAAAGGATCGCCCATTTTTTCCATCTTCTTTTCTGTTTGCTCGACGGCCTCTTTAATCTCTTGCTTGAGTTCTTCTTCGATGGTTTCGATTTTTTTGTCGGTGAGGATTTTCTTGCTTTTCAGGTACTTTTGGAATCGAGTTAGGGGGTCCTTTTCCACCCATTCTTCTACTTCTTCCTCCTCGCGGTAGCGTTTTGGATCGTCCGCCGTGGTATGAACCGACATGCGGTAGGTGACACACTCGATCATGCTGGGTCCATCGCCCGAGCGAGCGCGATCCACGGCTTCTTTAGCCGCCGAATAGACAGCCAGCACGTCGTTCCCATCCACCTGAATACCGGGCATTCCGTAGGCCAGGGCCTTTTGGGCCAAAGTTTGGGATCGTGTTTGTTTAGAGCGGGGGATCGAGATGGCCCAGTGATTGTTTTGGCAGACGAACACCGCGGGAACCTGAAATACACCGGCAAAGTTGAGCGCCTCATGAAAGTCACCCTCTGATGTGGCGCCGTCACCGAAGAAGACCATGGCGACTTCCTTTTTCTCGCGATACTTCATGGCATAACCTATGCCCGCCGCGTGCAGCGTTTGAGTTCCAACAGGAATGGAAATCGGCAAGTTGTTCTGATCGTCGGGAATTTCGGCGCCTTCGTTATACCCGGCATAGAGCAGGATCACATTTTCCATCTTTTTGCCTCGCCACATTTCCGCTGCCATTTCGCGAAAGGAGGGCACAAGCCAGTCGGAATCTTCAAGTGCCGCCACGGCCCCAATTTGGGATGCTTCCTGGCCCTTGATGGGGCCAAAAGTACCTATTCGACCCTGGCGCTGCAACTGCAGTAATCTTTCGTCGAATCTGCGTCCCAGCAGCATGCCCCGATGGAGTTTGAGCAAAAAGTCTTTCTTCAGATCCGGTTCCAGATCCTTGTCCACCTTCCCCTTTTCATCCAGGATGGAAAGATATTCAATGCGGTAAGGGAGCTCGATTTCTTTTTTGGGCATATCCCGCTCCTTTATATGTCAAGGTTGAATTGACCGTGGCTATAGTTGACTAATCGGATGATGTTGGAACTAACGACAAATAATATAAGTATAGGCTTCAAGGTTGGCTAGCCTGCCTGGAAACTGCTTAGTGATTGCCTATATTTTGCTTTGCAAATTATGGTCTTGGTGTGCAATGCTTAGAGCACGATCTAAACCATTTCAGCTTGGCTTTCTTCCGCTCTCCTCTCAGTAGTCAGTATTGCAAGGGAGGGTGTTCAAACAACCATGTAAACCCGACTATTACGGATTTTCCAACAATGAGATTTCCAGTTATCAAAACTTCATTACCGGGTCCTAATGCTGCCAGGTTGATCGAAACAGATCAAACCTACGTTTCCCCCTCATACACTCGCATTTACCCTTTGGTGGTTGAAAAGGGCGAAGGCCTGTGGGTCCAGGATGCTGACGGCAACCACTTCCTCGACTTAACCGCGGGGATTGCCGTATGTGCAACCGGCCACTGTCATCCGCGCGTCGTTCAAGCCATTGTCGATCAGTCGCAACGGTTGCTGCATATGTCCGGCACGGATTTCTACTACACGGCACAAATTGAGCTGGCAGAGAAACTGGCGCAGTTGGCTCCCGGCAAGCGAAAGAGAAAAGTCTTTTTTGGGAACTCGGGGGCGGAAGCCGTGGAAGCCGCTTTCAAGCTGGCCCGGTGGCATACCAGGAGGGAGCTTAATCTTGCTTTTTTCGGCGCCTTCCACGGCAGAACTATGGGCGCTCTTTCGTTGACGGCGAGCAAGGCAATCCAGAAAAGATACTACAATCCTCTGGTGCCGGGTATTACCCATATCCCCTATCCCTACTGTTACCGATGCCCCTACGGTATGTGTCATCCGGAGTGCGGAATTGCCTGCGTCAATTGGCTGGAAGATCCGCTTTTTCGTACTTCGGTGCCGCCGGAAGAAGTTGCCGCTATTTTTGTAGAGCCCATTCAAGGGGAGGGTGGCTATATTGTGCCTCCACCAGAGTTTCATGAACATTTGAGCAAGCTGATGAAAAAATACGATATCTTATATGTGGCCGATGAGGTTCAATCGGGAATGGGCAGGACCGGAAAGATGTTTGCAATGGACCATTTTGGGGTAGAGCCCGACATCATTGCCCTTGCCAAAGGTATAGCGTCCGGTATGCCCCTTGGGGCTATGGTGGCGGGTGCCGACATCATGACCTGGGAAGCCGGTTCGCATGCTTCTACATTCGGCGGTAATCCCGTGTCATGCAAAGCCGCCATCGCTACCATTGAATTATTGGAAGAGGGGCTCATGGCGAATGCTGCGGCTCGCGGCGAACAGCTCTTGGCCGGGTTGCACGAAATGCAAGGGAGCTTCATGTGCATGGGAGATGTGCGAGGACTCGGGCTAATGGTTGCGGTTGAACTGGTTAAAGATCGACACACCAAAGAACGAGCCTCGGATTGGCGCAATCAAATCCTGCAGAAAGCCTTTCATAAAGGGTTGCTGCTGCTGCCGTGCGGCGAAAATTCTATTCGCTTTTGCCCGGCGCTGAGCGTCTCCAAGGACGAAATCGAAGTCGGGCTTTCCATCTTTGAAGAAGCGGTGAAGGAGACAGCGGGCTAGAAACAAAAAAGGCAGGGCTGAAGCCCTGCGCTACATTTGGAATGAAGCTCATAGAGTATGCAGGGTACAGTTTCTAATCAGATTATGCACAGCAATTCTCATTTTGGCTGTCGATCACCTTTCGTAGGGTGGGTTAGGCGCGTCTGTTTGCGCCGTAACCCGCCGGAAGCTTCGTTGGTGGTGGGTTA
>Ga0210088_1000257_pt1 | contig 10619 bp, 8 predicted proteins | sample RushMan_CattailN_6_FD_185557 | JGI IMG/M metagenome (GOLD analysis project Ga0210088, IMG submission 185557) | Wetland microbial communities from San Francisco Bay, California, USA, that impact long-term carbon sequestration -... | ecosystem: Environmental > Aquatic > Marine > Wetlands ... | reverse complement strand
GTTGGCATCGTTCACTGCGATAATAGGATATTGCAGCACCCCGCTGGCGGCCATGCTTTTAAGACGAATTACTCCGGTGGTGGTTTCTTCGGTGCCTCCCAGAATTTCCGCCAAAAGCTCTCTGCGGTCGGAGTGTATGGTGCTTACCAAATCGGCACCGTCATCCATCGTCATTTGCGGTTTGTCAGCCAGAGCCGCATGAATGTGCCTGTAATAGGTATCTTTGTCCTCTCCTTTGATTGAGAACACGGAAATCTGATTGTGCACAACGAGCGATGCAGCCACATCATCCTGAGTGCTGAGAGGATTGGACGCACAAAGCTTGACTAGAGCTCCGCCGGCTTGCAAAGTTTGCGCTAAGGCAGCGGTTTCAGTTGTCACATGAAGACACGCGGCTATTCTTATATCTTTAAGGGGTTTTTCAGCCGCAAACCGATCTCTGATAGAACGCAGTACGGGCATAGATTGCGCCGCCCATTCAATTCTGAGTTTTCCTTTTTCGGCTAAGCCCTTATCTTTGACGTCAAAGTCCATAGGGTCTCCTTAATCATCCTTCTTGACCGGCATGTTAAAAATCCTGAAACCAGAACTAAAACCCGGCCTTCTCGCGTAGGGTGTCCACCATATCCGTCTTTTCCCAGGTAAAATCCGGGTTATTTCTTCCAAAATGTCCATAACAGGCCGTTTTCCTGTAAATAGGTCGAAGCAATTTCAATTGGCGGATAATGTTTGCAGGTTTAAAGCTAAAGCTTTCCTGCACTATCTGGGCGATGCGGTCAGGGGAAATTTTACCGGTGCCAAAGGTGTCAATCATGAGAGATACCGGTTCGGCAACGCCTATGCTGTATGCCACCTGGACCTCGACGCGGTCCGCGAGTCCTGCTGCCACAATGTTTTTGGCCACATACCGGGCCATGTAAGAAGCGGATCGATCTACTTTGGAAGGATCCTTGCCTGAAAAACATCCACCCCCATGGCTTCCTTGTCCGCCATATGTGTCTGCAATGATCTTGCGGCCGGTCAGACCGCAGTCTCCCATTGGACCGCCAATCACAAACCGCCCGGTGGAGTTGATAAAAAACCGTGTTTTGTCGTCTATCAATTCCGCAGGAATGGTCTTTTTGATCACTTCCTCGATGATTCCTTCCTGAAGATTCTTGTATGAGACTTGAGGGGTATGTTGAGCAGCAACCACGACGGTATCGACACGCTTTGGTTTGTGATGGTCGTATTCTATGGTTACCTGGCTTTTTCCGTCCGGCCGCAGAAAGTCGAGAATTCCATTCTTTCGGACTTCCGCAAGTTTTCTGGTGATCCGGTGTGCATAATAGATAGGCATTGGCATTAAGACCGGAGTCTCATCACAGGCAAAACCGAACATTAGGCCTTGATCTCCCGCCCCTTGTTCTTCATGCAAACCTTCACCCTCGGTGACCCCCATTGATATGTCGGGGGATTGTTTGTCGATGCTGGTGATAACCGCGCAAGTCTCCCAATCGAATCCCATGCCCGAGTTGTTATACCCAATATCTTTTATTGTGTTGCGAACGATTTCAGGTATGTCCACCCATGTGCTCGTGGTGATTTCTCCGGCCACGAAAGCGAGGCCGGTGGTGACCAATGTTTCACATGCCACTCGACCCGTTTTATCTTGAGTCAAAATCGAATCCAAAACGGAATCGGAAATTTGGTCTGCCACCTTATCAGGATGACCCTCGGTGACAGATTCTGACGTAAATAGAAAATTACTCATGGACATGGTTGAAATTCCTCCTTTCATTTAATGAGAAGGGAATGGTACTGAGAAGCTCTAGCAAATTTTTTGGACCTTCGATTCCCTAGCGATGAGTGTGACATCCAGACTGTTCGATTCGTCAGTTCCAGCTGGCCGGTCAACTCGGTTTTGGTTTTCTTTCTTTGGCGGAAGGCGGTCTGCAAGATATTCAGGAGTTGCCAGACCACCCGATATGATCAGCTTAAAAGCATCTTCCACACTGATTTTTAGTGGAACAACATCCTTTTCCGGGATCAGAAGATAAAAACCGGAGGTGGGGTTCGGGGTTGTTGGGAGAAAGACGTTGACAACCCGCTCCTTGGTCAATTGTTGAACCTCACCTGAAGCTACACCCGTTACAAAACCGAGGGCGTAAATCCCGCGACGTGGGTATTCTATCATGACCACTCGTTTAAAGCCGTCGTAGGACTGAGAAAAGATGGCAACCAACAGCTGTTTAACGGCTGAATAAATGGGTCGAACAAGCGGGATTTGATAAACGATCCGTTCACCAAAATCGATGATACGTCCTCCCACATAATTTTTTACCAGCAGGCCAATAACGAAAATCATGACCAGTACCAGGATTGCTCCCAGGCCCGGCATGGGGAAGGGTAAATGGGTCTTTGGATTATAGCGGTTCGGTATCAGATTGAAAATTCGGTCGGCATTCCTGAGAAGAATACTGATGACATAAACTGTTATAGAGAGTGGAACGACCGTCAGCAGACCAGCTATGAAATAGTTCCTAATTTTATCCTTGATCTTCTTTAGCAACGCCTTTCCTTTGTGGTAGGGGTTTATTGTCCGCTCCAACCATAACTATTTTTGGGTCATGGGCCAATATCTCATGGTCTTGGTAGTGCGCATAAGTTGCTATGATGATTAAATCGCCCACTTGCCCCATCCGCGCCGCAGCACCATTGAGACAAATATCGCCTTGTCCTTCCTTCCCTCCGATGGCGTAGGTGTCGAATCGTGTCCCATTAAAAATATTATAAACTTTCACTTGCTCGAAAGGCAAAATGTCAGCTGCTTCCATCAAATTTCGGTCGATCGTCAAACTTCCCTCGTAGTTAATATTGGCATCAGTTATCTTAGCTCGATGAATCTTGGACTTAAGTAGCACACGTTGCATGAGGTTGTCTCCTTACAAGAGTCGTTTTTCTTGGAATAGTCCTATTTGATGCTGGGTGGGGTCAATATGCGGTTATCAAGCAGGCGGGCCTTGCCGATATATGCTGCCATAGCCAGCAGAGTGGGACCTTTCACCAAAGTGACCTCTTGTAATGTATCCGGGTCGCGGAGGTCGGCGTAGTCTATCCGCAATCCCCCCCCTTCCTCGAGATAGCCTCTGACTCTTGCCAGAATAACCTCGCCACGACGTTCTCCTGCGGCTACCAGTTGTTCTGCCTTTTTAAGCGACCGGTTGAGTCGCAAAGCTGTTTGGCGCTGTTCCGCACTCATATAAGTGTTTCGGCTGCTCATTGCCAGTCCGTCTGGCTCCCGAACGATGGGATGACCGATGACCTCGACCGCCATATTAAGATCTCTAACCATTCTCTGAATGGCGATCAGCTGTTGAAAATCCTTTTCTCCAAACACCGCTGCATGTGGCCTTACGATGTTGAACAATTTAGTAACAACTGAAGTGACTCCCAAGAAGTGGCCGGGCCGACTGCGACCGCAAAGCGGTTGGGTCAGCTCTTTGACCTCGACATAAGTTTGATAACCTTGTGAGTACATTTCAAAAGCCCGAGGCGCGAAAGTAATATCCACACCCAGTTCGGTGAGTAAGCGAACGTCCCTTTCCATGTCTTGCGGGTAACGTTCATAATCTTCACCCGGCCCGAATTGAGTAGGATTTACGAAGATGCTCACCACCACGATATCGGCGAGCCCGCGGGCCTTTCGAGCCAGTGCCAAATGGCCCTCATGCAAATAACCCATTGTGGGAACCAGACAGATCTTAGTTCTCTCGTTTCGCCATTGCTCAGCAGCTTGCTGCATCTCGGAAATGCTCTCGATGACGCGCATGTTTACTCCTTTACCACCGTTAAACTACCAAAACATAGAAAGCCTTCGGGACCGCCGTCCGGAAGGCTACACACCAGGGCAAGAAGATACCCCATTTCAATATTTTGCCTCTCGCATTCTTTGCCGTCTCGGTCCAGACCGGATCCAAGCGGAACAAAATCCCGTTGAATTGGGGAGTTAGGTATCAAGGAAGCGTTTGCTTGTCAAGGGTAATATCCGGCATTGTGCTCAATGGATGGCCTGAACCTGCTTGGTTTTTGGCAGTTGGCCCTCCAACTTTAGTGCGATCAACTCAATAGAGCATTGACTTCTAAAAAATAGATTTGATAAGGTCAAATGTTTTCTGGAGCAATCAAATGTAGAATTTTTCGCCGCAGGGCACCAATTTCAAAGGAGGAAATCATGAGCAAGCTCCTATGGCAACCTTCCCAAGAACGCATTGAAGGTACCAACATGTTCCAGTTCATGCAGTATGTGAATGATCGTCATAATACCAATTTGCAGAACTACGATGATCTCTATCAGTGGTCTGTTACTGAAATCCCTAATTTTTGGGCAGCTGTTTGGGATTTTGGTGAAATCATCTGCAGCCAACCCTTCGCTGAAGTAGTCGATGACTTCACAAAGATGCCTGGGGCTGAATGGTTTCGGGGGGCTCGTCTCAACTTTGCAGAGAATCTTCTCCGCTATCGTGATGATCGAATTGCCATAAGCTTTAAAGGGGAAGGGAAACCTACTGTAAGCATTACTTATGCCGAGCTATACGATCGGGTAGCTCGTCTGGCCAAATCGTTCCGCGATATGGGGGTGAAAACGGGAGACCGGGTGGCAGGTTTTATGCCCAATATGACAGAGACGGTCATAGGTATGCTCGCTGCAACCAGTATTGGGGCAATCTGGTCTTCTTGTTCTCCCGATTTCGGTATCAAGGGAGTTTTGGATCGGTTTGGGCAGATAGCCCCCAAAGTTCTATTTGCTCCCGATGGCTATTTTTACAGTGGGAAGAGTTTTGATTCGCTGGAGCGAATCAGTGAAGTGGTCAAGCAAATCCCGAGCATTGAAAGGGTTGTTGTTGTGCCTTACACAAAAGCCGATCCCGATCCGCAAATCGTTCCCAACGGGATCCTATTTAACGATTTTCTTTCCAAGGAAAACAACCTTGAAATCGATTTCGAGCAGGTTCCCGCAGATCATCCTCTGTATATAATGTATTCTTCAGGTACAACCGGGGTTCCCAAGTGTATTGTGCACGGAGTCGCGGGAACGCTGATTCAGCACATAAAGGAACTCAAGTTGCACACCGATGTAAAACGTGAAGACACGATTTTCTACTTCACTACCTGCGGATGGATGATGTGGAACTGGCTGGTGAGTTCACTGACTTTGGGGGCGCGGGTTCTGCTCTTTGACGGTTCACCCTTCTTCCCCCGCCCCGGCGCTCTTTGGCAAATGGCTCAAGATGAAAAGGTGAGCATCTTTGGAACTAGTGCCAAGTACCTGGCGGCTGTAGAAAAAGCCGGAGTAAAACCGAAAGAATCCTTTGACCTCACTCCCTTGAAAGCGATCTTGTCCACCGGTTCCCCTCTGTCCATTGAAAGTTTCGAATACGTCTACCGGGATATCAAAGAAGATTTGGTGCTGTCATCCATCTCCGGTGGAACAGATATTATTTCCTGCTTCGCTTTGGGAAATCCCATCGGCCCGGTTTATGCCGGCGAACTTCAATGTAGGGGACTTGGCATGAAAGTGCAGGCGTTTAACGATGATGGTAAACCGGTCATACAAGAAAAAGGCGAGTTGGTTTGCACTGCTTCTGCCCCGTCCATGCCCATATGCTTCTGGAACGACTCTGATGGCCAAAAATATCGCAATGCATACTTTGAAATCTGGCCCAACGTCTGGAGCCATGGGGATTACATCGAAATAACCGAACATGGAGGAGTGATTATCTATGGTCGTTCCGATGCCACCCTTAATCCTGGCGGCGTAAGGATTGGAACGGCTGAAATCTATCGCCAGGTGGAGAACATCCCGGAAGTTTTGGATAGCTTGGTAGTCGGCCAGGATTGGGACAATGACGTGCGAGTCATTCTTTTTGTCAAACTCCGCGAGGGACACGAATTAACCGATGAGCTTTTAAAGCGAATCAAAACCACCATACGGCAGAACACGACACCTCGCCATGTTCCTGCCAAGATCATATCTGTAGTAGACATCCCTTACACCATTAGCGGCAAAAAAGTTGAGTTGGCAGTGCGCAAGGTTATTCATGATCAAGCAGTGAAGAACAAGGATGCGCTGGCTAATCCAGACGCATTGGAACTCTATAAAAAGTTACCTGAACTGGCATCGTGACGTTGGAATAGGTCAATAGGCGGTTTTCTCGGTCAGGTGCAAATATGAATCATCCAACGTAACTCGGATTGGGATGTTCTACCCTTTGTGGTATGCCAAGCAATTCTCTATCTGGAAACCCCGTAGCGCAGCACATTGGCCCTGTGAAATAGGCAGCCCTAAAGGGCTGCGCTGCATCAACAGGCAGTTCCCGGGGGGCAGAAGATTGGGTGAGATAAGGCCAACGGGAAGGGTAGAGCAACCAACTCGATCGCAATTGTAAGTTAACTAACTTAATCAAGCCTTTGCCAGGACTTCCAGTGTCTTCTGGGCGCACTTTTTCCATGAAAACTTTTGAGCCTGTCTTTTTCCTTTGTCTACCAGAGCAGTGCGGAGCCGTTCATTTTCATAGAGGGTAAGGATGCCGGCGGCGACTGAATTGGGGTCGGGATCGACATAAAGGCAGGCATCTTCTCCTACCTCCGGCAATGAAGATAAACGAGTTGTGATGACCGGGCATCCCAAGCTCATTGCTTCCAGAACCGGAAAGCCAAAGCCTTCATATAAAGATGGGAAGACGAGGCAAAATGCTTCCTTATAATAAATGGCAAGATCTTCTGAGGGTACGTAGGATACCTGAAAAATGTCCTCAGAAAAAACGTGAGACTTAATCTTTTTCAGAATCAAATTGCTCTTCCAACCCACTTTTCCGATCAGATACAGATTTAGGGGAATGCCTTTCGTTCTGACGATTTCATAAGCATCAAGTAGTGAGAGCACATTCTTTCGTGGTTCCAAGGTTCCAACAAACAAAAGATAAGGCTTTTGCAGCATCACGGCTTTATTGGAATCCTGAATCGGATTGCCGGGGAAAATAACTTCGATCTTTTCAGGCGGTAAAGAATAGATCTTTTGAATGTCCTGTTTGGTTTGTGTCGAGTCCGCGATTATTTTGGATGCCCTTTTGACTTCTCTTGGTAAGTATCTCAAAAGGTGTTTTAGCGTCTTCTTCCTCAACAAATCCGGGTAAAATGCGAACGTGCAGTCGTGAACAGTAATGACTTTTTTGCCCGTGACCCGGAACAGCGGCGGCGCGACGTAATTGGGAGCGAAGAAGACGTCGTTGCGGTCGAGTGCTAAGAAAAGAGGCGTCAATACAACCGCTCCCACCCCAAACCAAAACTTCGTGCCGAAAAGTATTTTAGAGGGTATCGGATAACATCTGTGTTTTACGTTTTTCAAATCCTGAAGCGAGATAAAAAGACCAGGTGCCCTGTTTTCAGGAACGAGGGTGTGAGTATAGAGGTTGACCTTTACCGGACCTTGAGTAGCAATGCTTTTCAAAATATGATACGCATAATGCCCGATGCCGGTCAGCGGTTCCACAAAGGGATAACCATCAAAGCCTATCGTCAGGTTTCGTTCTCTATTTTTCGATCTGGCCTTCAGGCTACTCAAAAAAGTAGTAACCAGATCTTCGGTTACTTTTCCCAATAGCCTTACGGTATTAGATATTCGACTGCATCCGGATTTTGCTGGCACTTGTCGTGGCAATTCAGCTCGCTTCTTCCTGCTCCATTTATCTGCGAACAATTAGGGGAACCAAGCTAGTCACCATCCAGAAATGTAGCGCAGCATTTCAAGGCTTACGATTTGGCAGGGCTAAAGCCCTGTGCTGCGAGTTTTCCGGGTGGAAACCAGCTAGAGTTGGGTATTAAGAGAATAGGTTATAGCGTAGGATACACCAAATGGCTTTGAATCCATCCTTCCATCCGATTTTCTTGCCTTCCTCATAGGTGCGGCCATAATAAGCAATGGGGACTTCGTAAATACGCCAGTTTCGTTTAGCGATTTTAGCTGTAATTTCGGGCTCAAAGCCGAAGCGCTTTTGTTTTATTTTCAAATTTTCCAAGGCTTCACGACGAAAGACTTTGTAGCAGGTCTCCATGTCAGTAAGGTTCAGATTGGTGAACATGTTGGACAATAGCGTAAGGAACTTATTTCCCATGTAGTGCCAGAAATATGCAACACGATGTGGGCCGCCCAAAAATCTTGATCCATAGACTACATCCGCGACTCCTTTTCGAATGGGGTCAAGCAATTTTGGATATTCTTGAGGGTCGTATTCAAGATCTGCGTCTTGTATGATTACAACATCGCCCTTCGCTTCTTGAAAGCCTCGTGCCAAGGCGGCTCCCTTGCCCTTATTGACTTGCTGGAAGATTACTGCCAGCGAAACATCTTGTTTGCTTGTTAGATGCTGAAAGGTCTTTGCTCTTGTGATTTCTTCATTTTCGGCCCGGCTGTTGGTCAATTGCTGAAGAAAGTCTCGAGTGCCGTCCGTGGAACCGTCATCAACGATGATAATTTCTTTCGCTGCGCCATCCAGAGAGACCGCATATACTCTGCGGATGACCTCCTCGATAAACTCGCGTTCATTATAAACGGGGATAACGATTGAGACCTTCATGCTTATCCATTCTTCACAATAAGCATCACTCCACCCAATATGAGCGCTATACCTATGCATTTGGGTATCGAAATCGGTTCGTGCAAGACTCTAAATGAAATCAGAGTTACCCAAACGTAGCTCGTTGCAATAACTGGATACAGCACGGAGAGGTTGCCATGTTTCAGGGCCACTATGAAAAGTATTGCCGAAATGCCATAAAGACCCATACCACCAAGTACTTTAATATTGCTCAGCCATGTCCACGGGTCCGGTTGTAGAGACGCTGACCCCAGTTTAAACAGCAACTGCGCCAGTGATCCCATCGCGGCACAGCACAAAGCGAGCGCAACCGGCCAGATTCTTGTTTCCACCAATCCTCCTAACTAAATTGCGATATTCTTGAAACTTATCAAAAAATGCCTCTAAAACATTTTCAGTCTTTTCGAAACAAAGTTTAATTACTGTGAATTTGCATATTTCCTGTAAATCGTTGATCTTATTTTAACCACGAAGGACGCGAAGATCACGAAGAGGAGTTTATTCAACCATCTGTTTTTTCTGCGTGTTTCTTTGTGTACTTCGTGGTTTGGAACCGGAAAGTGCAAAAGTACAGTAATTAAAACCTTTAATTACATATTTTAAGATCCTAGACCTGTCAAAGTTTTTCAATCAGTCCCCGCTCCCGACGAGGCTTCCACATTGGTTCGTCTTTTCTCAAGTTTTGGTGACCACTCTCACCGGATGCTCAATAGAGGTTGAACCAAAAGGCTGTAGTGGCTCTTATCATCTCCGCATAGTGGACCGGCTGCTCATGGGGAATCTTACCTAGACTGAATAACACTAAAAGATTCAAGTTCCAAACGACAAGGCAGAGCAAAATAGAAACCAGCAACACACGCGAGAAACGCCGTGAGCTGAACGTTTGGAACAAAGCTGCCGTGCCTACCATTGCACATAGGGTCAGTCCATCAAATGCGCGCGAACCAAATGATGTTCCAAGCCACCAGCAACTCCAACAGGCATTGATATATATCATGCCAAGCAGTCCCAAAGACCAGCAGATAGCTTCTAAACTTCTGTTTCTCCACGCCCATACTAAAAATCCTAAAAAACCAACGAGATAAACAGGGTGCCAATAGAATAAACCGTGATATGGTGAAAATAATACATTCAGCAGATGCGGTGAAAGCCAAGAAAATGCCTCGCCAGTGTAGGTGTAAAGGACGTAACGTCCATAAAGCAACTTCCATGCGGCTATCTGGGGGGTTAGCATTATGATGAAGGACATCAGACAGAAGAAGACGTTGGATACCGGGGTACGCTTTTTAAGCAGCAGCAGTGTGGCAACTGCAAAAGGGTAGACAAGAAACACAGCAGCCTGATACCTCGTCAAGATCAGGAAACCACTCAAAATACCAGTAATCACCCAGGGGAATAAAGGCCCAGGGGATGTTTTCAACCGCAGCGTGAAATAATAGGTACCCGCCAAAGCAAAAAACATTATATTGTGTGCCATTGTCAAAAATACCGTTTGGTAAGCAAACATGAAAGAAGCCAACCAGACCAAGAGCGTGGATTCTAGGGCAGTATTTCTGTCGAAGAATTGCTCCAGAATTTTGAAAGAGAAAAAGAGTCCTCCCACAGCGTAGATGAACTGTCCCAGCATAAGCATGAACTGATAAATTGGCCCGTACCCGTCCAGCTTCAAAGGAAAGCCGAAAAACCTTGCAATTCTGGTTGCCACATCTCCCGCGAGGACCCATGGCACTGAGGATAGTGCCCATCCGATGGGATATTTGTTAAGAATGAGTCCAGTCTCTGAACGCGGCTGATTTAATGCTAGTTGTTTTAGTTCTGCCGGCATAGTGTCGCAATAAAGTATATCGTTGGAGAAGTCCAGGTCTCCGTCAAATAAGGGGGAACGCAGCCAGAAGTAATAAAATGAATCATCCCAACCCCATATAATGCTTTTAAAGGGAGGCCAAAGTGGTTTGATTTTTGCGCCGACGAAAAAACCACAAC
>Ga0210088_1000256_pt1 | contig 10664 bp, 5 predicted proteins | sample RushMan_CattailN_6_FD_185557 | JGI IMG/M metagenome (GOLD analysis project Ga0210088, IMG submission 185557) | Wetland microbial communities from San Francisco Bay, California, USA, that impact long-term carbon sequestration -... | ecosystem: Environmental > Aquatic > Marine > Wetlands ... | reverse complement strand
TGGCAGCCCCCTGGACCATTTTGACCGTAATGTATACCGACATCGCGGCCACCAGGCCGAGGATCAGGACCGTGGCGATCACGTCACAGATCGTGTAGAGACCCGGTGCGTAGTTGGGGATCAACTTCAACAGCACCGAGATGAAACAGCCGATTACAGCCAGGCCGAAGGCGATGCGGATGCCGTATCCTTTTATGTACTTGGTGGCGACCGAACCCACCTGGGCGCCCATGGCAGCACCTACCAGCATGATGATGGCGGCCACGAGTTCGGTGCGGCCCTTGTAAGTATAAGACGCCGCGCCATAAAGGCCGGAGATCATGACCTCGAAGAGGTCGGTGCCGACCGCCACGTGCGTCGGGCATCCGATCAGATAGATCAGAGCCGGCATGCGGATCAGACCGCCGCCGATGCCCAGGATGCCGGCCAGCCAACCCGTGAAGAAGGACACCATGATCGGCAGCCAGGCTGTACAGGTGATTCCCGCCGTGTGCAGGGTCACCATCGGAGGGATCTTGATCTTGTGCAGGGTCTTATGCCACTCGATGCCGGTGGATAGTTTGTCCACTTCCTTGCCCGCTGCAATTGCCTCGCGTTCTTTTCTCCGCTTTTTGGCGACATCAGCGAACACCATCCAGGCGATCAGGGCCAGCAGCACCAGGTACATCCAGCGCACCACCGGGCCGACGATGCCCATTCTTTCCAGAAACATGATCATCTGGGCGCCGATTTCGAATCCTACAACGGTTCCGATGAGCATGATCATGCCGAGTTTGTAGTCCACGTTGCCGAACTTCCCGTGGCGCATCGTGGAGATCAGTGATTTTCCCGCCATGTGGGCGATGTCGGTGCCGATGGCGAAGGCCATGGGGAAGCCCAGTATGTTCAACCCCGGGGTCACCATCCAAGCGCCGCCCATGCCGAAAAATCCGCCGATGACGCCCACGCCGATGCCCAGGATGATGAGTCCCGGCCAGAAGATTTTCACGCCCGCGATGGGCATGAGAACAAACAACCAATCCATGCCGACTCTCCTTTCTTTTATGAAAATAGCCTGATGAGGGGTGCGTTTCCCGGACTCCGCATCAATGCTCCGCCAGGTCGCGCGACGAGAGGTCGATGCCGATGAAGTGCATGATGTAGTCGGCCAGAACTCCGAAAATGACCCCGATGACCGGAATCAGGACGACGGTCAAGAGCGTAAAGTACAGATGACTTTCGTTGTAGAGATTCGCCCACCAGGCCATGAGCCCTGTGAGCTTTCGGGTGTCGGCCACGATGACGATGTACTCCCCGCCTCCGCCTGCCGCCAGGGCCGTCTGCGCGGTCAGACAGAGAGTGGTCAGGGTAAGTGCAAGTCTCTTTACCACCGGCATTTGTTGATTCCTCCTTTCCCAGTTGTTGTTTGTTAAATGCGAACAGCGCTCATTTTCGTCAGTGACTTCTCAGCAAGGCGCATGCCATATCATCTGGCAAATTGATTTAATCGTTTTTTCACATGATTTCATTTGATTTATAGTCTCAGGTGTGGCAAAAAAAGAAATCTGGCAAACAAAGATTTTATTTTTTGCACAACAAGAGATCTTGCCATGCGCTGGCTGCGCGGTGAAACACCTGACTCAAGCTTCGAAAGATTGCGGGCTGTCATTCAGTCCAGCAGCCTGAAAACCCGCCTGATGCTCGGCTTGATACCGCCGGTAGTTCTCATCATGATGATCACTGGCTATGTAACCTACCTGATATCCAAGCAATCCATCGGAAACGCAATCCAACGTACCAGCCGCCTGCAGACCGTGGCGGTCCGCAATGAGATCGAGGGATATCTGGAGCGCTGTCGGCAGGACATCAACCATCTCGCGCAAGAAAACATAACACCTGAGGTGTTGCACCGATTTATTGCAAAACAAAAAATCTCAGGGGGAATCGAATACCTTGAGGTTGCCTATATTGCGCAAAAAAGTGCAGGGCATCTGGTTTATATGGCAAAAAACGACCAAATCGTGCAGATAGCAGCCGATTCAATCAAGCCCAACCCTCTATCCTACTATGAACAATTCAAAACAGTCGGTCCTGGGCAGGTCTGGCTCTCGCCGATCATGGAAATCGAGTACCCATTCCCGGAGCAGGACAACCCGAATCAGAGGCTGGTTCGCAAGGTCATCCAGATGGCAACCCCCTGCTGCATCGAGGGGCAAGCGTACGGATACCTGATGGTTTCGGTGGACATCCGCAACCTGCGGAACATCCTCTCGCTCTACAATTCGAGCCAATCGCCGATCTGGGCCTACCCGCGTACGGCGGAGGAGCGCTTCATCTACCTTTTCGACACGGACGGCTGGATCCTCTTTCAATCCGATTCCGTGGAGCGGCCCCTGTCCGAGCTTGCCACTCACCTGGCGCGCTCGGGCTACACCGGGACTTTAGGCCGACAAGGTCTGGAGTTCGCCTTCCGGCCGGATACCGTTTTCGATGATTACTGGAAGATGGTCGCAGACGTGCGCGACGGGCGCCAGGATGTCGTCTCGCTGACGGCCTACCAACCCAACGCCTACGGTCGGAGCTACTATCTCGCCTATGCGCCTGTCCGCTTCAAAACGTCCCTGGACGCCGACCCGCAGGTCGTGGCGGGGGTCGCCTATCTGGACATCAGCCGCCTGACCCTGGCGGCCGGCTACAAACACATCGACACCATGTTCTACATCACCGTGGCCACGGCCCTGGTGGTGGGCGCCCTGATCTACATCCTGGGCGGGATCCTCACACGGCCGATCCTGAAACTCGCCGAAGCGGTGACCGAGCTGCCCCAGCACCCGGGCCTCACACCCATCGAACTGCCCTACTATGGCAAGGAAATCAGCGTGCTCCAGAAGGCCATCAACACCCTGATCGCCGCCTTGAAGCGCCAGATGGAAGAGATCCGACAAAAGGACAGAACCATCCGCAGCGCGAGCCTGAAAGAACAGGCCTTTCTAGATCAGGTCATCAGCGAGCCGGCATCCGACGCCGCGGCCGACCCCGTGCCATCCATCGTCGGGCATGGCCCCCGGATCGAAAAACTCAAAAGTGAAATCCTCAAGGCAGCGCAGGTGGGGGTGGATGTTTTGATCATCGGCGAAACCGGCACCGGCAAGCAGCTGGCGGCCGAGGCCGTCCACCGGCTGAGCACTCGCTCCGAAAAGCCGTTCATCTCCATCAACTGCGGGGCCCTGGACGAGAACCTGCTGCTCGACACCCTCTTCGGGCATGTGCGGGGGGCTTTCACCGAGGCCAAGACCGACCGCAAAGGGGCATTTCTCGAAGCCGACCAGGGGACCCTGTTTTTGGACGAAATCCAGGTGGCGTCCCCGCGCGTGCAGCAGGCCATGCTTCGGGCGATCGCCGTACGCAAGATCAAGCCCCTGGGAAGCGACCGTGAGACGGATGTGGACGTGCGCCTGATCGTCGCCAGCAATGTCGACCTGCGGGAAGCGATTCAGCGGGGGCAGTTTCGTGAAGACCTGTACTTCCGCCTGAAGGTCATCACCATCCACACCCTGCCGCTGCGCGAACAGAAGGAGAACATCCCGCTGCTGGCCCGGCACTTCCTCAAGCTCCAGGAACGCCTGGCCGGGCGGGCCGGGATGGGGTTGAGCAAGGGGGCGCTCTCCAAGCTGATGCGATATGAATGGCCGGGCAACGTGCGCGAGCTCCAGAATTGCATCACCCGCGCAGTGGTCATGGCCGAGCACCCGGTCATTCAGGGGGAGGACATCCCGTTGGATGTGGGGGATTGGGAGGCCGACCCCAACAGCGGGTCTCTGCCGGCAGCCGCCCACCCGGCCGAGGCCGACGGGCCGGCCATCGACCTCAACCGCCGCCAGCGCAAGGCCTGGGCGGCGATCATGGCTCAGGGCCGGATCACCCGCAGCCGGTACCAGGAGATCATCGGCGGCAACCTGCCCACCCGCACGGCCATCTACGATCTCCAGGACCTGGTGAGCAAGGGGATCCTGAAAAAAACCGGCCGCGGCCCGGCTACGCACTATATCCTATGCGAAAAGCCGGGATCCGATCAGCCGTGACATTTATCTACCGCGATTGCCCGAAGGCTCGCCTCAAGGATCCCTGGGGAAAAGGGGCCGGGGGTTCAAGGGAAGGCAACGCAGCCAACACCGTATCCGAACCCTTGACCCCTCCAATTTTTGAACCCTTGCTTTACATCATCCGTGCGAACCATCCCGCATACCGCCGGTTGCGCGCGAGCAGCTCCGCATGCGTGCCCCGGTCCTCCACCCAACCGTTTTCCATCACCACCACACCGTCCATGCGGTCCATGCTCGCCAGCCGGTGGGTGATCCAGAGAACCGTCCGCCCCGCCGTGACCTCCAGCAGGGACTCCACGAGTGCCGCCTCCGTGATCCGGTCCAGCCCCTCGGTGGGTTCGTCCAGCACCCACACCGGCGCACTCCTTAGAACGGCCCGGGCGACGGCGAGACGCCGGGCTTGGCCGGCCGATATGCGCTTTCCGGCTTCCCCGACCCACGTGTCCAGACCGTCCGGCAGGCTGTCCACGAAATCGGCCAGGCGGGCGGCGGCAAGTGCGCTTCGCAGCTCGGCCTCGTCGGCATCCGGCTTGGCCAGGAGCAAGTTCTCTCGAACGGTGGCTGAAAACAGGTGAGACTGCTGGGAGACGACAACGACCGCCTGGCGCAGGTCCGTTTCGCTCAGGTCCCGGATGTCCGCGCCGCCGATGCGGACCGCGCCGGTGTCTGGGTCGAAAAAGCGCACCAGCATGTGGGCCAGGGTCGACTTTCCGGCGCCGCTCTCGCCGACGACGGCGATGCGCCGACCCGGCGGGAGGACAATGCTCACTTGATCGAGCGCCGGTGGAAGCTCCGGCCGGTAGCGGAAGCTCACGCCGTCGAAAGCAACCTCGAGTCGCTCCGGCAGCGTCCGGGTCGGTCCCGTGAAGCTGACGGGAGGTGCGGTTTCAACCACCTCCAGAAGCCGCCGCCCCGCCGCGCGGGTGCGGCCCAGAAACTGATAGGCGGCCGGCAGGGCAAAGACGGTCTCGAAGGCGGCCGTTACCGCCAGAGCGATCAGCGCGAGCGCCGCGCCGTCCAACCGCCCGGCTGAGACCAGGCCGCAGCCGAGGTAAAGGGCCGTCAGCACGGTCGCCCCGGACAGCACGTGCATCGCCGCGGCCGACAACCCGCGGATGTGCGCCATGCGCCGCTGGCCTGCGATCAGCGCCGACTGGCTGCACCGGACACCCTCCTTATAATTTGCGGCTGCTCCGAACACGATGATCTCCGCCAGCCCCTGAAGCCCCTCCACCGCGCGGGAGCGCAGCTCGGCCGAACGCCAGGCGATCAGGCGGCCGGCCGGTTCAGCGGCCAGTGCCGCGCCGGCTGAAACGCCGCTTCCGGCAAGCACGAGCGCAAACCAGACTGTCGCGGCGACCCATGCGTCGAAAGCGGCCAACAAAAAGAAGACGAGAGTGGAAACCAGCAGGGCCACGGCAGCGGGCGCCAGCGCCCGCAGGTACAGGTTGTCGAGGGCCTCGATGTCGGTGACGATGCGGTTGAGAATGTCTCCGCTGCGAAAGCGCCACAGGCCGGACGGCGCCAGCGGTTCGAGGCGTTGGTAGAACCCCACCCGCAGGTTTGCCAGGATCCGGAACGTAGCATCGTGGGTGACGATTCGCTCCCCGTAGCGGGCCGCCGTCCGAAGGATGGCGAAGATGCGCACGCCGATGCTCGGCATGAAGAAATTGAACAGGTAGGCCGTGGCCGGCGCCAGACCCGCGGCCGCTGCAGCCGAGATGAACCAGCCCGACAGGGACATGAGGCCCACGCCCGCCGCGGCCGCCGCCAGGCCGCCCAGCACCCCCAGGGCCAGGCGGGCGAGGTGCCGGGGAATGACGGCCAGAAACGGGCCGAGGTCCCTGAAGATGGAGGCCTTCATGGGATGTCCCCTCCCGGGAGAGCGCCGGTGAGGCTCTGGAAGGGCCCGCCGGCCGCCATAAGATCGGCAGGGTTGCCGGCCTCGATGATCCGACCTTCCTCTATCACGAGAATGCGATCCGCCCGGTGGATGTCGGCCAACCGGTGGGTCACTGTCAGAACCGTCCGGCCGGCCCGCAGGGATTCGATCGCGCCCGTCACCAGCCGCTCGGTCTCCGCGTCCAGCCCGGCGCAAGGTTCATCGAGCAGGAGCACGGGCGCATTTTTGAGAAACACCCTTCCTAAGGCCACGCGCTGGGCCTGGCCCCGGGAAAGCCCTACCCCCTGCTCGCCCACCGGAGTGTCCAGCCCCTGGGGCAGCCGGTCTGTGAAATCCAACACGCCGGCCGCTTTAGCCGCTGCCAAGATTTCTTCGCCGCCGGCCGCCGGCCGTCCCATGCGCAGGTTGTCGCGGATGGAGCCGTGAAAAAGGGCCGGACTCTGCCCGATCCAGCCGAGCTGCTGCTGCCACCACCCGGGGTCGATGTCGCCGAGGGAAACTCCGTTTACGACGATCTCGCCCTCATCCGGCCGGAGGAACCCCAGCAACAGGAAGACCAGCGAGGATTTACCTGCACCGCTGCCTCCGATCAGAGCGGTGCTCTGATTGGGTGTGAGGTCCAGGCTGACGTCCTTGAGTGCGGGCCGCCGGCCGTCCTCGTAGGCAAGCTGCAGGCGCCGGCACCGAATGTGAACCCCCTCGGCCGTCTCCGGCCGCAGCGTTCCACCGGACATGCCTGGAGCCGGTCCCTCCAGCAGTCCCCTGATGCGATCGGCCGCCGCCAGCGCCTGGGCCCGGGCGTGGTAATGGGCGCCCAATTCGCGCAGCGGCAGGAAAAACTCCGGGGCCAGCAGCAAAATGAACAGGCCGTCGGCCAGGGTCAGCGGCCGGCCGTACATCCCGAAACTGAAATACCCGAGATAGCTCATCCCCAGATAAACCGCGACCAGGGCAATCGACAGGGAGGCAAAGAATTCCAGCACAGCGGAGGAAAGAAAGGCAACCCGCAGGACGCTCATGGTGCGGCGGCGAAAGTCGGCCGAAACCCGGGCGATGCGTTCGGCCTCGTCGCGGCTGCGGCCGAAAAGCTTGAGGGTCGCCAGCCCCTGCAGCACGTCCAGGAAATGGGCGCTCATGCGGGCCAGGGCCTGGAAGTGGCGCTGGCTGATGTTTTCAGCACCCATGCCCACCAGGATCGTGAAGAGCGGGATCAGGGGGGCGGTGGCGAGCAGCACCCCCCCGGCCGCCCAGCTCAGGGGAAAAACCGCCGCCGCGATGGTCAGCGGCAGCAGCAGCACCAGCGCCAACTGGGGAAGATACAGGGCGTAGAAATCCTGCAGCCCCTCGACCTGCTCCACCAGAACGCTTGTCAGTGCGCCGGTGTGCTCCCCGCGGGTGAAGGCCGGCCCCCGGATCGTGATGCGCTCGAGCAGCTGCAGGCGCACCTGCGACCGGATTCTCTCCCCGGCGGAAAAGGCGCTCGCCTCCCGCAACCAGGCCAGGGCCGCCCGCACCAGCACGGCCGCGGCGAACGCTGCAAACGCGCCCGCCAGGGCCTCGCGCGGCCGGGCGTCGATGAACACCCCGTGGATGATCCGCGACAGGCAGAAGGCTTGGGCGATAACGGCCAGCCCCGTCAGCCAGCCCAGGGCTGCAGTGCGTACGATGGCCCCGCGGGCAGACCGGCTTTGCGCATAAAGCCAGCGCATGGATTGTCGGGTGTCGACCGCCATGGCAAAACCGTTGACAATTCCTCAAATTATGGATTATCGAGATGTGAAAATGGCTTCCCGCCCGATTGCCATTTCCAACCAAGAGCGTTAATTGACGTCTGTTCAGATAAACGCTGTTTTCAAATTCTTTGCAACTAAAAATGCCGATTCTCTCGGGCGACTTTCAACCACCTCGTGCCGGCCTTTTAGAGAATTCAACAGATAGGGAGGAGCCTGTCCATGTTCGCCCTGCCCACCGAAACACTCGTGGAGTTGTCGCGCTGGCAGTTTGCCCTGACCGCCATGTACCATTTCATCATGGTGCCGCTCACCCTGGGCCTGTCCTGGATTCTGTTCATCATGGAGTCGGTCTACGTGATGACCGGCAGGCAAGTCTACAAGGACATGACGCGATTCTGGGGCAAGCTCTTCGGCATCAACTTCGCCCTGGGGGTGACCACGGGCATCACCATGGAGTTCCAGTTCGGCACCAACTGGGCCTATTACTCGCATTACGTCGGCGACATTTTCGGCGCACCGCTCGCCATCGAGGGGCTCATGGCCTTCTTCCTCGAATCCACCTTCGTGGGCCTGTTCTTCTTCGGGTGGAACCGGCTGAGCAAGCAGGCCCATCTGCTGACGACCTTTCTGGTGGCGCTGGGCTCCAACCTCTCAGCCCTGTGGATCCTGGTGGCCAACGCCTGGATGCAGAACCCGGTGGGGGCGGAGTTCAACCCCGTCACGATGCGCATGGAGCTCGCGAGCTTCGCGGATTTGTTCTTCAACCCGGTGGCCCAGGTCAAATTCGTCCACACTGTCGCCGCCGGATACGTGACCGCCTCCATGTTTGTCCTGGGCATTAGCGCTCTTTACCTGCTCAAGGGCCGGGACGTGGCCTTCGCGCGGCGCTCGTTTGCTGTGGCCGTGGGGTTCGGGCTGGCATCGGTCTGCTCGGTGATCGTGCTGGGGGATGAGAGCGGCTACGAGGTCGGCCAAGTGCAGAAAGTGAAGCTTGCCACCATGGAGGCCGCCTGGGACACCGAGCCGCCGCCGGCCTCCTTCACCATCTTCGGCTTCCCGGACCAGGAGGCCCAGACCACACGCGGCGAGATCAAGGTCCCGTGGCTCGGCGGCCTCATAGTGACGCGCTCCCTCGACAAGCCCATAAAGGGGATCAAGCAGATGGTGGAGGAAAGCGAGGTGCGCATCGAAAAAGGCGCGAAGGCCTACGGCCTGCTCCAGACGCTGCGCGCCGGCGACACCTCCCCGGCCCTGCTCCAGGAGTTCAACGACCTCAAGCGGCACCTGGGCTATGGCCTGCTCTTGAAGCGCTACACATCCAAGGTCACCGACGCCACCCCCGAGCAGGTCCACCGCGCGGCCCTGGACACGATTCCCAACGTGGGGGTCATGTTCTGGAGCTTCCGCATCATGGTCGGTTTGGGGTTCTACATGCTGGCCCTGATCGCGGTATCCTTCTATTTCTGCGCCAAGCGGGTGTTCGACCAAAAACGGTGGCTTCTCAAGCTGATCGTTTGCAGCATGCCGGCGCCGTGGATCGCCGCCGAGCTGGGCTGGATTGTGGCCGAGTACGGCCGCCAACCCTGGAGCATCGGCGAAGTGCTGCCCACACTGCTGGCGTCATCCACCCTGTCTGCATGGGATTTGATCGGCAGCATCGCCGCGATCGTACTTCTCTACACGGGATTCATGATCGCCGCCGCCTATCTCATGGTGAAGTACGTGCGCCTGGGCCCAAGCAGCCTGCACACCGGGCGCTACTTTTTTGAACAACCCAAAGCGGCCTTATAGGGAGGGCACATCCGATGCCGATACTGTTCGACTACTTCACGCTCAAGATCATCTGGTGGCTGCTCGTGGGCGCGTTGCTCATCGGCTTTGCCGTCATGGACGGCTTCGATCTCGGGGTGGGGGCGCTCCTGCCCTTCGTGGCCAAAACCGATGACGAGCGCCGCGTGCTCATCAACAGCATCGGCCCCACCTGGGAAGGCAACCAGGTCTGGTTCATCACCGGCGGCGGGGCGCTGTTTGCAGCCTGGCCCCTGGTCTACGCCTCCGCCTTCTCGGGCTTCTACTGGGCGCTCCTGCTCGTGCTCTTCGCCCTGTTCTTCCGACCGGTGGGCTTCGAGTACCGCAGCAAAGTGGCCGACCCGCGCTGGCGTAACGCCTGGGACTGGGGCCTGTTCGTCGGCGGCGCCGTGCCGGCACTGGTCTTCGGGGTGGCCTTCGGAAACCTTCTGCAGGGGGTGCCGTTCACCTTCGACGACATGCTGCGCCCCTATTACAGCGGCAACTTCTTCGGTCTGCTCAACCCCTTCGCCCTGCTCACGGGGGTGGTGAGCCTGTCGATGCTGGTCATGCACGGGGCGGTCTACCTGCAGATGCGCACCGAGGGCGAAATCGCCAAGCGGGCCAGCCGCGCGGCGCGCATCGTCGGCATCGTCTTCATCGCGGCCTTCGTCCTGGCCGGGATCTGGCAGGCCTACGGAATCCAGGGCTACCGCATCGTCTCCATCCCCGACCCCGGCGGCGTCGTCGTCCCGCTCGCCAAGACGGTGGAGAAAGCCGCCGGCGCGTGGATGGCAAACTATGCCGCCCATCCCTGGATGTGGCTCGCACCGGCCCTGGCCGTGGGCGGAGGACTGCTGGCCCTGCTGCTGCCGGCCGCCGGCCGCGGAGGTGCGGCTTTCGTCTTCAGCGCCGCGGCGCTGGCCGGCACCATCCTAACGGCGGGCTTTGCCATGTTCCCGTTCGTGATGCCGTCGAGCACGTTTCCCAACGCGAGCCTGACCGTCTACGACGCGGTTTCGAGCCACCGCACCCTGAACCTGATGTTCATCGCCGTGGTGGTCTTCCTGCCCATCGTTTTATTGTACACAAGCTGGGTCTACCGCGTGCTGCGGGGCAAGGTGACCGAGAAGCGAATTCAGGAGGAAACGCATTCGG
>Ga0210088_1000253_pt1 | contig 10752 bp, 10 predicted proteins | sample RushMan_CattailN_6_FD_185557 | JGI IMG/M metagenome (GOLD analysis project Ga0210088, IMG submission 185557) | Wetland microbial communities from San Francisco Bay, California, USA, that impact long-term carbon sequestration -... | ecosystem: Environmental > Aquatic > Marine > Wetlands ... | reverse complement strand
TTTTGGGTCGTCCAATTGTGCTGTAGCCTAGGGCCTTGTGCCCGTTAAGACGCCCACAAGGGGCTATGCTACGGAATGAACCCGAACATTTCCATATGGGAACCGGGTGGGAACTTTCGCCGACATGTACTAGAATACAGATGTGGAATTTCATACTTAATAAGTATAGAAACTGCGAGCAGTGAGGGTAAGTTGTGGATTCTAATTCCATAATGTTATAGTTTGCGCTGGTGTATGGTCGCAATCCGAATCGGGCCATAGGATGACTCAAAAAGAATTTTTTACATGAGCGGACACAGATCGTGAACACCGGCGCAGGCTTTTGTCCCTACCAACACTAGAAAGGAGATGGCAAATGTTTGAACTCATTCGCAAGAGTTTGCTGGCAAGTCTCGGAGCAGCTGTAGTCACCAAGGAGAAAATCCAGGAAGCGACTTTCTCGCTAGTAGAGCAAGGCAAAATTTCCGCTGAAGAAGCAGAAAAACTCACCGAGGAGCTGGTAGAAAGCGGGCAACACCAATGGGAAGAAGTCCACACCAAAATCACCGAAACCGTACGAAAGAGCATGGATAATTTGGATATTGGCAGCAAGACGGAGTTCAAGGATCTCAAAGCCCGCGTAGAAAACCTTGAGAAACGCGTCGCCATGCTGGAAGCAGCAGAGATGGCAGCTAAGGAAACCGAGCATGGACATTAAGGCCGTTGCCCACCTCGGCCGCTTCAAGGACATCACTGTAACTCTTTTCAAGTACGGCTTCGATGATGTGGTCGAGCGTCTCGATATACCCGGGAAATTCATCATAGAAAAAATTTACCCGGCTCACGCCGAGATGAACACTTGGCAGCGAATCAGGTATACGCTTGAAGAGCTGGGGCCGACTTTCATAAAACTTGGTCAGATACTGAGTCTACGTCCCGACTTGATGCCCCCTCCCCTCATCTACGAACTGCAGAAGCTACAAGACGCGGTGACTCCGGTGCCTTACTCGGAAATAGAGGAGGTTTTGCAAAGAAATTTAAGGGCACCCATAATAGAAGTTTTCGATGTTTTTGAAGAGCAGCCTATAGCTGCAGCGTCTTTAGCTCAGGTCCACCGCGCGGTGCTCAAGGAGAACAAACAAGCGGTGGCCGTTAAAATTCAACGACCTGGAATTCGCCACATAATTGATACTGACCTCTACATCCTCTCAGCTCTTGCACGACAGCTGCACGGGCGCATGGAAGGCGCTCACATTTACGACTTCCCTGAACTTGTGAGAGAATTCAAAAGGAATATAATGCGCGAGCTGGATTTTCGGAGAGAGGTCAGAAATATGAAAATATCTCAAGGCAATCTCGCTGATTTTCCGAACGTTCGCATCCCCAAGGTCTATGACCATTATTGCACTGAGCAGATGATCACCATGGAACTTATCCATGGCACCAAATTAAGGGATCTCCAGTTGGACGCTTTGGCCCATCGAGAAAACTTGGCCCGGCATGGCCTGCAAGTCACCATCAAGCAAGTTCTGGAAGACGGATTCTTTCATGCCGATCCACACCCCGGGAATGTCTTCATTCTGGACAATGAGGTATTCTGCATAATTGACTGGGGCATGGTGGGAAGGCTCACAGAAGAAGCTCGATTCGAGGTCATTGAAGTCATCAAGTCCGTGGTCGACAAAGACAGTGAAAGACTGCTGGATATCTTGCTGCGCTTTTCGAGTTGGGAAGCCGACATCAACGAACGGCTTCTGCAAAGGGAAATTCTAGATATTTTGGACGTCTATCACAACATCCCAATTCGTGAGGTCAACATCAGCCAACTCTTGTGGGACATCGCTGAATTGCTCAGAGTGCATGAAATAAAGCTTCCTTCCGACATGGCAATTATGATCAAGGCGATGGTAACCGCGGAAGGAACCGCCCGGTTGCTTTATCCGAATCTCAATATTGTGGCCGAGACCAAACCATACATCGAGAAGCTGATTATCCAGCAATGGAGGCCGAAGATAATCTGGAGAAGTCTCCGTCGCAGTTTAACTCATATTTATAACCTGCAAAAACAATTGCCTGCTCACATAGAACGAATCATTCAGAAAGTTGATCGAGGAGAACTCAGCATCCAGTTTCAGCATAAGAATCTGGATGGCATGCGCAACACTTTGGAAAACGTTGCTAATCGGATCACCTTCGGGCTGATTATTGCAGCAATGATCATCGGATCGTCCATGATCATCACAACCGGGGTTAAGCCCCTGATTTTCGGCTTCCCCGCTTTCGGCATCATAGGCTACATTATTTCAGCAATCATCGGTCTCTGGCTGATTTACAACATCATCCGAACACGCAAATATTGACCCTTCTTCAGACCATGTGTTTGAGTCAATATGAAAATGCTGAATCAAAAAGCCAGAATGCGAAGCGGGACTTGCTTACCCTGGCTCTTCGCGGATTGGCGTGATTAGGTTTTTGCCTCGCAACTTTGTTGGTTCAAGTCAGAGAACCAACCCACGTCACGCTAATCTTTGATGAGCATTTTCCGGGCAGACTTTTCATGGCTATTTTGCGTCTTCGGGTACGGACTTTGCCACAAAATCAGAGACATCAGAGGTCAACTGCTTTAGGGCTGAATCGCTTATATAGAGCATATGGCCGCTGTCATAACACCTGAACGTGATATTATTTTGCAGGCTTTGCGGAAGTTCCAGATGCGCCATTGTGTATTTAGCAGAAAGATAGGGAGTATCCAGATCGAAATATCCTGATGCAACAAACACCTTGAGATCTCTTGCAGATATGGCTTTCTTGAGGCTGTCCATGACGTTGACATAACCATGCAAGGCTGAGCCATAGTTCCAGTGATCGTTGGCCTCTTCGGAGAGATAGATATAGTTGATGGTGCTTTTATAGCCCAGTTCATCGCTCAAGTAATCATTAATAGCAGCAACATACGGCCCGATAGTCACGAGCATGCTGGGATCATTAAAAAAATCTCCCGGAGAGCCCTGCCCTGCTGCTCTTCCATCCATTAAACCGACAGTAAGATGTTGGTCCTTCAACAACTCGGTCATGAATTCGCTTCTTGTGATACGGAGATTATTTCTCTGCACAAACTCCTCACTCAGGCCGGTATATTTTGCGAGCTTGGCAGCGAATCGCGATCGCTCCTCATCGTTTAAGCCGCTACCTTTGCCTAAAGCTTGAATGTATTCAGTTACCGCCCACTCCTCCACCTCCCTTGTCGTGTCATTCAGGTCCCGTTGAAGTTCCGGCGGAAGTTTTTTGTGGTAGAAAGCTGTGGCGGCATAAGTTGGTAAAAAGAGCACGTAAGGCAAATCATTCCCCAGTTGAAAGCTGAATGTTTGGAAATCAAGGGCTGAAGATAAAAGAACAATCCCATTGATATCCATTCCATAATTGCTGTGCAGATAATCGGCAAGTTCGACTGCTCGCAAGGTGCCATAGCTTTCTCCTGCTATGAACTTGGGGGAAAGCCACCGTTCATACCTTGTGGCATATTGCTGAATGAAGCCTCCTATAGAGTGAACATCCGCCTCTATTCCGTAGAAGTCTTTTGCCTTCACCCCGGATGCGGCTCGACTGAATCCAGTGCCGACCGGATCGATAAACACCAAGTCCGTGAAAGAGATCCACGATTCCTGATTGCTCTCAAGCTCATAAGGCGGAGGAGACGGTTTTAAGTCCGCTGTGGGAACTCGTTTCGGCCCAATCCCTCCCAAGTTTAACCAGACCGAGCTTGCTCCGGGACCGCCATTAAAGGCGAACGTAACTGGTCTTTGTTTATTTTCTTTTCTATCTTCCACGTAGGCTGCGAAAAAGATTTGAGCATGCTCGTTGCCGGATTTGTCCTTGAGCGGCATAAGCCCGGCCGTAGCTGTATAATGGATAGTCTTGCCGCCAATCTCGATTGTGTGATGAGTAACCGCAAGTTGCCCGGATGAAGAATCAGACTTCGCCTGCTCTTTATCCTTACTTTCGGCATTGGTTGGTAATGGTTCGGAAGTTTTCTGCGCCCAAACGGGAGTTGCTGTAAGCAGCAGCAAGATTATGCAAAAGGCCGCACTCAGTTTCCTCAGTTTCATTGTAAAACCTCCCCGGCAGTCCTGAAAGACATCTGCATATGGAACGTACCATAGGCCAATAAGTAAGTATCTATTTATCTAATCACCATGCTTCTCGCAAAAGATTCCTCGAATGTTGGTATAATATGAGAACCAGATGAGAAGAAAACAGCAAGAATTTTACCTGGCGAAATACTCGATCATGTAAAATGCTGTTGAAGTGGCCCGTCTGAAAGATTTCTCATCACGCCAAGGTGTGATTCGAAATGACAAAGGTGCATTTTACAGCCAGCCTGTTGGGGAAAACGGGGACAAAATGAACAGAAAATTCTTGCTTGCCGCCTGCGGTGCCATTCTTGTTCTACTGGGAATGCCAGCCCAGCAGACCGATGCTGTAGCCAACGGACAGGCGGTATTTGACTCGCTTCGCTGCAGCAGTTGCCACAAGCCCGATACCGATAAGGTTGGAGCATCGCTGCAGCGGATTGCCGAAGTTTATGGTGACCATGAGAAGCTGTTGGCCTACCTGAAGGGCAACAGCGAACCTATCATTGCACCCGAAAGAAGAGGTGTGATGAAGGGTCAGCTGAAAAAAGTGGCAAAACTGACCGATGAAGAGAAGCAAGCCCTCGCCGACTACATTTTGACTTTCAAGTAGGCCGTGCCCTTGTTGATAATTCAGTGAATTCCAGCTCTTCAGCCGGTTTGAACATCTTGCAACCATTTATAAATACGGGAAGTGCTATGGTCTATCTCCCAGCCTATTCGGGGCAATTACCAGGGTAATCCAGTCCTCCAATTCCGTTTCCAGGATAATTTCTGAAACATCACCAACCAATGGCTTCAATTGGGGCAACTGAGACCTCAAAAAACCACTCAAGACCACCCGACGATACTTTGTCCACATTTTTTCCTTGAGGACCTGTTTGAGGCAAGGCCATTCTAAATTCATTAATAACAGGTCTGAAGGCTCCTTCAGGATTTTCAGGTCTTGCGCAACCAGCAGGTCAATCCATGCTCCCTGGTCATTTGCCATAACATTGTTCATTGCGACGCGTGCGGCCAGCGGATTGCAATCCACTGCAATAACTTTAGAGGCGCCCAATTTGGCACAGGCCAGAGCGAGAATACCGGTTCCAGTTCCCAGATCCACAACACTTGTTACAGATTCTTGCGCAAATAGCTGCGCAATAGCCAAAAGACAACCCCTGGTAGTCGCATGTAAACCAGTCCCGAACACCACGCCGGCATTTATGAAGATGGGAATCTTCTGGTTTATGCCGTCACAGGCATTGCAATCATTGGCAGCTCTAATCACAAACGGGCCGACATGATGATCCCGTCCCGCGACTTGCTGCCACTGGTCATAATCAAGCTGATAAGTATCTCTCAAGCACCACTCATCGCCATTCTCGAAAAGCCACTCAAGGACTGACGATTGTGCCGGCCGCTCATAAAACACGTAATAGAAAGGAGTCTCCGGCCAAATGCCAAGATACCCCTCTCCCGCCGGACGAGTTTCCGGAGTTTTCGGCCCCGAGCACTCATAAACATAAAGCTTTTCCGGAACTTTGCTTTTCATCACGCGCACCTTTGACATTTATTCCAGGATAGTCCATTGTGGATATTATTTGAAACAACTTTTACCGAGCTTGATTTTTGCGAGGGGAAGAATGGAAATCGTGCAAACGCCGGTCGGTCAAATGGAAGTCTTTTGCTACCTTGTCTACGATGAAGTAAGTGGCGAAGGCGTTCTTATAGATCCCGCCGGAGATGAAAATCGGCTTCTGAAGCTTTTGCGTGAAAAAGGCGTTAAGCTGCGCTACATCCTGAACACTCACGGACACGCGGACCATACTTGTGGAAATGACTACCTGCGCGAGGAAACCGACGCTAAAGTCATTATGCACGAGTTAGACGATGAATTTTTCCAACAACCGGAAAACCGCCAATGGGCTGAAATGATGGGATTCTGTGCGGCAAAACCGGCAGATATCCGAATCCAGGATGGAGACGAAATTTCATTCGGTGACATCAGGGCAAAGTTTATCCATACGCCAGGCCATACCCCCGGCGCTTGTTGTATTTTGATCGATGGCAACCTTTTTACGGGTGACACTCTATTTGTGAGTGCCGTGGGTCGCACCGATTTGCCCGGCGCTTCTTTCCAGCAATTGCTTGAATCCCTTAAAACAAAAATTCTGCCGCTGCCGCCTGAAACAGTTGTATGGCCGGGGCATGATTACGGCGATCGCCCCAAGTCGACGCTTCAGCACGAGACGGAAACGAATCCATACATCACGGATTTTTTGCTGGACGATGAGTGAGAGAACCCTTCTCAATTACATCACCTTCCCTACCCCTATTGGCTGGATAGCCATCTCTGCGAGTACCAAAGGCATATGCCGGATCGATTTTTACGGTAGCAATGCGCCTTCGCAAGACGTAATCACAAACAATCTGCAGGAGCTGTTTCCTTTTTTTGAGCTTGACTCAGAAGCTCACCAGGCAATGCTTGACAATACCAATGCCGCCATTTGCAAATATTTTTTCGAGCAAACTCCATTGCCGGCGATACCGTTGGACATTCGAAGCGGTACTGCTTTCCAAAAGGATGTATGGCAATCCCTTTGCCAAATTCCCTTCGGAGAAACGAAATCTTATTCGGGGATTGCGCGAAACGTCGGCAAACCAAAAGCGGCCCGAGCAGTGGGGCAGGCTTGCGGCAAAAACCCCATCCCCTTAATCATCCCATGCCATAGAGTTATATCCCAAAACGGCAGATTAGGAGGCTTCAGCAGCGGGCTGGGCATCAAAAAGGCGCTGCTGAAATTGGAGAATGCAAGGTTCAGCCCATAGAGGCTGTCCGATAACCGTCATTTCGAACAGCCTCCCAGCCGCTGCGACTGCTGATACTCAATCCCTATTCCCTTGACATAAACATACCACGAGCATATGGTACAGGCTAACTCGTTTGCCATAGAAAACGATATCTTATCCAGTTGAGTGGAGGATCAACTTTGAAACAGAACAACTTGAAGCTGAAAGACAAAATTGAAGCGCCCAGTGGAAGATTAGGGGTACTGATCCCGGGTATCGGCGGTGCGGTCAGCACGACCTTCATAGCCGGAGTGGAACTCGTTCGAAGAAATTTAGCCGAGCCAATCGGATCATTGACACAGGTGGGCACCATACGCCTTGGAAAACGATTCGAATATCGGACACCTTTCATAAAAGACTTCGTTCCTTTGCATTCGGTTGATGACCTGGTTTTTGGAGGCTGGGATTTGTATGAAGCGAACGCATACGAAGCAGCTCTGTATGCAAAAGTGCTGAGCCGTGACCATCTCGAATCCATAAAGGATTTTCTGGGCAGTATCAAGCCGATGCGAGCCGTTTTCGACCGTCGTTTTGTGCGCAACCTCGACGGCACGTTCATCAAGCCCGGCCAAAACCTGCGTCAGCATGTGGACGCCCTGAAGGAAGATATTGCCGGATTCAAAGAAGCAAACGGACTTGAACACTGTATCATGATCTGGTGCGGAAGTACTGAGGTCTACCTTAAATCCGAAGATATTCACGCCTCTTTGGACAAATTTTATGAGGCTATCGAAAATAACGACTCCAGAATTCCACCCAGTATGCTATACGCTCTCGCCGCGCTGGAAAGCGGTATCCCTTTTATCAACGGTGCCCCTAACCTCACTGTCGATACGCCGGCCATGCTGGAACTGGCCGCAAAGAACAAAGTGGCCATCGCAGGAAAGGACTTCAAAACCGGTCAGACCCTTATGAAAACGATTTTGGCGCCGGGGCTGAAGGCTCGCATGCTTGGTCTGGAGGGGTGGTATTCGACCAACATATTAGGCAACCGAGATGGACTTGTACTGGATGACAAGGACTCTTTTAAGACCAAGGAAGAGAGCAAACTGTCAGTATTAGAATACATCTTGCAGCCTAAACTTTATCCGACGCTTTATAAGAATTACTACCATAAGGTGACTATCAACTACTATCCGCCGCGTGGAGATAACAAGGAAGGATGGGATTGCATCGACATCTTTGGTTGGCTTGGCTACCCCATGCAGATTAAGGTCGATTTTCAATGTCGAGACAGCATCCTGGCGGCTCCCCTCATTCTCGATCTGGTGTTGCTCACCAATTTGGCTCAACGAGTCGGTATGGACGGCATTCAGGAATGGCTTTCTTTTTACTTCAAGAGCCCGCTTCACAAGGAAGGCCTTTATCCTGAACACGACCTTTTCATTCAACTGATGAAGCTAAAGAACACGTTGCGCTATCTTATGGGAGAGGAACAAATCACGCACTTTGGGCTGGACTACTATATGAACAATGCAGCCTCGGATAGCCAATAGGGGTTCCATCTCCTTGGGGATATGAATGCGGGAGCCAAGTCATAAGGAGCAGGCTGAAGCCTGCACTCCTGCATTCCAGAATCGCGTCGAAGGATAAAAATTCCCGCGAAAGCGGGAATCCAAGAGACCGGTCTGATCTCAAAGTGCAACAGTCTATCCTTAATAAGCATACAAACAAGGTTCCCATGAAAAAGCATCGACATAATTTTGTTGAAGAATACGATGAAATGGTAGCTTTTGGCTTCTCGAGGGAAATTGATGAGAAGTCTCTTATGTTCTATCTGCAAAAATTTTCCGATGACGATTTTCTAGAAGTTCTGGTACCTCGACTTAGTGACGAAGAGATCACGCACTTGTTCGACCAGATAAGCAATCTCATGCGTAAGCATTTGACAGAAGAAGAATATCACGGATATTTTCTCAAGGATCGGTGATATTCTACTCGCCCTAATTCCTCACTCAAGCTGGCTCATTATTGCGGGGGAAAATACGCACGTGCCTGAATGTTAAGGCTTAGTTTCAGTGATCAAGATCCTGTGCGTTTCTGATGTGATTGAACCGGCGCTCTATCCGAATCTGGATGACCGCCGCTTTCATGACATCTCATTGATACTTTCTTGCGGAGATCTCCCGCCGGAATATCTATCGTTTCTCGTCAATGCCTTGCGGGCACCGCTCTATTATGTTCTTGGAAATCACGATATCCGCTACGCTACAAAGCAACCGCGGGGCTGTGTTAATCTGCACGGACGTTTGGTCACGTTTAAGAGGCTAAACATTCTCGGCCTGGAAGGATCCATGTGGTACAATGGTGGACCCTATCAGTATACCGACAGTGAAATGCGACGGCTGATCCGCCGCCTGCGGCCCACTATCTGGTGGCGAGGGGGAGTCGATCTGGTGATTGCCCACGCTCCGCCGAGAGGAATTCATGACGAAGAGGATTTGTGCCATCGGGGGTTCGAAAGTTTTCGTTGGCTAATTCACAAATATAAACCCAACTATTTCATCCATGGCCATATTCACAAAAATTTCGGCACACTGGCGGAGCGGGTATCGCTCATAGATGCAACCCAAGTGATCAACACCTATGGGCATCATATCCTTGAAATCGAAGATTCTATACGTCATAGATAAATTGACCAAATTTCGCTGGGGCATTTCAGGCGCAGCTGATTCTAAAAGTTTTAGCGATAGTCAGCGGGTAGCAGATGCCTATGAAAGTCGAGTGCGAGGGCTCAGGACGGTGCCGCTCGCGAGCATTGTCGGCAGTGTCGGCCGCTATCGGGATTTCGACAACCGGTTTAAACTCAAAGATCATCTACCTCCGGAAAGGCTTCAATTCATCAAGGAAGCCATTCGACAGGGTCGGCCCTTGCCCCCGGTAAAGCTTTGCCAGATCAGAGATGAATACTACGTCGAAGACGGCAATCACCGTATCGCTGCTGCTAAAGAACTTGGTCACGACGAGATTCTTGCACACGTTGTGGAACTCATTCCCTCCGGAAACAGCATCCAGGACGTCCTCTATCGGCAACGCGCGGAGTTTTGCGATCGGACAAAACTCCCCAGTGAAATCAATCTAACCGAACCTGGTCAGTACGACCGCCTGCTCGATCAGATAACCAGCCACCAGGCTAACCTCGAAGCCAGCGGGACGGCGCCGGTTTGTCTTGAAGATGCAGCTCGGGATTGGTATCGTTTTATCTATCGGCCGCTTTGCGATGTCATCAAACGCGGAGGACTGCTTGAACATTTTCCAGGACGAACAATCGCGGACCTATACACCTTTGTGTCCGTGCATCTCTGGGAAATGCGCGAAAGCCGTCATTACGGCATCGGCATTCATAAACTTATTCCCCCGACCATGGAGGACTTTCGAAAGAGGATGAGCCAAACTGGAGAACACGATTATCCGGATATGCACCGTACGGTAACAGCCTTCGTCCTGATAAACATACAGCCCAAGCGAGAGTCGAAAATCGTTGATAAGCTGTTCGATTTGGAGGAAGTCCGCGAAATTCACAGCATACATGGCGACGTCGATCTGCTTATCAAAGTCATGCTAACCCGTGATTTGCTCAGCTCGGATGCCGAAACTATTTCCAACTTCGTGCAGGACAAAGTCCGCCAGCTCCCTGGGATTATCAGCACAAAGACATTGATACCGGGGTTTTCGAGAATCAAAGACTAATTTCTCACTTCACTCGAAATGGCATGAATGGTAATAGTTTGGCTGGCCTCCTGACAAGAAGTAATCAATTTGGACTTTTATATTAAATTGCAGGGTGCGCTCCTCCCATACGCACCTT
>Ga0210088_1000251_pt1 | contig 10790 bp, 8 predicted proteins | sample RushMan_CattailN_6_FD_185557 | JGI IMG/M metagenome (GOLD analysis project Ga0210088, IMG submission 185557) | Wetland microbial communities from San Francisco Bay, California, USA, that impact long-term carbon sequestration -... | ecosystem: Environmental > Aquatic > Marine > Wetlands ... | reverse complement strand
CCGGCGCAAGGCCCCCTGCCTTCTCGTCGATATCCAAGGACTCAAGGGATTCAGCGCGCTTCAGATCGCGGCCATGGTCGGATCGGGCTGGCCGGGGTTGCGCACGGTGCGCATCGGTTTCCCGGGGATGGCGTCCTCGGGTGAGGTGTTCCCGGAGCGGCTCGCCCGGTCGCTTGAGGCGGCGGTCAACCGTGAAAAACTGGCGGCGGCGATTCAGCCCCGGCTGCAGGGGGCCGAGGCCGTCGGGCTGCCCGCCATCCTCGGCATATCCAACCCGGCGAAGGTCATGGCTGATTTTCAGCGTCGGCTGGGGGTGACGGTGTTCGAGATCCCCACCATGCCGCCCGGCGTGACCGGGCAACGCCTCAAGGAGGCCTTCGAGCCCGGGCTGAGAAATCTCGGGGCGCGGCTTTTTCTTGAAAACAGGGTCTTTCGTGCCGATGCGGACCCCAAGGGCGGCTTCCGGCTGCATGCCGGGCGCACGGACCCCGAAGAGGTGATTGCAGCCCGGTCCGTGATCCTGGCCACCGGGCGTTTTATGGGCGGTGGTCTCAAGGCGGATCGGCACGTGGTGCGAGAACCCCTTTTCAACCTGCCGGTACACCAGCCCGAGGGGCGGGATCGCTGGCATCGGGAGGACTTCCTCGATCGCCGGGGGCATGCCGTGAACCGGGCCGGCCTCGAGACCGATCCGATCTTCCGCCCTCTGGATGCCTCTGGGCGGCCGGCTCACCGACGACTTTTTGCGGCCGGGTCCATCCTGGCCCATCAGGATTGGATGCGCATGAAGTGCGGCTCGGGGCTGGCGATTGCGACTGCTAATGCCGCGGTCGAAGGGGCCGCGCGGGAGCTCTCGTGATCATTCGGTTATTGAAACTTGGAGCGGCGAGCTGTTTTGGCAATTGGGTGTTTTGCCAAACACCAAAACGCCGAAAGACCTGAACACCATCCATCGCTCAGGAATGAACGTCGGCGATACGTCTCCCGAACCTGCGGCTAAGGTGTCAGTCGAAAGCGGCAGGCTTCAGGATCGGCATGTTCACTTCGGGGTCATAGGCGCGTTTGAGGCGCACGCCGTGGAGGGGCAGAAGCACAATCTCGGATGTGATCAGGACCGGGCACGTTCCCCGAATCAGGTGTCCGCCGTGAACCTTTCCCTGCGAGTCGCTCAGCGCGGCATGCAGGTGCACGAAGACCTCCCCGTTTTCCTCCTCCCCGACGGTTCCCTGCGCAGAGACGATCTCCAGGGGCGTCTCCAGATGAACAGGGTCGCTGTAGCCTCCGCCGGTAGGGTTGTCCATGGGGACCACGACAAAAAAGGATGCTCGCCTCAGGCTGGCGATGCAGCTGGCGATGGAGGCCGCACGGATTCCGCGCTCGCGGCAGGCTCCGGCAATGCCGGCGATGAGATCCGTACCCGGAGAAAGGCGGATGAACACCGCTTTTCTAATTTCCGCTTCCGCGTGCAACGTCGTCATCGGTTTTCTCATCGCTCCGGTTTAATAACGCAAAGATAGGCCACGTGTAAAGGCCATGAGTCTTTTTCTGATTGCTAAAATCGGCGTGACGGTCGGCATGGTGCTGGCGCTGTCACTGGTGGCCGAACGCGTCAGCCCCCGGTTGGCGGGGGTCCTGTCCGGCTATCCCCTCGGGGCGGCGATCGCGCTTTTCTTCATCGGCCTGGAAATCTCACCGGAGTTTGCCGCTCGCAGTGCCGTGTACACTCTCGCCGGTCTGGCGGCCTCCCAGGTCTTTGTCTACTGCTATTTCATGGCCTCCTCCCGGTTCAGCCGCTGCAGCGTTCTTGCTTCTTCGGCGACGGCCATGGCCGGATATTTCGCGGCGGCCTGGCTGCTGCATCCGATACCCTTCTCGCGGGCGGCCGGGGTCCTCACGGCGGCCGCCTCGATTTCCCTGTTCGCTTTTCTCCTGCGCCGGGTTCCCAATGTCGCCATCGCCCGCAGCGTCCGCTTTACGCCGGCGGTGCTCCTGCTGCGCGCCGGTCTGGCGGCCGCCCTCATCGTCGCCATCACCACCGCCGCCAAAGCCGTGGGGCCGGCCTGGGCCGGTCTTTTTTCGGCCTTCCCGACCGCCCTTTTCCCGCTTTTGTTGATCGTGCACATCACCTATGATAAGGCTCATGTTCACACCATCATCAAGAATTTCCCGCCGGGACTGGGGTCGCTGATCGCTTATGGGGTCTCCGTCTCCTATTTCTACCCGGCCTGGGGGGTAGGGTGGGGGACGCTGGTGGCGTTCGGCATCGCCACGCTCTATCTTTTGGTTTACGGCGCGGTCATTGCCCGCCGTATCCGGCCGTGGAGAGCCTGAGGCCCCGGCAGGGCGCTAAGGTTCTTCCGCCAACTTCCGCATCCAGGACAGGAGGTATTTCGATGGACCCAAAACTGCTGACCCTGATCGACACGGCGATTCAGCGCGAAGAGGACGCTTACTCCTTTTACATGGGAATTCACGGCAAGGTCACGGACCCGGCCGTGCGCGAGGCCATCGCGTGGATCGCCGGCGAAGAGCAGAAACACAAGGCTTTTCTGGTCAATTACCGCAAAGGGGAATTCGGGGCTGGCGGCCTGCGGCTGAGCGACGTGGCCTACTACAAGATCGCAGAGCACCAGAACGAGCCCGAAGTGAAGGAAAACATGAACAGCGCTGATGTTTATCTGGTGGCAGCCCACCGCGAGCTGCGCTCGCACCGGTTTTACACGGCGCTTGCCAACCAGCATGCAGCGGGAGAAGCCCACGACATGCTGCTCAAGATGGCCAACGAAGAGCTGAAGCACAAGGAGAAAATGGAATACCTCTATTCGAACACGGCATTCCCGCAGACCTCCGGAGGCTGACCGCCGGCCACGGATAAATCCTGTGGGTGTTGGAGCTTTTAGATAATTTGTTTCGGGTGTGGGAGTGGATCCCGGCCCTCGCAGCCAAAATCATATCGGCGGCGCAGGCTCCCGCTAGTATGGTCACGGCAAGATGCCCCTCCCACCAGACCCTACCCGGGCATTGAATTATAGTCTTCCCGGGCAACGGTGCCTTGCCTTATTTTGACGGTTCCACCGGCACGACGGTGACCGGCACCGACGAGGTCTTCAGCACTTTCTCCGTCACACTGCCGAATCGGAAATTGCCCTTCGCGCCGTGGCTCGCCATCACGACCAAATCCACCTTTTCCTTGTCGATCAGCTTGAGGATTTCCTTGGCCGGATCGCCCACGGCCACGTGCTTGATATAAAGGGGGCAGCTGTCCAGGTATTTTTCGCAGATCTGTCCCAGCCGCTTGCCCGCCGTTTTAGAGGCGTGATCCATGAGCTCCTGCACACGTTTCTGCTCGAACGCCCCGTACCACCCGTCGTGATGGGCGACGTCCTCTATGACGTAGAGCACGTGAATCTCTGCGCCGTATTGCTCGGTCAGGGATTTCACATAGGGCAGCGCCTGCTGGGATATGCTTGAAAAATCGGTGGGCCACAGAATTTTTTTCATTTCCATTACGTACCTCCTTTGGTAGACGTCGCGTTGGTAAATATACCGCTGGTCATAATAATGTTCCGAAAAAGAGGATGGCGGCATAAGTGGTTGTAACTAAATAACGTCCGACAATCGGAACGTTATTTTGAAAATCACTGTAATGCGAACAATTAACATTCCCGGGCTGGTTGTAAAGACGCCGGCGTGGAACGACAGGCGATCGGCGTGATCGAACGGCGGGCCCGGGCGAGGATGTCCACGCGGTTCAGTGTTTCCACCGGCGGCGCACAATCGAGGTTTTCCGGTGACGGGCCTCCCTGCGGGTGTCGCGCATGAACAAAAAAACCCGCGGGAGCTTTAGGCTGCCGCGGGTTTTTCAGGTCGGCCGCTGCCGACTTATTTATTCTTGTCGTCTTTGACCTCTTCGAAATCGGCATCGACGACGTCTTCATCCGGCTTGGCCGCCCGTGCGCCTCCGGCGGATTGGGCGTCCTGCTTCTGGCCCTCGGCCTGGGACGCCTGCTGGTACATGGCCTCTGCCAGCTTGTGCGAGGCGCTCGTCAGTTCTTCACTCAGGCGTTTGATATCCTCCGCGTTGTCGCCTTCCATTGCCTTGCGCAGCTTCTCGGCGGCTTCCTCCACCTTGGTCTTGGTGGCCTGGTCGATTTTCTCACCCAAATCCTTGATGGAACGCTCCGTAGAGTAAATCAACGCATCAGCGTGGTTTCTCGCATCCACCAGCTCACGCTTCTTGCGGTCTTCGTCCACATGCATTTCGGCATCCTTGATCAGCTTATCGATTTCTTCCTTGTTCAACCCGGAGGAGGCCGTAATCTGGATCGACTGCTCCTTGCTGGTGGCCTTGTCCTTGGCCGACACGTTCACAATGCCGTTCGCGTCGATGTCGAAAGTGACTTCGATCTGCGGCACCCCTCGCGGGGCCGGCGGGATGCCGACCAGCTCGAAGCGCCCCAGGGTCTTGTTGTTGGACGCCATCTCCCGTTCGCCCTGGAGGACATGGATCGAAACCGCCGGCTGGCTGTCGCTCGCCGTCGAGAAGATCTGGCTTTTGCGCGTGGGGATGGTTGTGTTCTTTTCAATGAGCTTGGTCATGACGCCGCCCAGGGTTTCAATGCCGAGGGACAGCGGTGTGACATCGAGCAGCAGCACGTCCTTGACGTCACCCTTCAACACGGCGCCCTGGATGGCGGCGCCCACGGCCACCACTTCATCCGGGTTGACTCCCTTGTGCGGCTCCTTGCCGAAGATCCGGCGCACCCGCTCCACCACGGCGGGCATGCGGGTCATGCCGCCCACCAGGATCACTTCGTGAATTTCGCGCGGGCTCAGCCCGGCATCCTTCATGCAGATGCGGCAGGGTTCCTCCAGCTTGTCCAGCAGTTCGTTCACCAGCCCTTCGAGCTTGGCGCGCGTGATCTTTATGTTCAGATGCTTGGGTCCGCTGGCATCCGCCGTGATGAACGGCAGGTTGATGTCGGTCTCCATGGAAGTGGATAGCTCAATCTTGGCCTTTTCGGCAGCTTCCTTGAGCCGCTGCAGCGCCATCTTGTCGTTGCGCAGATCGATGCCCTGGTCCTTTTTGAACTCGTCCGCCAGGTAGGTGATCAAACGCATGTCGAAGTCGTCGCCGCCCAGGTGCGTGTCGCCGTTGGTGGCCTTGACCTCGAACACGCCTTCGCCGATCTCCAGCACGGAGATGTCGAAGGTCCCGCCGCCCAGGTCGAAGACCGCGATCTTCTCCTCTTTCTTCTTGTCCATCCCGTAGGCGAGCGCCGCCGCAGTCGGCTCGTTGATGATACGCAGCACATTCAAGCCGGCGATCTTGCCCGCATCCTTGGTGGCCTGTCGCTGGCTGTCGTCAAAGTATGCCGGCACCGTGATAACGGCGTCGCTCACCTTCTCGCCCAGGTAGTCTTCTGCGTATTTCTTGATGAACGCGAGAATGAACGATGAGATCTCCGCCGGGCTGTAGGGTTTTCCCCGGATGGTAAGGCGGGCGTCGCCATTGGGCGCTTCGTCTATCTTGTAGGGCAGCACCTTCTTGTCGTATTGCACGATCTTGGACGCATATTTGCGCCCGATCAGTCGCTTTACTCCGAAAACCGTGTTCTCAGGGTTGGTGATCGCCTGGCGTTTGGCGATCTGGCCAACGAGGCGTTCGCCGTTTTCGGTGATAGCGACCACCGACGGCGTCGTGCGGCCGCCTTCGGGGTTGGTGATGACATTCGGGTCGCTCCCTTCCATGATTGCCACGCACGAGTTGGTGGTGCCCAGATCAATTCCGATAACCTTCGGCATGCCTTTGGTCCTCCTTAGATTGTTATCATTTGCAATTTATTTTGAAAAAATTTTTCAGACAGTACCATCATCCGCGCCCTTTCGGCCGGTCTTCTCCTTTGGAACGGCCACGGCTACCAGGGCGGGCCGCAAGAGCCGTTCATTGATCATGTAGCCCTTCTGCATTTCCCTCACCACGGTGTTTTCCGAGCACTCGTCGGATGCCTCCCGCAATATGGCTTCGTGGAATTCAGGGTTGAAGGGTTTCCCGAGCGTGTCGATGGGCGTCACGTTGAACTTTCCCAGGATCCGCAACAACTCCTTCAGCGTGAGGTTCAGACCCTCCGTCAGCTTGTTATCGGGGGCGGCAGAAGCCGCCTGCAGGGCCAGTTCGATGTGATCTACAACCGAAAGCATTTCCTTGATGAGGGATTGGGTGGCATACTTTCGGAAATCATCCATTTCGCGGGACATGCGTTTCTTGTAGTTTTCAAATTCAGCCGTTACCCGCAGCAGCCTGTCATAGTTCTCCTTGGACTCTTTCTCCTTGGCTTCGAGGGCGGTTTCCAGGTCTTTGACCCGATCCTCGGAACTGCTCCCGGCCGCCGCATCGTTCCCATCCCGGCCGTTCTCGGCTCCCGGCCCCGATGGATCTGCCGAATGGAGGATGGGTTCGTCCTTCTCCGGGGAAAGAATTTTCACTTTTCGCGTTTCGGACATAACACCTGCCCTTAAAATTAAGATGCTTCAAATTGAGCCAGAAAATAAGGCCAGTGGTCAGGATGTCAAGACGCAGAAAACTATTTATTATCGGTAAAATAGAGGCTTACTTGGGGGCGGCCGATTGGAGGCGGAGCGGAACGCCCATCCCGGGGCTTTGGGACGTGTGTCCTGAACCATCGCGGTTCGGAAACAATCCACGACACAGCCTGAATCACTTATCGCTGCTTCCTTCCGGACCTGACGAGGTTCGTGACCGTCTGTTGCGTGGCGACCGGCCGGATGAATCCAGGCCACACGTCCCAAAACCCCGGGATGAGGCATTGTTTTTCACGGCAGATGGCGGATCGGGGAGCGCGCACGCGTGTGGCTCGCCATCCGTTTAACATACCATACGCCCAAAATATTTTTTTTCAAGTAAAAAGCGGGCGGAGTCGCAAATCCCGGTTGCCGGTTGACTTGTGAAAGCGCTTGCCGTAAACAAACGTATTGATTTGAACTGGTTGGGGGTTTTGGCGTTGCCCCGCGCCGAAGTCCATCCCCCCACAGAAGTTTACCGGTGCCTATTTTATGAAGCATCATTCCGAAGCCCGCCCCACTGTCCGTCTGGACCGCCTTGCCGACGAAGTCATTGCCCGGCACGGGCTGATTGCCGACGGCGATTGCATCCTGGTCGGTGTTTCCGGCGGACCGGACTCGGTGGCGTTGCTGCACCTGCTGGCGGCGCGGGCTTCGGCGGAACGGCTGCGCCTGGGGGTGGCCCACCTGGATCACGGCCTGCGGCCTGAAGCGGAGGCTGATGCGGACTTTGTTCGATCCATGGCCGAGGGGCTCGGTCTCGATGTTTACGTGGAGCGGGCCGACGTGGCTGGGATGCAACGGCGATCGCACCTGTCGCTCGAGGAGGCCGCGCGCGAGGCTCGCTACGATTTCTTGCGAAAGACGGCCGGACGACACGGCTACGCCAAGGTGGCCTTGGGGCATCACGCCGACGACAACGCCGAAACCCTGCTCTTGAACCTGCTGCGCGGCAGCGGCCCGCTCGGTTTGGGAAGCATCCGGCCGATCCGGGAAGGGGTTTACATTCGTCCGCTGATTCGGGCTACGCGCAGCGACATCGAGCAGTATCTGCGGAACAGGAAACTGCCCTTCCTGACCGACCGGACGAACACCGACACCGCCATCCTGCGCAACCGCATCCGCCACCGGCTGTTTCCTCTGCTGGAGAGCGACTACCGGCCGGGGGTGCGCGCCATCCTCAGCCGGACGGCCGAAGTCCTGGCGGACGAAGACGACTGGATCGAGGGACTTCTGAAACCCGTCATGGCGCGCATGACAATGGGCCGTAGCCCGGGACGGTTGACGATCGCTGCGGCCGACTTCGGCCAAATGCCGCTCGCGGCCGCGCGCCGCATCGTCCGCGCGGCGGTTCGAAGCGTGCAGGGAGACCTCCGCCGCATCGGCTTTGTTCACGTCGAGCAGATCATCCAACTGTCCCGGCGTCGCGGCAAGGCGGGCCCCCTGCACCTGCCGGGGGATGTCCGCGTGCGGATCGAGCAGGATGAACTGGTCTTTGAGCGGCGAGCGGCCGCCGGCGTGCCCGCCCTGCAGAGAGAGCCCCCTGACGAATACGAATATACGCTTTCGGGATGCGGCGTGCTCACCATCCAGGAGACCGGCGATCGCATTTCGTTGAGCGAAGTGCCCCGCGACGCGGTGGCGGATCCGAAGGCGGCGGAGCCGCAGACAGCCTTTCTGGACCGGGACGCCGTTCATTTCCCCGTGACCGTTCGCAACCGGCGGCCCGGCGACCGCTTTGCGCCGCTTGGCGCCGGCGGGACGCAGAAATTAAAAAAATTTTTCAACGATCACAAGGTTCCGTCCGCCGTGCGACGCTACTGCCCGCTGCTCGTCAGCGCCGGCCGCATTCTTTGGGTGTCCGGCTATCGGATCGACCAGCAGGCACGGGTGGGTCATCATACCCGGACCGTGCTCAAGGCCGAGCTGTCGCTTGCGAAACTACGGGATGTGGTTACTGTAAGAAATTGAGTACCAACCTTCCGAAAGAAGCCCTGCCTGCAGCAGATGGTACTTGAAATTATTCATGAGATGCGGAATACTCATGTTTTTGAAGGCCGGTTTCTTTCCCGGCGACACCTTTAGGAGGTAATCGGCGTTGAACCCGTTCTACAAAAACCTGGCGTTGTGGCTGGTCATCACCCTGATGATGGTCATGCTCTACAATCTATTCAGTCAGCAGCACCTGAGCGAAGCGACTCTCAATTATTCCCAGTTCCTGTCCTTGGTGAGCGAAGACCGGGTGGCGGAGGTCGTCATTCAGGGGAAGGAACTCTACGTGACCGACGTCAACCGGTCCCGCTTCAAGGTCTATGCGCCGCCGGATCCCGAACTGATGGGCCTGCTGCGGCAGAAGCGGGTGATCATCAGCGCCAAGCCGGAATCCGAGTCGCCGTGGTACATGTCGCTGTTGGTGTCGTGGTTCCCCATGCTCGTGCTGATCGGGGTGTGGGTCTTTTTCATGCGCCAGATGCAGTCCGGCGGCGGCAAGGCCCTTTCCTTCGGCAAAAGCCGGGCGCGCCTCATGACGGACACCTCGGAGAAGGTCACCTTCGCCGACGTGGCCGGGATCGACGAGGCCAAGGAAGAACTCCAGGAAATCGTCGATTTTCTCAAAGACCCTAAAAAGTTCACCCGCTTGGGCGGCCGGATCCCCAAAGGGGTCCTGCTGATGGGCCCCCCGGGAACCGGGAAAACGCTTCTTGCCCGGGCGATCGCGGGCGAGGCAGGGGTTCCCTTCTTCAGCATCAGCGGCTCCGACTTCGTGGAGATGTTCGTCGGCGTCGGCGCCTCCCGCGTGCGAGACCTTTTCGTTCAGGGCAAAAAAAACGCCCCTTGCATCATTTTCATCGATGAGATCGACGCCGTGGGCCGGCATCGCGGTGCGGGATTGGGCGGAGGACACGACGAGCGGGAGCAGACCTTGAACCAGCTGCTGGTCGAGATGGACGGCTTCGAGTCCAACGAGGGCGTGATCCTCATATCGGCCACCAACCGGCCCGACGTTCTCGACCCGGCCCTGCTTCGGCCGGGCCGGTTTGACCGCCAGGTGGTGGTTTCGCTGCCGGACATCAAGGGCCGCCAGATGATTCTGAACGTCCACATGCGCAAGACCCCCGTCGCTCAGGACGTGAGCGTGCTCACCCTGGCCAAGGGGACTCCCGGATTTTCGGGGGCCGACTTGGAGAACTTGGTAAACGAGGCCGCTCTTCTGGCCGCCAAACGCGGCAAGGAACGGGTGGGTATGCCGGATTTCGAGGACGCCAAAGATAAAGTCTACATGGGGCTTGAGCGCAAATCCAAGGTGATCAAGGAGGAGGACCGCAAGGTGACGGCCTACCACGAGGGCGGCCACGCCCTGGTGGCGCGCTTTCTGCCGGAAACCGATGCGGTCAACAAGGTCACGATCATCCCCCGCGGCCGCGCGGCGGGGGTCACGTGGTTTCTGCCCGAGGAGCGCGACTTCAAGTTCCGCGACCAGTTGGAAAGCGAACTGTCGGTGGCGTATGGCGGCCGCGCGGCGGAAGAGATCGTTTTTCACCGCATCAGCACCGGCGCCGCCAACGACATCAAGCAGGCCACGGCCCTGGCCGAGCAGATGGTACGACGCTGGGGCATGAGCGACTCCCTCGGGCCGCTCAACTACTCCAAGGGCGAGGAGCATGTCTTCCTCGGTCGAGAGATCGTGCAGCACCGCGATTATTCGGATGCCACCGCTCAGAAAATAGACGACGAGATCAACCGATTGATCAAAAAAGCCTACGAGTGCGCCTGCAAGGTCATCCAAGACAACCTGGATATCCTGCACAAGCTGTCCGATGAACTCCTCGAAAAGGAGACCATCATGGGCAAAGAGCTGGATGCGATCATCTTCGGCATGCGGCCCGGCATCCAGCTGCCTTCCAAAAAAATCGAGGAGGACGAGGAACCGCCTCCTCTCCGCCAGGAATCCCCCCCGCCCGAGGAGGCCAAACCGGAGCTGGTCTCCTGATGTCCGGCCGCACCGTCTACCGTCTGGCCTGGGACCGGCATGTGCTCGACCTGGGTCGCCGGACCTGCATCATGGGCGTGGTGAATGTGACCCCCGACTCGTTTTCAGACGGTGGTCGCTTTTACGACGCTGCGGCTGCCGTGGCCCAGGGGGAGCGGCTGGCCGCTGAAGGGGCGGACATCATCGATATCGGCGGTGAGTCGACCCGGCCTTTTTC
>Ga0210088_1000249_pt1 | contig 10793 bp, 6 predicted proteins | sample RushMan_CattailN_6_FD_185557 | JGI IMG/M metagenome (GOLD analysis project Ga0210088, IMG submission 185557) | Wetland microbial communities from San Francisco Bay, California, USA, that impact long-term carbon sequestration -... | ecosystem: Environmental > Aquatic > Marine > Wetlands ... | reverse complement strand
TCTGAATCGGTTTCTCTCCGGAGGGCCGGAAAAAACCTGGTCGGTTTGTGCCCGTTTCACGCCGAGAAAACCCCTTCCTTCACCGTCAGCCCGGACAAGCAGATCTTTTACTGCTTCGGCTGTGGCGCCGGCGGAAACGTCTTCAGCTTCGTGATGAAACAGGATGGGGCCGCCTTCGCCGACGTCGCGCGAGCCTTGGCCCGACGCTACGGCGTCGATCTCCCCGAGAAACCCCTGTCCGGGAGGGATCAAAAACGTATCAGCGAGCAGGATGCCCTCTTCGGCGTCAACCGCGCGGCCGCCGAGTTTTTTCATCACACCCTGCTGCGGCAGGAAAGCGCAGCGTCGGCGAGAGAATATCTCCAGCGCCGCGGGTTGGCGCTTGAGACCCTGTCGGCGTTTCAACTGGGCTATGCGCCGAAGGGCTGGGACCACCTGCTGGGGTTTCTGACCCGCAAGCGGTTTCCCCCGCCGCTGTTGGAAAAAGCCGGGTTGGTGGTTGCGCGCAAGGATGGATCCGGTTTTTATGACCGTTTCAGGGACCGGGTGATCTTCCCCATATGGGACGAACAGTCGCGGGTGGTCGGCTTCGGGGGTCGGGTGATGGACGATTCGACCCCGAAGTATTTGAACTCGCCGGAAACCCCTGTTTACGTAAAGCGCCGGATTCTTTACGGCCTGCACCGCGCCAAGGAAGCCTGTCGGGCCGAGGGGACCGTGTACATCGTTGAGGGCTACCTGGATCTCATCGCCCTGCACCAGCATGGGATTCTCAACGCCGCCGCCACGCTGGGAACCGCGCTGAGTCCGGAGCACATTCGGTCGCTGGCGCGGTTTGCCGGGCATCTTGTGCTGGTCTATGACTCCGATGAGGCCGGCATCCGCTCCGCGCAGCGCTGTATCGACATCTTCTGGAAAGAGCATGTGGATTTCCGGCGCGGCGACGTGTTTCGCGAGGATCAGGCAGACACCCATATTCTGGTGCTGCCCGAGGGGCACGATCCGGACTCCTTCGTTTTCCAGCAAGGTGCGGATGAATTTCGACGATATGCGCGCACGGATCAGAAAAGTATCGTCAGTTTCCTAATGGACAGCGCCGTTCGCAAGCACGGGTTGAGCACCGAGGGCAAGATTCGCATTGTTTCCGATCTGCAGGCGCCGCTTTCCGCGATCAACGACAGCGTCGCCCGCGCACTATATGTCCAGCAGCTTTCGGAGCGGATCGGTGTGCCGGAAACGGCAATTCTGGCTAAACTGAGGGAGCCCGCGGCAGCATCCGCGACGCGGGGGGTGCCCGATTCGGCGGCCGGCCGAAGCGACACGGAGGCGATAGAACCGTCCGTTCGAATGGAGCAGCGCATCATCTCCATGATGCTTCAGTTTCCGGAGATCATTTCGGAGGTCGTGACGTCCAACATCCTATCGCTGTTCACTCACGACGAGTTGAGGGCGGCCGGTGAGGCCGTCATCCGCTTTCGCTTGCATTCAACGGATCAGCTCCCGGAGTTGTTGGAGCAGATGGAGGACGGCCCGGTCAAACGATGCGCAGCCTTTCTGGCGATAGGCGACGAGGCGTGGACCTTAAAGGGCTGCAAAAGTATGCTGGCGCGTTTTGTCGAAACCCGTCAAAAGCAGGGTGCCGGGCGGTCTATTCAAAAAGCGATCGAGACGGCCGAGCGCGAGCAGAATGAACCCGAAGTGCTGCGGCTGTTGAGCGAAAAGCAAAAAATGGCCGTACGCCGCGAAAAACAGAAAATGTTCGTGCTGCGCAAAAAATAGCGAGTGTTGAGGATCGGGGAGGCATTACAACATGTCAAAACAAACGACCCAAAAAAAGAAGACCGCTCAAAAAGCCGTGCGCGCCGTTCCCGGGAAGAAGAAACCCGCTCCGGTCAAGGCAAAACCGGCGCCGACAAAGGCAAAACCCTCTCCGGTCAAGGCAAAACCGGCGCCGGCCAAGGCAAAGCCCGCTTCGGTCAAGGCAAAACCGGCGCCGAAACCCAAAGCGGTGCCGGCCAAGGTCGAAGCGCCCAAGAAGGCTCACGAGAAAAAAGTCGACAAAAAGGCGATTGCAGAACTCCTGTTGAAAGGCAAACAACAGGGGTATCTGACCTATGACGAGATCAACGAATTGCTTCCGGAAGACATGCTCTCTCCCGATCAGATCGACGAGACTCTTATGCTGTTCGACGACAACGGCATCGAGGTGGTGGACCAAAAGCAAAACAAGAAGGTCGTCAAGATAAAGGCGCCGGCTGAGAGCAAATCCGTCGGCGACGATCTGGATGCCGGCGACTACGGTTCGGTGACGGACCCGGTAAAGATGTACCTGCGCGAGATGGGCATGGTCACGCTTTTGAGCCGGGAGGGCGAGGTGGAGATCGCCAAGCGGATCGAAGCCGGTGAGCAGGAGGTTCTGCGCGCGCTGCTGGAGGCAACCACGGGCGTCGAGGCGATCATCGAACTGGGTGAAAAAATCGCCAACGGCGCCTTGAGACCCAAACATGTTTTGCGCGACATCGACGAGGGCGACACATACAACGACGAGCTCGTTCAAACCGACAAATTTCTGGAAACCATTGGCAACATAAAAGATCTGCATCACAAAAACCGCGATTGCCGTGAAAAGGCATTCGCGACCGACGGTGACCCCGAGGAGCAGCGCAAAGCCAGACGCAATCTGCAGCGGCTGATATCCGAGATTTTTGACTTGATCAAGGACTGGCGGCTGGAGGCGAATGTCATCGACGATATTGAGATAAAAATCCTCAAAGAAATCGAATTTTTCGAGTCGACGGGGAAAAAGCTGTCCCGCGCCGCGGACAAGTACGGCGCTTCGGTCAAGGAACTTCGCAACCACTTAGGTTCGAAAGCCGCGTTTTTGAGGTGGGTTTCTGGACGTAGCACGTCCACCAAAGACGAAACGGCAGCAGCCTATGCGGACATCAAGGACGGCATCGAACAACATGTGCGGCGTGAAAACGAGTTGTGCGCCAACAGCCGCGCGCTGAAGCGCATCATGGCCAGCGTGGAGGAGGGGCGGCTGACAGCCAAGCTGGCTAAAAGCGAACTCACGCGGGCCAATCTGCGACTGGTGGTCAGTATCGCCAAGAAATACACCAATCGGGGGCTTCAGTTCTTGGACCTCATCCAGGAAGGCAACATCGGGCTGATGAAGGCGGTGGACAAGTTCGAGTACCGACGCGGCTACAAATTCAGCACCTACGCCACCTGGTGGATCCGCCAAGCCATCACCCGAGCGATCGCCGATCAGGCACGGACGATCCGCATCCCGGTGCACATGATCGAGACCATCAACAAACTCATCCGGACCTCCCGCTATTTGGTGCAGGAGCAGGGGCGCGAGCCCAGTCCGGAAGAAATCGCCGAGAAAATGGAAATCCCCCTCGAGAAGGTGCGCAAGGTGCTCAAGATCGCCCGCGAACCCATATCGCTGGAAACCCCCATCGGGGAGGAAGAAGACAGCCACCTGGGGGATTTCATCGAAGACAAGAAATTCATGCTCCCGTCGGAGGCGGCCGTCAGCATGAACCTGGCCGAGCAGACGCGCAAGGTGCTGGCCACCCTCACGCCGCGGGAGGAAAAGGTGCTGCGCATGCGATTCGGGATCGGCGAAAAGGCGGATCACACACTGGAGGAAGTGGGCCAGGATTTCGCCGTCACCCGTGAACGCATCCGGCAGATCGAAGCCAAGGCCCTTCGCAAGCTGCGGCACCCCACGCGCAGCCGCAAGTTGAAACATTTTATCGAAACCTGAATTGAGCGAGAAAACGCATCGCTCAATTCAGACCGTACGCTTGACAAAGGCTTGGCCGGCCGATAGATAAGCTCAAACTGATTCTCACGGGCCCATAGCTCAGCTGGTAGAGCCACCGGCTCATAACCGGTCGGTCCCTGGTTCGATCCCAGGTGGGCCCATCGATTCATTTGAATGCAGATCCATGCAGTTGAAGGCTGCATTGAACGCGCGGCGTGGGTTGTGTTCAACCGCGCCCTTTTTTCGCCCGGGGCGAGACTCCGGACCGCCGCCTGCCGCGGATACGTCATTCAGATGCCATGGCACTTATCCTTGCGGATATTCTGCGGGTTTTGGAAAAGATGGCTCCGCCGCATCTGGCGGAGGAATGGGACAATGTCGGGCTGCAGGTGGGAGATCCCGGTCGTGAAGTGGGGTCGGTGTGGGTTGCGCTCGACCCGAGCCCCGATGTGGTTTCCGCAGCCTGCCGAAAAGGGGTGGGGTTGCTGGTGACCCACCACCCCCTCATTTTCCGTCCGCTGAAGCAAATTGATACCAGGACCCCTTTGGGCGGGGTCATCGAAAAGGCGCTTCGCCACCGCTTGGCCGTGTACGCGATGCATACCAACTTGGATGCAGCGGCCGACGGACTCAACGATATGCTGGCAGAGCGCCTCGGTGTGCAACGCCGGAAACCGCTGGTCGGCCGTGAGGAAACAGGCACCCGAGCCGGCCCGGGCATCGGGCGATCGGGAGTGCTTCCTGCGCGCATTCGTTTAAGCGAATTGGCGGCAGAGGTTAAACGACGCTTGGGTCTTGAAACCGTCCGCATCGCAGGCGATGGCTCCCAGTACGTGAAGCGAGTGGCTCTGTCGACTGGAAGCGGCGGCAGCCTTTTGCCTCATTTTCTGTCGTCGCCGGCCGACGTTTTCATCACCGGCGACTTGCGCTACCACGACGCTCGGGAAATCGAAGCCGCTCAGCGCGGCGCGATCGACATCGGTCATTTCCACTCCGAACACCTGATGACGGCCGCCGTGGCGCTGCGGCTTCGGCGTGCACTGCACCGCCGCCATGCAACGATTCCGGTGGAGGCGTGTTCGATCGAGAGAGACCCCTTTCAGATCGTATAAACTTGCCCCACGAGACAGGATGAAGTCATGGCCAACGAGGTTCGTCAACAGATCAAGGTGCTGATCAAGCTTCAGGGCGTGGAACTTGAAATCCGGAAAATCAAACAGACCCTGAGCCAGGTCGACCGCATCACGGCTGAACTGGATGCCCGGCTCCACGAATTCACCGCCGCCGTTGAAAACTGCCAGAACCGGATTCAGGAACTGATGAAAACGTCCCGCACGCTTGATTCGGAACTGCAGATGAGCCAGGGTCGGATCCTAAAAAGCCAGGAAAAGCTCCGATCCGTCAAAACCAACAAGGAATATCAATCCGGGCTGAAAGAGATAGAAGACCTCGGGGCGATCGTGTCAAAAATTGAAGACGAAATCCTGGCCGGCATGGAGCAGCTCGAAAGCGTCCAAGAGGAGCTCAAGGGTCATGAGGCGCGGGTGAAAGCGCAGGCCGGACTGATCCGAAGCGAGAAGGCGTCCGTGCTTCAGGAAGCGCAAGAGGCACAGGTCGCCCTTCAGCGGATGGAGGCCGAGGCCGCCCTTCTTTCCGACCAGGCCGCGCCGGAGGCGTTGGCGCTTTACCGGCGGGTGAAGGCCAAAAAGACCGACGGGATCGCCATCGTCTGCGTCTGCGACTCGGTGTGCCGCGGGTGCAACGTGAACATCCCGCCCCAGATGTACAATGAACTGCAGCGGGTCGACCGCTTGAAGAATTGCCCGAACTGTGAGAGGATCATTTATTGGGAAGATGAAGAAGGCCGGTCGGAGTAATCCAGACGATCGCCGGCACTTTACCGGGTGTTTAAAAACAAGTATCAGGCCGTTAGCCCAGGCGCGCGGTGCTTTGGAAAGCGCAGCATATTCAGTGATATGTGAGCATTGACAAGCACCGAGCAACGCCGGATCACGACCGGAGACGCGGTTTTTTAACACCCTGTCGGGGCCGGAGGAAAGTCCGAACACCACAGGGCAGGGTGCTCCATAACGTGGAGTCGTGGCGACACGAAGGAAAGTGCAACAGAAAGCATACCGCCGGTGAATGCAGCCCCGAGCAGGGAGGCGTTCAGCGGTAAGGGTGAAAAGGTGCGGTAAGAGCGCACCAGTTCCCCGGGTGACCGGGGAGCTCGGTAAACCCCACCCGGTGCAAGACCAAATAGAGGGGCGTTTGCGGGTGGCCCGCCCAAGCCCCCGGGTAGGTCGCACGAGATGCCGGGCAACCGGCATCCACAGATGAATGATCGTCGCCCGCTGGGGGGCAACCCGATGCGGGAACAGAATTCGGCTTACGGATGGCTCCGACCGGCCCCGGCTTTCGCGCGGTACTTCCCCCTTCGCCAACCCATCCCGGGATCGATTGCCTATGACTCGGAACCTGCACGGTAGCCCCGAATCGGCTCGCTCATCACCCGATGAAAGCTTTGCGGGAAAGGTCGGTATTTTCTCCCACGATTATTTGAAGTGCGTCCTCTACATTCTCGGCATGGAACACCCCGAATTCCGCTACCCGCAGAAGTTCTACTCTACGCTGGCGTCGGCCTCCACGCTCTTGGAAGACTTCCTCGACTACCACGGCGCCAAGAACAACAAGAACTGGTACTTCTTCCGAGAGCTGACCGCCGCCATTCGTCACATCGCCCTCGCTTCGAATTTCCAGAAACATATATCCAACCGGCTGGGCTACTACGACCTGCCGGACAGTTCCGACTTTCAACGCGACGGGGAGGCCGCACTTCAATTCCTCAACAACGGTCTGAAAAAAATGGCACCGGTCGTCATCGCCGAAGCGGAGCGGCTGAACATCCGCCTTCCGGAAGATCGTTTGCAGACCACGGATTTCCCCAGCATCCAGACGACCGATCTCCTGGAATACGACATCGACGATGAAGACAAGGGGCAGCAGAAGCAGAACATCGTCAAAATAGCCAGCGAGTTTCTAAACATCGTAAAAAGCTTCGACCAGATCAAGTTCTACGAGCGTTACAGCTTCCAGGAGATTTTAGGCATCGTCCCCGACAAGGTGAATGAGGTTGAGGTGCGGCGATATGAAATGCTGGTCCACAACCTGCAGTCCTCCTTCGACACCTACGTCATCCATGGCGGCTTCCGGTTTGGAAACCGCAAACTCAAGCAGTTGAGAGGCTTTTTCTCCGTCGTGTTTCACCTGTTGCAGATGGTCGGTCGGCTGCTGCATTTTTACGAACGGCACCTGTTCGAGGCGGGATATAAAAACACCTACAAGAAAGTGCACGACCAGCTGTGCGCACTCATCAACCCGGAACAACTTTTAGACTGCACCATCAACTACGGTCTTTACTATGTTTGTCATTTCCTGGCGCTGGGTCGAGACCACTCACGGACGATCCTCAACGAGAACATCGAGCGTAGCTCCATCCGCGTGGGGGTGCCTCAAAAGCTCGGCTTCCACGCCCGTCCCAGCCTGCTGGTGGCCAAGATCGTTCAATACTACGGCGGCCAAGTGGAACTGGTGGTCGGCGAGGACCGGTTCGATGCCAGCAGCGTTCTGGACATTCAATGGGCAGGGGGGAAAATCCAGAAGGAAAACCTGAAGGAGGTTGTGTTCGAGGGGGATACCCGGACCCTGAAGGACATCGAAATTCTCGCGGGTGTCAACTACGGCGAGGATCTCATGGGGAAGGGCGTTTCCTTGCCCAAGGAGCTCAAATATTTGAGGTGACGCGATGCGGCTCGCCCAACCGGCCGGCTCGCCGCCCGCTGCAGGCGTTACACTCCTGTCGAACAACGTTCCCATCCCAAGCTCAAGACGAATGTGACCTCAAAACGTCCTTTATCCGAAATCGACGAAGAAGCAGATGGTGAAATGAAATGGTCTATGCCCTCATAGTGGCAGGCGGCAGCGGAAGCCGGTTTGGCGGTCCGAGACCGAAACAATACCTGCCGTTGGCGGGCGTGCCCGTGCTGATCCGCACGCTGGGGGTTTTCGATCGTTGCGAGGGGATCGGTACCCACGTGTTGGTGGTGCCGTCGGATGACGTGCAGTATGTGCGCGAATCGCTGTTGCCGGCGGCCGGACTCAGCAAGAACGTCTTGCTATGCAGCGGGGGGACGCGGCGGCAGGACTCCGTGTTCAACGGGCTGGCCTGCATCCCCGATGACGACTCAATCGTGGTGATTCACGACGCCGTGCGGCCGCTGGTGACCTGCGCGTGCATCACCGCTTGCGTGAATGCCGCCCGGAACCAGGGGGCTGGCATTGCCGCCGTTCCGGCCTGGGACACACTGAAACGGGCGACAAATGCCGGAACCATCGATGCAACCCTGCCACGGGAGGACGTGTGGCTGGCTCAGACCCCCCAGGCCTTTCGCACCGGCCTGATCCGGCAGGCACACCGGACGGCCCGTGCGCAAAATTTCCTGGGAACCGACGACGCCTCCCTGGTGGAGCGCCAGGGAGGCTCGGTCCGGATCGTTCCCGGGAGCCGCCGCAACATAAAGATCACCACCTACGAAGACATGGCGCTGGCCGAGGCGTTGCTCGACGTTCGCTCATTGCCGTCCGGGCGTGACTGACGGTCCTTCCGCGGTTGACACGCGCCTTCTTCGATTTTATCTTATCCAATTGAATAAAAAAACAAATTCGATTCCCATTCGACCACCCGAGGAGGGTTGATCATGCAAGGCAACATAAAGCCGGACGGCCAGGAAAAAGACATGGCGGGCGAGGCCTACTTACGCCAGCTCCGCAAAACATTCGAACAACTTCCCAACGACATTCCCCTTTTGCTTTTCGCGGATAAAGGCGGAGACAATGTTTTTGCCCAGGCGACCCGTCAGGTGATTCGCGCGTTTCGTGAAATCAGTCCGCGCATCACCTTGAAGGAATACGACCTGCATCACGAGCTGGCGCGCAAACATGATGTGGAAGGCTCGCCCACCCTGCTTATTGCGCCCGACACCTACGCCATCCGCTGGCGAGGGGCGCCGATGGGCGAGGAAGCCAGAACCTTTCTGGAAATTCTCCTTATGGTGGGACTCGGCAAGAGCAATCTGAGCGAGGCGTCCCGCAAGGTGATCCGACGCATCGACTCGCCGCGCCGGGTCAAGGTGTTCGTGAGCCCTACGTGCCCCTACTGCCCGCAGCAGGCGGTCAACGCTGTGAAGGCTGCGATCGAACTGCCGAAACTGGTTTCACTCGAGATCGTCGACATTCAATGCGAGCCCGAACTGGCCCAACAGTACTCCGCCCAGAGCGTCCCCCAGGCGTTTGCCAATGACGTTCTCATCGGGCATGGGGCGCAGGCGGAGGAGGTGTTTGCCCTTTCGCTGCAGAAGCTGGAACCCCAGACCATCTTCATCCCCGAGAGCGACGCCGAGCAGGTGGAAACCGACCTGCTGATCGTGGGGGGCGGGCCTGCCGGCCTCACCGCCGGCATCTACGCCGTGCGCAGCGGGCTGAAAACAGCCATCGTTGAGCGCCAAGCGTTGGGTGGACAGGTCGCCCTGACGCCCATTGTGGAAAACTACCCCGGATTCACGTCCGTCGGCGGCAAGACCCTTGTCGACATCATGGTCAGCCATGCCCTGCAGTATGTCCAGATCTTTGTGGGGGACGAGGTGTTGGACGTGACGTATGGAACGCCGATCCTGGTTCAAACCAGCCGCCGCAAGTTCCTGACGAAAAGCCTGCTGCTTGCCACCGGCGCCAGCCACCGTTTGCTCAACGTGCCCGGCGAGTCGCGCCTGGCCGGCCGGGGAGTCAGCTACTGCAGCACCTGCGACGGCCCGCTTTTCAAGGGGAAGCGCGTGGTCATGGTGGGCGGAGGCAACAGCGCCGTGACCGAGGCCTTGCATCTCTTCCACATGGGCGTCGAGGTCACGCTGATTCACCGGCGCGCCACGCTCAGGGCCCAGGAATTCCTGGTCAAGCAGCTGGAGGACAACAAGATCCCCGTTCTCTGGGACACCGAGATCAAGGAAATTCGCGGCGAGGATCGGGTGCGCGAGATCTTGCTTCACAACCGCAAGACCGGCAAAACATCGACCTTAAAAACGGACGGGGTCTTCATCGCCATCGGGTATGAACCAGCCGTGGGGCTTGCCAAAAAACTGGGTCTGGAGCTGAACGCGGACGGGTACATCCGGCAGGACGGCCGCCACCGAACGAGCCTTCCGGGAGTGTATTCGGCGGGCGACGTAGAAGGGGGCTACAAACAGATCGTGACCGCGTCCGGCCAAGGGGCAGAGGCCGCCATGACCATTTTCGAGGACATGATCAACCCTTACTGGATGACGGCGCCTCATCTGCAGAGCCCCGTGGCAGCCGAAGGGTAGAGGTGATTCGTTCCGGTCGGTTGTCGGAGGTGATGAGCGAGCTTCCGGGAGGTCGGCCTCCTGGGCACGCCGGTAGCCGCAGGCTCTGTTTTGAGGGCCAACCGTTCGCAACACCGCTTGCCGTATGCGAGCAGCTGCGGGTCGTACACGTTCAACGGCGCAACGCCGGATCGCTCCGGCTGTGATGGAACCGGCGCGGCGGTTCCAAGGCGCGCACGAATTCCCTGTATCATCCCGACCCCGAAATCAGCACCACGCCTGCCGACGTGCCCCTTAGGCCGCTGCCATTCTTCCCGGCGCACCCGCTCGATGAGCCCGGATACATGCCCGGCCGTCTCCAGGTTTTTAGCGGTGCCGCTGATTTTGAGCACCCGGCCCATCCGGCCTCTCTGCAGCACGTAGGCCGGACCCCAGACCCGCAGCACGAAATAGAAGTCCCGCAGCAGCGCTGCCAGTTGTCAGATAGTGAAAGCGGTTGTGCCGCAGTGCCGGTTTGCAGACGAACACGCTCAGGTACTCCATGCGGCTGCCCGGTTTCGAAGCAGGGGATCGTGTGGCGGGCAGAGAAAACGGTGAGAGTGTTTTACCGGCGGGGTCCG
>Ga0210088_1000247_pt1 | contig 10863 bp, 8 predicted proteins | sample RushMan_CattailN_6_FD_185557 | JGI IMG/M metagenome (GOLD analysis project Ga0210088, IMG submission 185557) | Wetland microbial communities from San Francisco Bay, California, USA, that impact long-term carbon sequestration -... | ecosystem: Environmental > Aquatic > Marine > Wetlands ... | reverse complement strand
GTCATCGACATGGTTGTCATCCATTCGACGGGCGGACCGACCTGTGATGCCAAGACAGGCAAACCCATTTGGGTAAAGGCTGGCACCCTCGATGAAAACATACGGCAGATAGAAGCACATCCCCAACTTGGCATCCATTACATGATAGACCGCGATGGAATATTGCGCGCCAGCGTGCCTGAAGACGAGGTGGCAAATCACGTATTCCACTACAGTGGCCGTTCCATCGCAATCGAGCTTATCAACGACGGGGATGGACTCGACCCATTCCCGGACGCTCAATTGGCATCGTTGGTAAAGTTGCTCAGCGACATCAGGCAACGCCGCGGCGTCACGCGCGATAGCATCAAACGCCACTCTGATCTTGACCACGCGCTACTGTCTTGTGACAGAACACAGCGGCGCAAGGTGGATCCTGGTGCGGCATTCCCGTTCAAGATGATTCTAGATCGGGTATTTCAACCCCATTAGGATCGATGTAATGCTTGGCCATTCGTTTCAGCCGATATGCCTGGACCAATGGCATATGTCACAAGCTGCATGTCGCCATACAGCACCCGGGCAGCAAAAGCATATTGTAAAAACTGCTGCATACCCCTTATCCAAAATCAGACAACCGCTGATACGCAATCTTCGTCGAATGGAGTAGTTTAGTTTCAATATTTGGTAAAACTATAACCGCCCTAAAGATGAACGATCATGAAGCGATTCAATACAATTTTCGCGCTTCTTTCAGTTTTACTCTTTGCTTGCACCGATGGGGGCGGTAGTGGCGCTGGCGGTGGATCTACCCCTCCCTCAATTTCGGGGCTGAGCTTTGATCCAGAGGTCGCTTATCTGGAGGAAGGGGATGGTACGACACTGATTACGGGGCAGATCAGTTTCTACGATGAGGGCGGCGACCTATCTGATGTAGTGGTTTCGATTCCCTCTCAAGGAGAAATACATATTCCGGTTATCGGCATCAGTGGAATTAAGACTGGTTTGCTAATCGGGCAATTCACTATCTCCAACCTGGAAATTGGCAACTTTCCCTTTGATGTGTGGGTAACGGATAGTCAAGGCAGCATTTCAAACAAGCTTTCCGGATCCGTCAGCGTGGTGGTCGATGACCGCGCAATTTATTGGCACCTTCGCACCTCGGGCACAAGCGCAACGCTCAGATCCGTCTCTTGGTCTGGAGACCGTTTCGTAGCTGTCGGCGGGGATAGCACAAGTACCATAGTCGAATCGGGTGATGGCAAGTTATGGGCACCAATCAACTCCACGCCGGGAAACAAGCTGAACGGGGTGGTTTGGGGCGGGGGGAAATTCATTGCCGTTGGCGATGAAGGAACCATCGTTTCTTCACTTGATGGATTGAATTGGTCTCTGGAATCCTCATCGACAACAGAAAATCTGATGGATATTGCATGGAGTGGAACTGCTTATATTGCCGTCGGTGGCAACTCCACAGTGTTGTCATCGCCGGATGGCGAAAATTGGACGAAATATTCAGCAGGTATACCAGGATTCAACATTGCGGGCATGGCACTTTGCAGCAATCGCCTCTATGCCGTCGGATACTCAGATTACTCCCCATTCGCTACCGTCGTCCTGGACTCCGCAGATGGGAAAACATGGCTTTCGACAACCATCCCAAATTCCTACTACTCGCTATTCGATATCGCCTGCAGTAACTCAACGCTGGTTGCCGCCGGAGCGGGAGGTGTAATTTTTACTTCCAGCAATGGGGTTGATTGGCAACAGGGAGGTATCGCCGAAACAAGCAATGTTTATGCGGCGGTGTGGTCGGGACGTTTTCTGACTGTCGGTATGGCTGGAGGTGCCGTATCAACCGATGGCTTGACGTGGGACTGGATTACGCCATCAACAATAGGAACCGGGGAAATACTAAGAGGTGTGACCTGGTCAGGCAAACGCTATGTTGCCGTGGGTGAATCCGGCACTATCGTCACCTCTCCCTGACCCGCCCTTCTTCGACAATTGGCTCTCAGTGAACGAAGGTTCTCGACCAAAAAATTCGCCCAAGAAACTTGGTCTTTTCAGTGTTGAATCACTAGCCCAAAAAGTTTGCGAGCGTCAGCATTAGCAACAATATCATCCAGCACACCACCGCACGCCAGACCAACCCGATGGCACTTTGCATGAAGCCGGCATCGGCTTCTTCTCCAATTCCCAGTTCAGGCCTGTCCAAAGGCAACCCGCCTTGCGTGATCGGCATGCCGAGACGCACGCCCAGCGCTCCCGCACCGCTGGCCAACAATATTCCCGCTTCGGGGTCAGGCCAACTTGCAGCCTGTGTCCGCCAGCAATGAATAGTATTTTCAAAATCGCCGACAATCGCAAAAGTCATCGCAACCAGACGAATTGGCAGCCATTCCAGCAGGTAAAACGCTTGCCGAGCGAACTTGCCAAACCCGTTTTGCTCGCCGGAGTGTCCGTCCAACAGTTCTTCTGGCGCATTTCCTTCCCACCAATGCGCACGCAAAAAATGTCCGAGGCGGTACAGAACAGCACCAGCCGCGCCGCCCAAACCCAGCACACTGAACAGAACGAACCAGACGATCACCCCGAAGACATTTCTTTGCGAAGCAATTAGTGCTTGTTCGATGGTAACCCGCGCGACCTCTTCTGCGTTCAACTCATGCGAGGGCATACCGCGCCAATACGACAGCAGCTCGCGCGCCTCATCCAGCTTGCCATTCAGCAATGCCTGGTGAATATCGGTGAAATAATGGCTGAACTGGCGGAATCCCATAGTGAGGTACAACACCAGCACATTGAACACCATGGCAATGATCGGATGCACCCTGCACAGCAACCAGAATATCGCCATAACGGCGGCCAGCAACGGCAAAACCGCCAGCAGCCAGGCAATCTTGCCGTGTTTGCGCTGGCCTGCATTGAAATGATGCTGGAAGAAACGTGCGTAATTCGCCAGCCAGGATGACAGGTATTTACGCGATGAGAGCGGATGAAGTTGCTCCAGCAATAAAGTGATAATCAGGGTAAGCAGACTCATGGCATCAAGCTCAAAAAATCTTAATCATGTCCGCAGCAATTCGCTGCCCGCGGACATCATTCTGCGATGGAGAAGCGGTTTCGTCCTGCTTCCTTGGCGTGATAAAGAGCTTCATCAGCTTTGGCGAGCAAGTTTTCCGGCGATGAAGAAGTATCCGGTTGCATCGTCGCAATGCCCAAACTGATCGAGACATGATCCGCCACACTTGAAAATGCATGCGGAATCCGTCTCTTCTCGACATTGGCGCGCAGTTGCTCGGCAATTACAGCAGCCCCCTTGGCATCAGTCCGCGGAAGAATAACCACGAATTCCTCACCGCCATAACGTGCAATAAAATCACCCGGCCTGCTGATGGTTGTATTCAATATCGATGCAACGGCCTTAAGGCAATCATCACCGCCCTGATGACCATAGCCATCGTTATATTTTTTGAAGAAATCGATATCAATCATGATGATGGTTAGCGGCGTCTTTTCCCGCAGGCCCATTTTCCACTCGGACTGCAGAGTCGCGTCAAAATGGCGCCGGTTAGCGATTCCAGTCAACCCGTCCATCGTGGAAAGGCGCTGTAGAATCATATTGTTTTCTTCAAGTTTCCTGTTGCTCTCCGTCAATTGCTCCTGAAGCCGCTGCATTTCCGCATAGGCCTCGTCGCGTTGCAATTGCAAAAGGTAGGTTTTTGAGTAAGCCCGGATACGGGCGATCATCTCGATCCTGTCAGGGAGCTTTACCAGATAATCGCTGGCGCCTGTTTCAAAAGCATGGCTCTTGTCTTTCGGATCTTCCCTTGATGAAAGGATGATCACAGGCGTGACTGATGTTGCCAGATTTGCGCGGTAGAATTTCAGGAGCGTGTAGCCGTCCACCTCTGGCATAACCAGATCCTGAAGAATAACCGTAGGTTTTATTTCATTTGCCTGACTGACTGCCTGCCCGGGTTCCTGGCAGTAATGAAACTCTATGTCAGCCTCATCGGCCAGCATTCGGCGTATCGCCTCTGCAACCATTGCCTGGTCATCCACGAGCAGCACCACTGGATGAGGCAACGAATTTGCATTTCCCGATTTTGTGCTGCCCGGCTTTGTACTGCCCGGCTTTGTGCTGTCCGGCTTTGTACTGCCCGGCTTTGTGCTGTCCGGCTTTGTACTGTCCGGTTTTGTACTGCTCGACTTCTTGTTAGCAGGCTTTGAAACTTCTGCTTTAGTATTATTTTTCATTGTTAAGCCACCCCCGGTTGTATTTCCCCCAAATTGCTTAAAATCTCCTCCGCAACATTGTCCACATCTAATATTTTCACAGCCGCACCCAATTCGACTGCTGCTTTTGGCATCCCATATACGGCACATGTTTCAGCATTCTGCGCAATGGTGAATACCCCATCATTTCTCAAGCCAAGCAATCCCTCTGCGCCGTCCCTTCCCATGCCCGTTAATAATGCGGCAACTGACTGGCCGCGCCAATTTTCCAAAATACTTCCAAAAAACACATCCACGGACGGGCGGTATGGAGCGGCGGCCGGTTCAACCACATAACCCAGGGTCTGGTTATTTTTTATCACCAAATGATCGTTTGTACCAGCGATCAGTATTCTTCCGTTTTCAATTTTGTCCCCCTCTTTGGCCAATCGAACCGGCAGTGAGGTTTGTTGCGCAAGCCATTCGGCAAGCCCTGGAGCGAAACTTTGATCAACATGTTGTATGACTATGACCGCGGCCTGCAGATTTGCGGGGAATTTTGAGATGACTTTCGCAATGGCTGCAGGACCCCCGGTAGAAGCGCCTATCGCAATCAGCCATTTGTCAGACGCTCCCTCCTTGCCCGACTTTTTATGCTTCAATGGTGATAAATGGCGGTTTGCGCTGATCAGTTTGCCGATCGTCCGGATCTTCTGCAAAAATTCTTCCCGTCCGTTTGCGCATCCATCATTACCCAACGTAGGAGTGCATACTGCGTCCAATGCACCCGCTCCCATTGCCTGAAAAACTTGTGAAATATTCTGTGTCACAGAAGATGTCACAACCAGAATTGCGCAAGGTGACTTTTCCATGATTTGGCGGGTGGCTTCCACGCCATTCATCTCCGGCATGATGATGTCCATAAGAATCAGGTCCGGCACGTCCCTGGCACAACACTGCACAGCCTCGATACCGTTCATTGCGACCCAGGCCACCTCATAACCGGGAAACGACTCAACAGTGCGGCGCAGTGCCTCAACAGCCATTTTCATATCATTGACTATGGCTATCCTCATGCTGCCACCTCTCCGATCAGATCTGCAACGGCATCCAGCAGGGATCTGTCATGAAAGCTGCCCTTGGTCAGATAATAGTCTGCACCGGCTTCCATGCCGCGTTTTCGATCCGCCTCCCGCTCCTTGTATGACACGATAATCACCGGCACCGAGTTGTAATGTTTATCGCTTTTTACCAAACGCACTAGCTCTATTCCGTCCATACGGGGCATATCAATATCCGTTACGATCAAATCATATTTCCTGAACGTCCTGATGGCATTCCAGCCGTCTATCCCATCGACTGCAACATCAACATGATAACCGGCATTTTCCAGCAGGTTACGCTCCACCTCACGCACGGTTAACGAGTCATCGACCACCAGGATGTTCTTGGCGGCCACCTCAGCCGCATCACTATCAGACTTGGTAACCTTGGTTATCTGCCCTTTCTTGATAAGGGTATCCACGGACAAGACAAGATCATCTATATCCAGAATCAATACGGGGCTGCCGTCTTCGAGCACTGCGGCAGTGCTGACATCCGGTATTTTGCCAAGACGGGAATCCAATGCCTGAATAGCCAGTTCCTTCTGTCCCAGCAATTTATCGACCACGACACCGCAGCGTTTGTGCTTGTCGCCAATAATGATTACCGACAACTCATCGCTGTTCACTACCTGATTGCCCAATCCCAACACCTGCGACGCCCCGACCAAGCCAACGTTTTCACCATTGATAAGGGCAAACTGCTGGTCTTCCAGAATATTGATTTCTCGCGGAGACAACTTGACTGCACGTATGATTCGCGCCAGGGGAAATGCATAAGGCTCACCTGAAATTTCTGCTATCAGGGAAGATATTACGGACATGGTCAGAGGCAACCTCATGCGAAAGCGCGTGCCCTCTCCCAGTTTTGTTGTAGTTTCGACTGATCCGTGCAATTTCTGAATTGTGCTCAGCACAACATCGAGACCCACCCCGCGTCCAGATATGTCCGTAACTTCCTCCTTGGTTGAAAAGCTCGGAAGAAACAGAAACTCCAGAAGCTCCTCTTCACTGAGTTTGGCTGCCATTTCCCTGGTCACCAGCTTCTTCGCGGTGACCTTTTCTCTCAAGCGCTCGATATCGATGCCGCCTCCGTCATCCTCGATCATGATGGATAACATGCCTTCCATATGGACAGCCGTAATCCGTATTGTTGCCTGCTCCGGTTTTCCTGCCTTTATCCGGACTGCCGGCGTCTCCACACCATGGTCGAGCGCGTTGCGCAAAATATGGTTCATCGGCGCTTCCATTTTTTCAAGCACATCCCTGTCTACCTGGATGGAAAGCCCGTTTATCTCAAGTTTGACTTTTTTGCCCAGCGATTTGGCAATATCCCTGACCATACGCTGGAATCCATGAACGCCGTCCGAAAACGGACGCATGCGCGTCTTGATCGTTTCCCGATGCAGCCTTTCTGACAAATTGTTTATTCGCCTGTCATATGAATCGAGATTGGCTGTCTGGTCGGCAAGAATACTCCGGCACTCGGATATTTTCTGCTGGGCCCTCAACAGCAACTGGATAACTGATTTAGACGCGCCTGCTTCATCCAGCGCGTTTCTCATAGTATCCAGGGTCTCCACCAATTCAACCTGGCGGCGCTTTAACGCAGAAAGCGAAACCACATAAGGATGAAGCCAACCAGCCTCCACCTTTACTTCTCCGGCGAGGCCCATCAAATAATTCCAACGTTCCGCAGTGACGCGCAGGACACGATCTTTGTCCTCGGCAGCAGACTCATCCCTGGCAGAGGGTGCCTGCTGAACCCGGGGAGCGGCAGACTGAACGGGAACTTCGGCTTCTTCTGCTATCTCGTCAGAAGTTAAAGCTGTATTCTTTGATTTTATGCCTGTGTCTGCTGATTTTTTTCTTTTGCTCGCCGGCTTGGCCTTTTCCGGACGAGGGCTTTTTTCCTGTTTGACTGGTACCGCAGGCGTCTTGATATCTGGAATATCTCCTGACTTGATGGCCGCCAAGCCACTAAGCAGTTCGTCCAACTCACCTTTATGCAGATCTTCCCATCCTGCAATTTCATTTTCAGACAGCTCTGAAATGGAAATGATCTTATCCACCGCATTCAGCAGGATATCGACATGGCTCGAATTCAGTGTGATCGTGGAATCTTGCGCAGCGACAAAGGCATCCTCAGCCACATGCGCCAATCGCACCACCGGATCCACACCCACCAGTCGGGCAGCTCCCTTGATCGAATGAGCGGCACGCATCAGCGCTTCCAGGCGATCTGCGGCGGTGGGATTATCCTCCAGCGCCAGCAACCCCTCCGTCAATATCTTTCCCTGCTCCGAAACCTCTGTGCGAAAGAGATCAAGCATGGAAAAGCTGCTGTTGTCCTTACCTGTTCCCATCGCTATCTGATACTCCTCTCGAGTTGCGAAGTCAGCAAGGCTTCATCCAGGCAGCCGATGATAGTATCGTCCCACTTAATTACACCGTTCATGTAACTGGCAGAAGATGCCGAAATGGTTTCAGGTAGAGGTGCGCGGTCTGCCTCACTGTATTGAAGAAGCCCTTTTATCTCGCTTACCGGGAACACATAACTCTGCCCTGCCACATTCATCACGATCATCCTCGCGTACACGGCATGAAATTCATCGCCGAAAATCTGTTCCGCTTTCGCTATCCCGAGCAGGCCTCCGAGAGAAAAGCAAATCCTTATCTCTCCGCCGTTATTAACAACCCCCTTCAATACCTGGCTTCTATTGTGCGGCAAACGATGTATTTTCATCATTCGAGAAATTTCCTTGCACAGGCTGGTCGAGATAGCCACCCATTCGTCACCTATACGAAAGACGATAACTGTCCTCGCATCGGTAACAATTGTATTTTTGTTGCCGGCAAGTACTTCGGACCACTCAAGACGATAGTCATCCGGAATGGCTCTCTCATAAGCTGTCAGGCTGGCCGCGTGGAAAACATCGCAATTCTGGCAATGAATATATTCATCCAGCTTGGGACAACGCGGAAGCTCACTGCCCCATACGCCAATTCTGCTCCAGCATTTATCCGGAGGAGAGAATTTTTTATTTTTAGCCATGGTCACTCATCATTAAAAACAGGATGGAGAATGTCATTTTTTTGCGCTCCCATTTTCCCGCAGCTTCACCCGCTGAGCCCTTGCGAGGAAAGCGGCAGCCTTTCCGGGATTACCCATCCGATCGAAAAGGTTGGACAAACATATCAATGCATCATAAAACTCAGCGTTCAGATAAACAGCCTTTCTTAAACATTCCTCAGCCAAAAGATAATCTTCAGCCGCGCCCGACACCTGCCCAAGCAAATAATACAATTCGGCGGTCTCGACGCCTTCAGACAACAGCTTTTCACATATCGCCTCGGCTTCACGGTAAGAACCCGCGTCTGCCAGTTGTTGTGCCAATGCAATATCCGCAGTGATGTCTTCCGCGGCCGGCAATTTAATTATCTCTTTCTCTTTCTCTTTCACTTTCTCTGCATTATTGACAGATTGATATGCATGCGGCGTCATTTTCCGATCGTCAAGATAAGCCACTCCCGATCTGCCGGTGTATTGCAGGGCCTGAATTTTAGTGGAAGAGCTTCCTATGGTCGGGCTATTCTTATTAAGAAACTCATTGATTGCTGTTGCGTATTCCTTTCTCGCAAAAGCGAATGACATGGGATAATCCAGACTTGAAAATCCGGCGCTGGAGACATTGGCTCCTTCCGCGTGACCAACAAACAGGACGCCAGTGTCGGACAGGTGTCTCGCCAAGGCATTAATGGCTTTGCTTTTTGCAGCCGGATCAAAATAGATCAATAAATTCCTGCAGAAGATCACATCAAAGGGCTCATGTCCAAGCTGAAATTTGTCGTCCAGTATATTGGCCTTTTCGAAACGCACTGCCTCTCGGACATCCTTATTCAATTGATAGCTGCCGTCCGGTTCTTCAGTGAAATATTTTTTCCTGAAATCAATATCGCCACCTCGAAATGAATATGCGCTATATCTTCCCGCTTCTGCAATCTTCAAGACGTGTTCGCTAATGTCCCCGGCACGGATTACAAACTTGTCGGCAGAAAGCTTCAAATCAAAAAGTACCATGGCAATCGAATACGCCTCCTCCCCGGTAGAGCACGGAAGGCAAAGTATACGCAGCGGCTTTCCCCTCCTTTTATTCAAGACGAACTGTTTCAGATAACTTCTCAGTGCAATGAACGGCGTTCTGTTACGAAAAAAAGACGTTTCCCTTATCAATACGGATTCAATGAGGGCGTTTAATTCCGCTACCGATAAATTCACATTTTTAACAAATTCTTCGACGCTGGCTGCGCCGGACATTTCAATGCGCTCCCGGACAGCCCTTTCAACGGATGCAACTCCAATTGATTCCGGATTCAGCCCGATTTTTTTCCTTAACAAATCAAGGACAGGTGAGACATCCATCTGAATAGCAGCCTTTCCGGATCAAAATTTACTCAGCCGATTGGGCGCCATGAAACAGAATGTCATGGGCCGCTTCGGGTATGATTTCATGAACATTGATCATCTGGATAATGCGTTTATCGTCAATGATTACCTTGCCGAGATAGGGACTTTCCTCCAGAGTAACCCCGGAGTCGGAAAAATCGCTTTCTTCGTATTTTGCCGTTTCGGTAAGGTGCTCAATCAGCAACCCGATACATACCGACTGCCCCTCGTTATCCTTGTAATTTACCAGTGCGATCCGGGTACTCAATTTCAACTCGCACGGCTTATCGCTCATCAGGTAACAGATGTCTACTACAGGAATCGTATCGCCCCTATAGTTCAGCAGTCCCGGCAAATACGCCGGCGCTTTTGGTATCTGTTGCAAATTGGCATAGGGAACAATCTCGATGATGTCCTTGGCCTCAAGAATATAACTGCTTCCGTTGATTTTGAATTGCATGAAAAGCATATCGCATCTCAGGAATCGTTGCGCACTTTGAACTTGATGACGCCACTTTGCAGATCATGCGCGGTGACATTCAACTGCGTTATGGCGGCATTCGACTCTTTCAACGATTCCACCGTCTGGTTGGCAGCCTCGCTTAATTGAATCATGGACTGATTGATCATCGCCGCGCCTTCCGACTGGAACTGCATCCCATGATGAACCGTTTCGAACCTCGGTGTCAGCGCCTGAACCTGCTCGATAATCTGGGTAAGTTGGGCACTGACGTCCCGCACATCATTTACACTATGCCTGACCTGCTCCGAAAACCTTTCCATGCTCATCACACCGGCAGAAACCGCCGACTGCATTTCCTTGACCATCTGTTCGATATCCAGCGTAGCGACGGCAGTCTGATCTGCAAGACGGCGGATTTCTTTGGCTACGACCGAGAATCCAAAACCATATTCGCCCGCTTTTTCGGCCTCGATGGCAGCATTAAGCGACAGAAGATTAGTCTGGTCAGCCACTTTTGTAATGGTAATGACTACCGTGTTAATGTTGTTAGCTTTCTCGTTAAGCACTTCAAATTTTGATGATATCGACCCGGCAGCATCTACGATATTTTTCATCGTCGACTCCATTTTGCTCAGTCCGACCCTGCCGTT
>Ga0210088_1000246_pt1 | contig 10878 bp, 11 predicted proteins | sample RushMan_CattailN_6_FD_185557 | JGI IMG/M metagenome (GOLD analysis project Ga0210088, IMG submission 185557) | Wetland microbial communities from San Francisco Bay, California, USA, that impact long-term carbon sequestration -... | ecosystem: Environmental > Aquatic > Marine > Wetlands ... | reverse complement strand
AAACGGACCCGCCAGGGTAACCGAAAACACATTCGACCTTTTCTTCCTGCAGGCACCTGATTACAATTTCCGCACCGCTGATCATCATTCTTGGGCCCAATAAAACTGTTGTCTGAAAAACGTGTAACCTTAATGCAGCGCCTCTGTTCGGTCAAGGCGTTGCTCAATAGCCACAAGCAATTCAAGGCCTTTCCCGAAAGAGACAATCCTGGCTTCACCCAACGAACTGGCTTACTTTCTCGAATCCGTTGAGCGTCGCGCGTTCAAGCAGGCCATGTTCGCCGTGCGCGAGGAGCAAGGCGCACTCGACATCGTCCAGGACAGCATGCTCAAACTGGCGGAAAAATACGGCGACCGTCCGGCCGAAGAGTTTCCCATGCTTTTCCAGCGCATCCTGCAGAATACGATTCGCGATTTTTATCGGCGCAGCAAGGTCCGCTCGATGTGGACAACCGTTCTGTCCGTTTTCTCGCCCGATGACGACGATGAGCACGATCCGCTGGAAACACTGGCCGCCGATGAAGGGCAGAATGGCCCGCACACGCCTGAAAGCAAGCTGCTGCAGGCACAGACCCTGAACGCGATTGACGATGAAATTAAAAAATTGCCGGCGCGTCAACGGGAGGCCTTTCTCATGCGTTACTGGGAAGACATGGACGTCGCTGAGACCGCAGCGGCGATGGGCTGCTCAGAAGGCAGCGTCAAAACTCATTGCTCGCGCGCTACCCACGCGCTGGCGGCCGCCCTGTCGGCAAGAGGGATATTTTTATGAACGAAGAACGCTATGCATCGCGAGTTCGGCAAGCGTTGAATCATGGCCTGAAAGACATCCCGCCGCCTTCGGCCAGGCGTCTGGAGGCCGCGCGTCATCTGGCGCTGTCGCGCCAGAAACAGGCAATGCCGGAGATGGTTACGGCAGGCCATAGCACATCCCTGTTCCAATTCACGACCGGCAACCGCTACGTTCGGCAGCTACTTGCCGCTCTGGCGCTTTTGCTCGGAATGTGGATTTCTTTCTACATGGATAGCGTAAAGTACGTCACGGCAATTGAAGAAGTGGACAGCGCGCTGCTTGCCGACGACCTGCCTCCCGAAGCTTTTATGGATAACGACTTCTTCGAATGGTTAAAAGACGACACATCGGCGGAGTGATTCTCGGCCTGGCCCTGGCCGGCCCACTGGCAGCCCAGCCACCAACCACCGTCGTCATCGGCACCCCACCGCAACCCGGATGGAGCCTGCTCAATGGGCAGCAAAAGTCTGTTCTGGCGCCCCTGGCATCCGAATGGGATGAACTCGACAATATCCGCCGCCGGAAGTGGCTGGGTATTGCCGAACGTTATCCCCTGATGACTCAGGATGAGCAGGAGCGCGTAAAGGCCCGCATGCGCGAGTGGTCCAGCCTCACGCCGGTGCAACGCGCGAGGATCAGGGACAGTTACAAGGAATTCAACCAGCTCCCGTCGGAGCAGAAACAGGTGGTCAAACAGAAGTGGGAGGCCTATTCCAATCTACCTCCTGAAGAAAGGGAGCGCGTCCGAAAGGAAGGCAAATCATCGGCCCTTCTGGCGCCGCCACCAGTTGTCGAGCCACCGCCTGCTTTCGACCTGCCGCAAGCCGCGGATCAGGGCCAATTTGCCGCAAACGGCGAAGGCATGCCGACAGTACGACCTGGTCAGAATTGATGCCGACGGCAACTCCAGGCATGGCACGGCGGCTCGCCAGCATGCTTTATGAAGGTCTGGTCATATTCGCCGTGCTGTTGATCGGCTTTCTCCTGCCGCAGATCCTGCTCTACGGCTTTGGCTTGGCGACTGCACCCAGACTGTTGTTGTTGCACGTAATCCTGTTACTGATGTTTTACTTCGTCTGGTTCTGGCTGAATGGCGGGCAAACGCTGCCGATGAAGACCTGGAAGCTCATCCTGACCAACGAAGATGGCGGACGCCTGCGCCCGCTACAGGCGATCCTGCGCTATCTGGCCGCATGGCCCAGCGTCTTGTTGTTTGGAGTCGGCATCGTCTGGGCATTTTTCGACAAGGATGGGCAATTTCTGCACGACCGGATCGCCGGCACACGTATCTTATTGGCCGAGAAAAAGTAAGGACAGCTCGCGTCAGCGGCGCTCGGCCCACCATAACATCACGATTGCCGTCAGTAGGAACAGCGCCGAGGGCGCGGTCGCGCTGGCAAAGGGTGGCCAGGAATTTATTACGCCAAGATTGGAGAACAGGCCGTTAAGCGCGTAAAAAAGGATGCCCAGCATGACCCCTGCGAATATCTTGAGACTCACGCCACCGACCCGGTTGTGCGAATAGCCGAAAGGCAGGGCCAGCGCCACCATGACGAATGAGGCTAGGGGATATACCAGTTTTTTCCAGATGGCGATCTCATAGCGCTCTGTTTGCTGGCGATTGGCCGAAAGATGCCTCGTGTAGTTGACCAACCCGGTCAATGACATCCGTTCCGGCGACACCATCAAAACCGATAGCAAATCCGGGTTGACCGCAGACTTCCACGGCAGCGTTTCGTGACGCTCGACACGCGCCGTTTCGCCCTCCAGCACGGTGCGCACGACGCCCTTGAGCAGCCATTGATCCGGCGGCTGATATTGTGCCTCGTCGACATCGGTTACCGACTCCAGCGCATTTGCAGCATCGAACTTGTAGATGCGTAAGCCGTGCAGCCGGGCATCGGGCGTCGCCTCGCGAATATTGATGAAACTCCGCCCATCCTTGACCCAGAGACCGGTTTCAAAACCCTGTGCAATGACCTTGCTCAGCGCCCGCAACCTCAGTTCCTGAGCCGTTCGCTCGGAGAGGGGTACCAGGCCCTCGCCAACTACCATGGTCAGCAAGGCCAGCAGGGCGGCCACCCGGAACAACGTCAGCAGCAGGTCGCGGGTCGCCAGGCCTGACGCCCGCAGAACGGTAATTTCCGAATGCCGGGCCAGTGTCGATAGCGCATACAAGGCGCCTATCAGCGCCGCGATCGGAATCAACTCGTAGACGATGCCCGGCAGGCTCAGGGCGACAAATACGAGGGCATGTCCCAGTTGATAGCCGCCCTTGCCAACACTTCGCAGTTCGTTGATCAGGTCAAAGAAACTGAACAACGCGAGAAATGCCGCCAGAACGAGAAAAACCGCAGCAAAGGTCTCGCGCATCAGGTAGCGTTGGTAGAGGCGCAAGCGGAACATCAGGAGGCTCTCCGCTGCCACGGCATGGTCACGGCCATTCGCTTGTAGAACAGCAGCAGCAGCGGGATGAGCATCAGCGCATGGGCCGCCCATACCCCGATGCCGAATGACAGCTTGCCCTGTGCCACCCAAGCCTGACTGACCGAAATCATGTTGCTGTAGATCGCATAGACGAGAATGGCGATCAGCATGCTCGCCGAACGCCCAGCCCGCGGATTGACGTAGGACAGGGGGATCGCCAGCAACGCCAGAATGATCGCCGATACGGGCATACCGATCCGCCACACCAGTTCGCCGCGTGCCTGGTTGGTGTCTTCAAGGACCAGTTCGGTCATCGGCAAGCGGTTTGGCGAACGATCCGACGGCTTGGCGTCGCCATCCTCAGTCCGGACCTTGTAACGTTCGAACTCCATGACCTTGAAGGCCGGCGTTCCCGGTTCGACTTCGTAGCGGCGTCCGTTTTGAAGAACCACGAACTTGTCGCCGTTGGGCGCGAATTCAAGGTAGCCGGTATCGGACATCACGACACCCAGCTTGCCTTCCTGCACAGTGGCCACGAAAATATTCCCGACCTGCGATGCATCGTCGGCGACCGACTCGACGAAGAATACGCGCTTGCCGCGCTTGGCTTCGCGAAAAGCCCCCGGCGCCACCTGCGACACATCGCTGCGCGCCGAAAGCTGCTGCTTGTATTCGGCCGTATTGTAGTTGGCCCAGGGCGAGAGAAAACCCGCCAGAACGGCGATCGCGAGCACAATCGGCAAGGCGAAGCGGAGCACGGGGCGAATCCAGGCGGTCAGCGGCTGCCCGCAGGAGAACCAGACCACCATCTCGGAATCGCGAAAGACGCGGGAAAGAGTCAGCAGAATCGACACGAACAGCGTCAACGAGAGCAGAATCGGCATGAAGTTCAAGGCCGCGAAACCGAGCAGCGAGGCCACCGCCTCGGCGGCAATGCGTCCTCCCGCCGCATCCTTGAGCAGGCGAATCAATTGCGTGGAGGTCAGGATGGCCAGCAAGGCGACACTGATGCCGGCGGCTGCCTGAGCGAACTCGCGCCGGGCGGCGCGCTCGAATATCATGCTTTGACTAAACCAAAAAAATGCGTGGATAATCCCACGGATACTGATATTTCCATGAACTGGAGCAGCCTGTGGAATTTAGCATAAAAAGCGGTAGCCCGGAGAAGCAGCGCAGCGCTTGCGTCGTCGTCGGGGTCTTTGAAACGCGGAAACTCACCTTGCCCGCCGAACTGCTCGACCGGGCCACCAGCGGCCATATTTCCGAAATCCTCCGGCGCGGCGACATGGACGGCAAAGCAGGCAGCACGCTGCTGCTGCACAATGTTCCGGGAACGCTGTGCGACCGGGTCCTGCTGATCGGCCTCGGCAAGGAGAAGGAGTTTCACGAGAAGGAGTTCGGCGCCGCAGTGCGCACGGCGGTCAAGATGCTGAACGAGACCGGCGCCCTCGAAGCCTCGATATTTCTGACCGAAATCCCGGTCAGGAAGCGCGACATCGGCTGGCGTGTTCGCCAGACCGCGATGATTGCGCTCGATGCCACCTACCGCTTCGACCGCTTCAAGAGCAAGAAGGACGATGTCCGCCGGCCGCTGCGCAAGCTGACCCTCGGCGTCGAGCGGCGCAACGAACTGGCACAGGCCGAAAAAGCGCTGGTCCAGGGCATCGCGATTGGCGAAGGTGCTGCGCTGTCCAAGGATCTCGGCAACCTGCCGGCCAACGTCTGCAGCCCGACCTATCTGGCCGAGCAGGCACAGGCGCTGGCCACGGAATTCAAGCTGGACTGCGAGATTCTTGATCGCGCAGACATGGAAAAGCTTGGCATGCATTCGTTGCTTTCGGTCGCCCGCGGTGCCCACCAGCCGCCGAAACTCGTCATCCTGACCTACAAGGGAGCCAAGGCCGGAGCAAAACCGATCGTCCTGGTCGGCAAGGGCGTCACTTTCGACACCGGTGGCATATCACTCAAGCCGGCTGCCGAAATGGACGAGATGAAATACGACATGTGCGGCGCCGCCAGCGTTCTAGGCACCATGAAGGCCGTGGCCCGCATGGCCCTGCCGATCAACCTAACCGTCATCGTTCCGGCGACCGAGAACATGCCCGGCGGCAACGCCAGCCGGCCCGGCGACATCGTCACCTCGATGTCGGGCCAGACCATCGAAATCCTCAACACAGATGCCGAAGGTCGCCTGATCCTGTGCGATGCGCTGACCTACGCCGAACGCTTCGAACCCGATACAGTGATCGACGTCGCCACCCTGACTGGCGCCTGCGTCATCGCGCTCGGCGCCGTCGCCAGCGGCCTGTTCGCCAACAAGGACAGTCTGGCCCGCGACCTGCTTGATGCCGGCAACGAAGCATATGACCGCGCCTGGCACATGCCGCTGTGGGACGACTATCAGGAATTGCTGAAAAGTCCGTTTGCCGACATGGGCAATATCGGCGGCCGCTGGGGTGGCGCCATTACCGCCGCCTGCTTCCTGTCGCGCTTCACCAAAAAATTCACCTGGGCCCATCTCGACATTGCCGGCACCGCCTGGAAATCCGGCGCCGACAAGGGGGCGACAGGGCGCCCGGTGCCGCTGCTCACGCATTACCTGATGCAACGCGCCGGCAAACTCAATTGACCGAAGTTTTTTTCTATCACGGCGCAGCGGACAAGATTGCCGCGGCCTGCGCGCTGCTTGGCGGAGCTTATGCCAAGAACAAGCCGGTTCTGGTCTATGCCCCGGACGCTGAAGTCGCCAGCGGCGTCGATCGCATGCTGTGGACCCACCCGGCACTCAGCTTCGTTCCGCACTGCCGCGGCGACTCTCCGCTCGCCGGCGAAACGCCGGTCCTGATCACCGGCAATCTCGAAACAGTGCCGCAAGACGATCGCCTGATGAACCTGAGCCACGACGTTCCGCCCGGCTTTTCCCGATTCCACAGCCTGATCGAGGTGGTCGGCCAGGAAGAGGCGGACCGCGACAGCGCGCGCGAACGGGTCAGGTTCTACAAGGATCGCGGCTACGAGGTTCGCTATTTCGACCTCAGCGACCGATAGGTCAGACGCGATGCCGAGTTCCATTTTCGCCCGGGCCGATGCCTTGATGCAGCGGCGGCGCCAGACCAGCACCGAACTCGACGATGTACCGGTGTTGATCGATGCCATCGACACGGAATCCGATATCCCGGTCCTGCTCGACGTTGACTTGCCGGTTGCAGCGCTCCAAGCGCGCAACGAACCAGAAGCGGTACGGGAACAGGTGGCCTCTGTGACCGTTGACGGCGAAATACTCGGGGATGTCGCCCATGAACTCGCCCGGCGCGTACACGAGCGTCTCGCCGCAGACCTCCCCAAAATCGTCGAAGCGACGATACGCGACATTCTGGCTGAACCGGATATTCGCGCACTGCTCGGTCGACGCGACTGAGATGGCGCGGGGAGCGGCTCGACGCTCCGGTATAATCGCGGGTTTTCCCCTTTTCCGACTAGTCCATGGAACTCGCCAAAGCCTTCGAACCCGCCGAGATTGAACGCCGCTGGTATCCCGAGTGGGAAGAAAAAAATTACTTCGCCGCCGGAGTCGACCGCAACAAATCGGATAATTTCTGCATCCTGCTGCCACCGCCGAACGTCACCGGCACGCTGCACATGGGCCACGGCTTCAACCAGACGCTGATGGATGCGCTCACCCGCTACTACCGGATGCGCGGCCACAACACGCTGTGGCAGCCGGGCACCGACCACGCCGGCATCGCGACGCAGATCGTTGTCGAGCGCCAGCTAGACGCTCAAGGCATCTCGCGCCACGATCTAGGCCGCGAAAAATTCCTGGAAAAGGTCTGGGAATGGAAGGAATACTCTGGCAACACCATCACCAAACAGATGCGCCGCATGGGCACCAGCCCGGACTGGAAACGCGAGCGCTTCACGATGGATGCCGGCCTCAACAAGGTCGTCACCGAAACCTTCGTCCGCCTCTACAACGAAGGCCTGATCTACCGCGGCAAGCGCCTGGTTAACTGGGACCCGAAACTGCACACCGCCGTCTCCGACCTCGAAGTCGTGCAGGAAGAAGAAGACGGCTTCATGTGGCACATCCGCTACCCGCTGGCCGATGGCTCGGATAGCTTGGTCGTCGCCACGACGCGGCCGGAAACCATGCTCGGCGACACCGCCGTCATGGTTCACCCAGAAGACGAGCGCTACAAGTACATGATCGGCATGATGGTGAAGTTGCCGCTGACCGAACGTGAAATCCCGATCATCGCCGACAGTTACGTCGATCTCGAATTCGGCACCGGCTGCGTCAAGGTGACGCCGGCGCATGATTTCAACGACTATGCGGTCGGCCAGCGCCACGGCCTGCCGATGATTTCCATCCTGACGCTGGATGCAAAGATCAACGAAAACGCTCCGGAAAAATACCGTGGGCTGGACCGCTTCGATGCCCGGAAGGCCGTCGTCGCCGACCTCGAAGCTCTTGGCATCCTGGTCAAGACCGACAAGCACAAGCTGAAGGTGCCGCGTGGCGACCGGACCAATGTCGTTATCGAGCCGATGCTCACCGACCAGTGGTTCGTCGCCATGTCCAAGCCGGGCGACGACGGCAAGTCGATCACCGAAAAAGCGCTCGACGTCGTGCATTCCGGCGAAATCAAGTTTTACCCGGAAAATTGGGTCAATACCTACAACCAGTGGCTGAACAACATCCAGGACTGGTGCATTTCACGCCAGTTGTGGTGGGGCCACCAGATTCCGGCGTGGTACGGCGAAAATGGTCAGATTTTCGTCGCCCACAGCGAGGAAGATGCCCGGGCCGAAGCGGCCAAACAGGGCTACACCGGCGCGCTCAAGCGCGACGAAGATGTCCTCGACACCTGGTTCTCGTCCGCCCTGTGGCCGTTCTCGACGCTCGACTGGACCGGCGACGAGGCCATCGACGCGGCCAACCCGATTTTGCAGCAATATTTGCCGTCGACCGTGCTGGTCACCGGCTTTGACATCATTTTCTTCTGGGTCGCCCGCATGGTCATGATGACCAAGCAGATCACCGGCCAGATCCCGTTCAAGCACGTCTATGTGCACGGCCTGATCCGCGATGGCGAAGGCCAGAAGATGTCGAAGTCGAAGGGCAACGTGCTCGATCCGATCGACCTGATCGACGGCATCGGCCTCGACGCATTGATCGAAAAGCGCACCACCGGCCTGATGAATCCGAAGCAGGCCGAAGGCATCGCCAAGAAGACGAAGAAGGAATTCCCGGGAGGCATCCAGCCCTTCGGCACCGACGCGCTGCGCTTCACCTTTGCCAGCCTCGCTTCGCCCGGCCGCGACATCAAGTTCGACCTGAATCGCTGCGATGGCTACCGCAATTTCTGCAACAAGCTGTGGAACGCTACGCGCTTCGTGCTGATGAACGTCGAAGGCCACGATCTGGCGCTCGACCACGAACAGAAGGCCGGCGGCGTTTGCGTCGTGCCGGCCGGCGAACCGCGCCTCAAGTTCAGCTTTGCCGACCGCTGGATCGTCAGCCAACTGCAGCGCGTGGAAACCGAAGTCGAACAGCATTTCGTCGACTACCGCTTCGACTTGCTCGCCCAGGCCATCTACAAGTTCGTCTGGGACGAGTTCTGCGACTGGTATCTGGAGATCGCCAAGGTCGAGATCCAGACGGCGAGCGGGCTAACTGCGGAGGCCCAGCAGCGCGGCGCCCGCCGCACCCTGGTCCGCGTATTGGAAGCCGTGCTCCGCCTGGCCCACCCGCTGATTCCATTCATCACCGAGGAGCTGTGGCAGACGGTGGCGCCGATTGCCGGACGCAAGACGCAGGACTCGATCATGCTCGCTGCCTATCCGCGCGCCGACCTGTCACGCCTCGACGAAGCATCGGAAGCCAAGGTCGAGCGCCTGAAGGCACTGACCTACGCCTGCCGCAACCTGCGTGGCGAAATGAACGTCTCGCCGGCCCAGCGCATGCCGCTGCTGGTCGCCGGGGGCGGTGCAGAAATCGCTGAGTTCGCACCGATCCTGCAAGCGCTGGGCAAGCTCTCCGAAGTCCAGATCGTCGCCGACATGCCGTCCGATGCAATGGCGCCGGTTGCCGTGGTTGGAGAAACGCGGATGATGCTCAAGGTCGAGATCGATGTCGCCGCCGAACGCGAGCGGCTGAAGAAGGAAATCGAGAAACTGGAAAAGCAGATCGCCATCGCCCAAGGCAAGCTGTCGAACGAAGGCTTCGTCGCCCGCGCCCCGACTGCCGTTGTCGAGCAGGAAAAGCAGCGCGTCGCGGAATTTGGCGCCACGCTGGAACAACTCAGGCCGCAACTGGCCAGGCTTGACGACTGAATCCGCGATGGCCAAAGACAATCGGCCGCTGTTTGTCAGCATCTTCAAAGCCATGATGATTTATTGCGTCCTGGTCTGGATCTGGGCGCTGGCACTGATCTACGCCTGGCCCTGGCAAAAGGGCGGCGAATGGCTGCCCGAATTCCCGATCGTCGCCGTCTGCGCGCCGGAAACAAGCTGTGCCATTCCCTACGGAAAAATCGGCGAGGCACGCCATAATGGCCTGTTGATGTCGCTGACGCCGCTGACCGACACCGGCGAAATCGTACTCGATTACGGCACCTTGAACTGGCAACTCGGCAATGGGGTCATCGAGTCCCGGTACGCGGCATGGAACTTCCAGACGACCGTCCGCTATCGCCTGCAGGATGACCTGCCGGTGCTCCTCGAATACCAGAACATCGCCGGTCGCACCTTCCTATATGCGCTCGGCGGCGCCCTTTTCTCGCTGATCGGCATTTACCTGCGCAAGCTGCGCAAATAGCGGCCGCTGCGGTCAACCCCTAAACCCGGACAATTTACGCCGTCGGCCGCAACCTGACGGCAATCAGGCCGCGTAGCGCGTTGCCGAGAAAGAAATAACCGGCAAGGTCTTCGGGCCACAGTACCGCTTCGCGCGCGCCACCGGCCAGCAATTGCGCCCGCAAGACACCGGGCAAGGCGCCGCTAGTCAAGGGCGGAGTCAGCAGCACGCCATCGCGTTCGACGAACACATTGCTGCGCGCGCCCTCCGCCACCTCGCCGCGTTCGTTGAGAAAAATCAGGTCGAATATCGGGGAGTCAGCCGGCAATCTGCGCAAAGCCGCGTCGTAAAGCGGGCGCGCGGTCGTTTTGTGGCGCCGCAGCGGATCGTTAGAGTCAATCCGCGAGCCGGCCAGCACCGCCTGTTGCGGCTCGGGCGGCGTCGCCTCCAATACAAATGACTGCACCTCGATGGCGCCCGTCTTGTCCAGCGTGACGCGCACCCGCCAGGTGCCTTTGTGCGGCTGCGAACCCAATTGCCTGAACAGCAACTGCTCGTCGAGCGGAAAGCCGAAATACGCCGCAGAACGCCGCAGGCGCTCCAGATGTCCGGCCCACATCGGATACATGCCACCATCGCGGCGCAGGGTTTCGATCAGTTTCAGCCCCGGATCGCAATCGCGCAGAAACTTGGCCTTAAGCTGGCATTCCTGCCATTCCGCGGCCGCATGCGAATCGGCAACGATGCCGCTACCGATTCCCAGACGGCCGCGATGGTCAGCCGCCAGTTCCAGCGTGCGAATGGCTACATTGAGCCGGAAATCGCCACCTGGCGCGATCCAGCCAAAGGCGCCGGTGTA
>Ga0210088_1000245_pt1 | contig 10923 bp, 9 predicted proteins | sample RushMan_CattailN_6_FD_185557 | JGI IMG/M metagenome (GOLD analysis project Ga0210088, IMG submission 185557) | Wetland microbial communities from San Francisco Bay, California, USA, that impact long-term carbon sequestration -... | ecosystem: Environmental > Aquatic > Marine > Wetlands ... | reverse complement strand
CTTTCGATATCACCTACGGTGCCCCCAATCTCTACAATAACGAGATCAATACCGTCGACCGCACTGCGGATGCACGCTTTAATTTCATCGGTAACATGAGGGATGACCTGCACAGTGCCACCCAGATAATCCCCCCTCCGCTCTTTTTTGATGACGGAGTAGTAAATGCCACCGGAAGTATAGTTATTCTTTTTGGTCATCCGCGCATGAGTAAATCTCTCATAATGGCCCAGATCTAAATCCGTTTCAGCCCCATCATCAGTTACGTATACTTCTCCGTGCTGAAAAGGATTCATGGTGCCGGGGTCCACATTGATGTAAGGATCGAGCTTTTGAATGGTAACGCGCAGACCGCGACTTTCCATTAGAGCCCCAATGGATGCTGCAGCCAGACCTTTGCCCAGCGATGAAAGAACTCCGCCTGTAATGAAAATAAATTTTGCCTGACGCAAGATTGTACCCCTTATGTCGGTTTAACAGCACCGATAGCGAATGCAGGTCTCCATAAACGTATCATTAAAGTTAGAATCAAAAGCAGTATAGCAAATGGCCAATTGAAGTCAATCTCGGCAAAATCACGGCCGTCATTTGGATACTGGCTGTCGCATCATGGAAGAAGATGACAAAAGCGCGTAATCACTGCGAACACCTTCTAGCCATAAGTTTTTTCTTGCATTTTTGCCGGATATACCTTAATTTGCCGGAGAAACTTTGGGAAATTTATTGCAATCTCATTCCTGCTTGTTGTTGCACGACTCCTTTTATTGCCGACTTAAACCGTAAAGCAAGGATAGGCCGAGTGACGGTGCGCCAATGGATGACCGCAAATGTGGTAAGCGTTAGTGAGCAAGCTTCGATCCAGGAAGCTTTAACATTAATGAAGCACCACTCAATCCGACATCTACCGGTTGTAGACGAACAACAGAATCTTTCGGGTTGGATAACCGATGCCGATCTGAGAGGCGTTTTGATTGCTTCCATGCTGGAGGACCTTACTCTGAAAGATGTGATGGTGCGCAATCCTTACACGGCTTCCCCCGCGATGTCTTTGGAGAAAGCTGCGCGCCTCATCCTGCGCAAAAGAATCGGCGGTTTGCCGGTAGTCGAGGACGGCAAATTGGTTGGCGTTATCACAGTAGTAGACATTTTGTCGGCTTTCATCAACATCATGGGAATGCTGGAGCACTCTTCCCGGTTGGACGTGAGGGCTTCCAGCCAAAATCCCCCGTTAGACGAAATTACCCGACTCATCCGGGGACACCAGGCGGAAATTATCAGCATATGCCACCTGATTGGAGTGGGAGAGCAGACCCCGATGTATTCCATTCGTTTAAAGAAATGTGACTTGGCGCCCATTTTGGCTGATTTTCAAGAAAAGGGAATTGAAGTAGTTTCAGCTGTAGCTTAGCTAGAGGGAATTTTGGTATTTTAGTATTTATCGACAGGATCTTTGTTCCTCCTCATAATCAAATCATTCCCAGCTCAAGAACGCTCTCTATGTATTTCAAGCGATCACTGTAGCAGAAGCTGTCGTTGTTGGTTGCACCTGATGGTTCCAATCAAAAGATCCACTGTTTGTCAGAGCAAGGATTGCCGGTTTGTTCGATATCGATGGAGAAGCCGGCTGCCGCATCGAAATCCATGCAGTCGCATTGCCAATGATTCCCAAAACGAAACGAAAGGAGGTGGTTTACTGCAGAACCTTGATGCAGTGGGTCGTGGCCCAAATTTTGGGTCATTGTTATGCAATAGATGTTTTTTTCCAGCTTACCCAAACCGTAAGGAGGACATGAAGGATGAGTAAAATACCCGAAAATTATCTTCCCCCGAAAGACACCTGGCCTGAATATCTCGTTCCGGAAGAATTTGCCGGCACTCCGGACAAACTCAATCTGGCCGATTTTCTGCTTGATAGGCATGTCCGCGAGGGCAGAGGGGATAACGCCGCCATCAAGTTTATGGATAAAACGTTCTCCTACGCCCAAGTCCAGCAGATGGTCAATAAGTTCGGCAACGCCCTCAAAGAGGCAGGCGTAGAAGCTCAAGACCGTGTCGGCATCCGGCTTGTGAACTCGCCCCAAGCTATTGTCGCCATCTTTGCCATTGAAAAAATTGGCGCCATACCCGTTCCCACTTCTCCCCTGTGGTCTTCTGAAGAGGTCGCCTTCGTCGCCAACAATGCAGAGATGAAGTTCTTCATCGTTAATGCCCCTCTGATGGAACCGGTAGAAAAGGCTAAACCCGATTTAAACTTCGGCACCAAGATCATCGTCATCGGAGGGAAACCCGATGAAGTGAAAGCCAACGGCAACCTGGTTTTCGAGGAAATGCTGGAAAAGGGATCGCCGGATCTCGAGGCGACGATGCTCGGCGCCAATGACATCGGAATTATGCTCTACACTTCCGGCACCACCGGCTTGCCCAAGGGTTGCGTACACTTTGTAAAGCCGTCTATCATCGAAGCCCAGATTGTCAACAAGTACGTTTATAAGATGCAGCCAGGCGATGTTTTGGGTGGAGCGGCTCCGGTTTCTTTTGCCGCCGGTTTCGGCACCTTTACCCTGCTTCCTTTTGAGGGTGGAGCAGCCATTTCTCTCATTCCCAAGTTTACACCTACGGAGATGATGGAGCTGATTGGCAAACATAAGATTACCGTGCTCACGGGCCTTCCTACAGCATACCGCGGATTGATGAAATTCCCCGATTTCAAGAAATACGACATAAGTTCCATCCGCCTTTACACCTCGGGCGGTGATGCCTTGGGTAAAGAGACCCTGGACGGCTGGACGGCACTCACCGGCAAGCCCATTTGGGAAGGACTCGGTGGAACCGAGATGCTCCATCTGGTAACCTCCAACACCATGAATCCCGAACCGGTTCCCAATTCCATCGGTAAACCCTTGCCGGGAGTTGAGGTACGGGTAGTGAATCCTGAATGGAAGGACTGCAAGCCGGGCGATGTGGGAAGCATGATCCTTAAAGGGGCTTCCGGAAGCCTTTATTGGAAGCCATACGAAGACAACGAAAAACTTCTCAAATCTCAGAAAAAGGGCGTTGTCGACGGCTGGAACCAGATGGGCGACGCTGTCTTCATGAATGAAGAAGGCAACATCTTTTTCGTTTCTCGCGAAGACGACATGATTAAGAGCTCCGGCTATCGAATCGGCCCTGCCGAAGTGGAAGAAGCCATCGCTAAACATCCTGCGATAGCAGACGTCGGCGTGGTTGGCATCCCGGATCCCGACAAGGGTCAGGTCACGAAGGCTTTCCTCGTTCTGAAGCCAGGCTATGAGGGAGGCGACGCGCTCTTCGAAGAACTCAAAGAATTCTTGAAAGAGCACATTGCGATTTACAAGCTGCCGAGACTTATCGAATATGTCGATGCACTGCCGCGCACACCTACCGGCAAACTGCTGCGTCGTAAGCTGCGTTAAAAGACTACCGGGTGTTCATCCGGAAGCTAAACCGTAAAACTTCCGGATGAACAATCGTTACAGTTGACTAAATCTAAACATGCCCCCGCGTCAATGCGGGGGTTATGCATTTGGGAGGGTATCATGACCTGGAAAATCACTGTCTTATGTGAGAATACCGTACCCACTCCCGGTCTTTTGGGTGAGCATGGGTTTGCAGCCTATGTTGAAACCGCGGACGGTAATCTCTTGTTTGATACCGGCCAAGGGTTCACACTGGTACAAAATTCCCTTCGCCTGCAGAAAGATTTGCGTCAGGTGTCGCAGCTGGTTCTCAGCCATGGCCATTTCGATCATACCGGAGGGATGCTTGCCTTTCTGGGTTTGCACGGACCATGCGATGTTGTGGCGCATCCCGATGTTTTGCAGGAAAGGTTTCGGATGATGCCGATGGGGCCGGAGGAGAAGCCGGTTTCCATTGGGATACCATGGAAGGAAGCCTACCTTACCACACGCGGCGCGCGTTTCAAGTGGCACAAAGGTTTTACCGAAATTGTTCCCAACGTCTACGTTAGCGGCGAAGTCCCCAGAAAGACCTCTTTCGAGACAGGCGATCCCAAATTTCTGATTAAGCAAAATGGGGAATGGATTCCGGATCCTTTTTTGGACGACTACTCTCTGGTTCTGAAAACCCCGCGTGGGCTCGTAATTTTGCTTGGATGCGCCCACGCCGGACTTATCAACATCTTGGAACATGCCATCGCCCAGACGGGAGAAGAGCGTATCTATTCGATCATTGGCGGTACTCATTTGGGGTTTTCAGCAGAAGCTCAGCTGGATCAAACCATTAGTGCTCTGAAAAATTACCAGGTGGAGCTTCTCGCAACCAGCCATTGCACCGGACAGCGTCCCATAGCCAGGCTGGCTGCCGAATTCGGACAAGGCTTTGCGTTTGCGCACGTCGGGTTCACACTGGCAGTCTTGCCTTAGCCTGTTCTATAGTAACACTGCACTGGAGCGCAGGGCTTCAACCTCGTTTAGGTTTGATTAGACTATAAGCTTTAAGGGCAGTGGCCGCAGGTTGCGTTGAACGGGGCAAAAGGCAATGATGTGCCACTCCAGCAAAATGAGCCATTTTAATCTTAATGGGCATAAATCGCAGCTTTGGATGAAATGCGGGACCGGCCTCATAAAGAGTCCATCATGAAAAGCTTCTACGGTGTACTTAGCTTAATCTTAATTATTTTTATGTTCCTAGCGGCCTCAATTCTTTTGGCCGGTCCTGCCACCGCGGAGTCCAACCCGATACGAATAGGAGAAATTGATCCTCTTACGGGAAAATTGGCTAAACACGGGCAAGAAATTCATGAGGGCATTCTTTATGCCATCGAGGAGGTAAATTCCTTCGGGGGTATAGGGGGCCGCAAAGTGGAATTGTTCAGCAGGGATGATCAAAGTCAGCCTGAAGTTGCCATCAACCAGACGGAAGATCTTCTATACCGAGAAAAAGTGGTCGGCCTGGTTGGAGGTTATGTCGATTCTCTGGTCGGACCGATAAGTGAACTTGCGGCTAAGCACCAAATACCATATGTGGCTTCGGCGAGCCTTCAGAAAGGACTGACTCTCGGCCGCAAAAACCCTTATTTTTTCAGAGTCGCAAACCTGGATGGAATCGTCCAGCCGCTTTGCGGCTTTCTGATACAAGATCTTAAACCTAAAAGGGCAGCCATTTTGTTTGCTGCCACGCCTGGTTCAACGGAATTCGGTCAGCAGGTCCGCTCTTGCCTGTTGGATGCCGGAATAGAAATTCCCATCTTCGAAAAGTTCCGCCCTGGCTCTCCCGACTTCTCAGCATTTCTGCTCAAAGTTCGCCAATCCAATGTAGATGTCTTGATTTCAGGAGGATTCTTCGCGGATCATCTGGTTTTAGTACGTCAACTCAAGGATCAGAATATCCGACTGAAAGCATACATTGGGCCATGGGGAGTTGCCTATCCGACCTTTATAGAAGCCCTGGGCGAAGCAAGCAATGGGTTGTTTGGCATGTGCGCTTGGAACCCGGGCATTCAAATTGCCGGCACCGAAAAACAATCCCATGATTTTGTGGGAGGTTTCACTGCGCGTTTCGGAAAAACACCCAACACTACTACCATGCACGGCTATACTTCCGCCAAGGCTCTCATCGGTGCCATCAGCAGAGTCTCCGAGAGTGGAAACGATTTGAGCGGGGAAAATATTTCCAGGGAACTCCGTTCCCTCGATCTGCTGCTTCCCATGGAACATTTGCAGTTCGATAAGAACGGCGACCCGATGAATTACCGGCAAGTCGTGGTGCAGATCGAAAAAGAAAAAATGGTGCCTGTTTATCCTGCCGAACGGAAGACCGGGGAAGTCGTCCAACCATCGACCAACTAGCCTTCTGGGAGGCTGTCTTAGAAGTGATTATCCTTCAACTCTTCATAAACGCATTCTCTCTTGGCTCCTTTTACGCGCTGGTTGCTCTCGGCTTTGCTCTCATATTCGGTGTAACGCATGCCTTCAACCTGGCTCATGGAGAATTTGTTCTCTTGGGCGGATATTTGGCTTACATCCTGGTCGGCCAGATGCATTTCCCCTTTCTTTTGACTTTACCAATTTCCATGCTGGCTATGATCTTTGTTGCCGTTTTGCTGCAGAAGTTGCTGCGCTACGTTAACGAACCCTACGAACTCAACACGTTGGTCGTCACCTTTGGTCTGGCTCTGGTTCTCCAGAACGGGATGCTTATGCTGTTTTCAGCCGATTACCGGTTCATCCGCTCGACCGCACCCATTATCGAACTTCCGAAAACCCAGCTCGTCGTTACTCAGACGCAAATCATCCTCATCCTTACGTCCCTCTTGGCGACAACTGCTCTTTATATTCTTTTGCGCAGAACTTTTTTGGGCAAAGCTCTGCGAGCTACCATACAAGATCGCGAAGCTGCAAAATTAGCAGGAATCAACGTAAGACGGATGAGTTTAATCGGTTTTGCCATCGGTGGAACCCTGATAGGACTGGCCGGGCCCCTCTATGCCAGAACCGCTTATCTTTATCCTTCGGGGGGAATAGAAGCGACTCTTATCGCCATAATCATTACTATTTTTGCGGGAGTCGGTCGAATTCGGGGTATCCTGCTGGGAGGCTGGGCGCTGGGGATCGCCGAGTCCTTGACAGTGTATAGTCTCGGAACCGGGTGGCGCGAACTTGTGAGCTCCCTGTTTTTGATATCGCTGCTGCTGCTTCGACCGGAAGGGATCTTGCCCAGGAGAATGGGAGCTAACGGTTGAGCACCGCCACCATGATGAGAACCGGATCGAAGCCTGCTGCGATTTATTTTATAGCTATTTTATTATTCTTCATTTGCTGGCCCTTCTTGTTCCAGAACTCAGCATTGTATTATCGGGTCATGACCATGACCTTTTTTTACGGGGCTCTGGCACTCGCCTGGAATGTTTACGCCCTCACGGGAAACATATCTCTAGGTCATGCAGCTTTCTTCGGATTGGGCGCTTACGGTTCTGCCCTGCTAAGCTATTATTGGCATACATCTCCGTATCTCACAATCCCATTCGGGGGAATTGTTGGCGCTCTTTATGGTGCACTTTGGTATGCTGTTTTTAGAAGCTTGCGGGGAGCCCGCTTCGCATTGGCGACATTGGCGTCGGTGGAAATACCCAGGGTCATTATTGACAATTGGGAGAGCTTTACCTTTGGGTCTCTGGGGTTGATAGGGATAAGCAGCCTCACCACATTGCGTTTTGGCAGTATCGTTATTGCAGTGGGAGAAAGTCTAAAGGCCCAGTATTATCTTTTGCTTTGCTTTACGCTACTCATTCTATTCATCCACTGGAAAGTGATGAAATCCAAGTGGGGATGGGCCATTCGCGCCCTCAGGGAAGAAGAAACCGCGGCTTCCATGTTGGGGGTGAACACGAATTTCATTCATTTTGCCACCTTGCTATTGAGTGCGTTTTTGACGGGTCTATGCGGTGGAATCTATGCACACCTGATGGGATTGATTGAACCGCCGTTGGTTTTCAGTCTTCATATTTCAGCGCTGCCTTTAGTGTTAACCATGTTCGGGGGGCGCTACTTGGTCTACGGGCCCCTTTTAGGGGCACTGATTCTCTATCCTCTGGACCAACTACTTTTTCATTCATTGCTCCCCGTGGGACATTCAATCCTCTACGGCCTGATGATTATCCTTACATTGCTGTTCTTCCCTCGCGGGATCGGATCATGGGTACAAAAACGCAAAACGGCTTCTTAGAATTAAGAAATGTTAGAGTAGAATTTGACCGACGGGTTGCCTTGCGGGACATGAGCTTACATGTCATGAAGCAGGAAATCGTAAGCGTCATCGGCCCAAACGGTGCCGGAAAAACTACTCTTTTCAACGTCATATGCGGACAGGTAAAGCCGACGGACGGAGCAATCCATTTTAACAATGAAGACATTACGCATTGGCCACCTCACCGTATTTGCCGCGCGGGTGTTGCAAGAACCTTTCAAATTGCAAAGCCCTTCCCTGAAATGAGTGTACAGCAAAACGTTCTAGTTGGACTATGGTTCGGCAGCAAAAAGCAGTACGGATCTCTCACTGAACAAGCAGAGGCTGAGGAACTGCTGGAGCTGGTTCATTTATCCGCAAAGAGCAGGCTGCCGGCAAAAGATCTGACTCTTTCAGAGCAGCGCCGCCTTGAAATTGCCCGAGCGCTTGCAACCAGCCCGCAGTTTCTGTTGCTGGATGAAGTTGCAGCCGGGTTAAGCCCTCATGCGATCAAAGAGATGGCCGAGCTCATCAAAGCACTAAGGCATCAGGGACTTACATTGTTGTTGACCGATCATTTTTTGACGCTTACCAGCAAAGTGTCCGACCGTCTAGTAGCATTAGACCAGGGAGAAATAATTATGGAAGGGAAGCCCGGCGAAGTGCTACAATCCGCTGAAGTAGCTTCCGCATATCTGGGCGAGCGACCGACAAGAAACCTTTAGAGGAAAGAGCACATGCAGCAGAAACTTCCACTGCTTGCAGCACAAGACCTTTTTGTTTGTTACCGGAACATCCCGGTTTTAAAGGAGGTCACGGTAACCATCTGGCCTTTGCAAATCGTCGCCATAGTGGGGCCGAACGGTTCCGGGAAAACTACACTCCTCAAGGCTATTGCAGGGCTGCTTCAAACCAAGAAAGGGGAAATTTTATTCAAGGGAGAGCGTATTGAATCACTGTCGTTGTGGGACATTGTACAGCGCGGCCTAGTTTACGTTCCGGAGGGGATGAGCGTATTCCCGGATATGAGCGTCATCGAGAACTTGGAAATCGGCGCTTACCTCAACCGGAGGGCTATCCGTCAGCGGATGAAAGTGGTTTTTGAACTTTTCCCGGAACTCTATGAAAAAAGAAATGCCTTTGCCGGGGTTCTAAGCGGCGGCCAGCAGCGGATGGTTACGCTGGGTCGCGGGTTGATGAGCGGTGCCCAGCTTCTGCTTTTGGATGACCCCTTTTTGGGCCTCAGCCCTAAAATTATCAAACGGTTCTGTGATACTTTTCGGACCCTGCGCAAGAATGGGGTTACCTTATTTATTGCCGGCCAGCATGTGCGCCGTATCCTCAATGTGGCAGACGTGGCCTTTTTAATTGAAGAGGGGAATATCACCCTTACGGGATCGGGAAGCGCAATTCTGCACGATCAACATTTGCAACAGATTCTATTTGGGCTCGACACCGAAGGCCCGGTCATTTAGTTTCTTAAGTATGACATTCGTGCTTGTTGTGGCAATAAATTCGAAACTCGAAACACGAAATCCGAAACAAATTCGAAACATAAGAATTCAAATGCCCCAAACTGATTTGCGCCACCTCTAGATGTTTTTGGTTTTAGGATTTTCATCATTTGGCATTGTTTCGGATTTTGATATTCGGATTTCGAATTTTGGTTGCGGCTTTGCCGGGTTAGGAAGAGGGGCGGAAAAAGCCAAATTTCCAGCTGCGACCTAATTGAGTAAATTCTCGATGACAACCCGCACGTTTTTTTCTACCGGCTGCATCGCTGCATCCGGGGGCCACAGAAGGTTTTCGGGCTCCTGCCACTGGCTCCTGACGACATGAACTTTAGCACCCTGCGGAGCCCAAATCTCCGGGAGTGTGGGACCGAATATGACCACTGCCGGAATTCCAACCACCCCGGCTAGATGGCTTGCTCCAGAATCATTGCCCACATACAATTGGCACTCACTGGCAAGAGCTGCCAGTCTCTGCAGTGTGATGTTTTCCAGAACGCTAACGCCCAGTTTTTGCTCTGCTTCGATTGCAAAAGGTTTGAGATACGAATCAGCCTGTCCCAAGATGATTATGATCGGGTGATCGTATGCACTGCAAAGCCAATCCAGCAAAGACCACCATCTGCTCAGCGGCCATATTTTCCCTCTTCCGCCACTGCCGGTATGAATTATAATCGGTGCCGGCCTCTGGCTCCAGCCTTGCTCGGTAATCCAACTCCGCACAGCTTTTTTTTCACTTGAGAGGGGTCTCAGCCGAGGAGTAACGTATTCGACATTCAAGCCAACCCGTTGCAGTTGATCTATTAGAAATAGAGTGACCGGTCGTGTAAGCCCCGATGGCGGAAAAGACCGTATCCAATGCACCGGACAGCTCACCAATTGCGACAGTCGATCAGCAATGATACGGCTGCTGTCCTGCCCAAATAACAAAATACGGCGAGCATTTTCAAAATATGGAGCCAGCTTGGAAGTGCGCCAGAGCTCTTCATGATAGAGGGACGACGGCACCGAACCGTCAGCTGAATAGGCTTTCCCGAAGTAGGATTTGTTGGCGAGAAGTACCGTATATTCGGGTCTAGAGCAAAAATCAAACAGAACGTCAGGCCACAGAAGATGAAGGCCTTCCAAAACCGGGAGAGTCAATATAAAGTCGCCTAGAGCACCCTGGTGGATTATCAGAAGCCTTTCGCGAGGGTGTCTTTGGTCGGCCATTCATTTATCTGTGCAAGCAATCATTACCGCAACTTTCCATATGGACCCGTTTTATCACGGCCTGCCGTGCACATACCATCATCTGCAGCACATGCACCATCCACTGCCGGCAACGCGCAGCGCAGGACTCTAGTCCTGCATGGTTGGCCCTCTAAAACAGATGGGGAGTGGAATCCATTGAACGCCCGTAGCGCAGGACTTTAGTCCTGCATGATTGGCCCCCCTATGTACCGACAGTTACACACACATGCCCCCGCGCTTTTGAAAAGTATCTGTTTTCATTGGCATTACAATTTGCCAGCAACAACAGGGAGTCAGCAATTTGGTCCCCCCCTTAATTCCAAAGGGGGGTTAGGGGGGATTGCTCAACCTGCTGATTTTTATTTAAAATCCCCCTAAATCCCCCTTTGCGATTAACGCCAAATGGCAATTGAAAGGGAACATCGGGATGGGTATGGGATTAGTTGCTTTCATCGGTAATGATCTCCAAGTATTG
>Ga0210088_1000242_pt1 | contig 10976 bp, 9 predicted proteins | sample RushMan_CattailN_6_FD_185557 | JGI IMG/M metagenome (GOLD analysis project Ga0210088, IMG submission 185557) | Wetland microbial communities from San Francisco Bay, California, USA, that impact long-term carbon sequestration -... | ecosystem: Environmental > Aquatic > Marine > Wetlands ... | reverse complement strand
TTCGATGTCCCTGACCTGGAAATGAAAGGTGTGGTCCTTTTCGGTCGGCTCGACGACCAAACTGGCGCTGACCAGCGATCGCATGGCCGATCCGTCCAGGCGCCGCAGGTTGATTTCCGAGTTCGTCACGAACCCATCTTTCTCAATGGCCGCCTTCAGTTGCCGCCAGTCGTCGTCGTGCTCGAAAAAAACCTGGAACCGTTCCCCCTTGGGGGACGTGTCCGGCTCGCCGAATCCGAGCTGCCGGCAGCCGGCGGGGTTGATGTCCACGATGCGGCCCTGGGAGTCCGCCACCAGGATCATGTCCCGCGAGACTTCAAAAATCCGCCGATACTGTCTCTCCGAGATGGCCAGCGCCTCCGATCGCTCCAGCACGATGCCTTCCAGGTTCTGGTTCAGGTGCAGGAGCTCCGCGTGGGCCTTCTGAAGTGCGGTTTTATCCGCCGTGATCTGCTCGTAGATTCTCCAGACCCGCTCGAAAAAAAGGGTCACCGAGGCCACGAAGACAAACATGAAAGTGTTGATCGTGCCGCTGAAAGGCCGGATTGCGGCCCAGGCCTCTTTTTGGCCGGAGAGCACCAGCGCCTGCTTGAGGATGTGGCCGGCGGAACGCGAGACGGCGAACCCCGCCAAACCGATGCACACCCAGAACAGATAGGTCCAGACGACGTTGTGCGGGTCAATCCCCCGCAATCGGTAAACCAGGCCGATGCAGAGGAAAGAAAAGACGATCATCAGCACCGACCCGCCGACGTCGACCACCAGGAGGGGCAGAAAGGGCGCAATCACGGCGGGCTTGCCTCGCTGTGCCGCTCCCCGGCATCCTTGAGCAGGCGCCTGAGCCCGAAGTAGAGAAACAGCATGGCCGGGACGCACAGCAGGTGATCGAGCTTGGCCGCATAGTACAGCATCGCCATTGCCGGCGGGAAATCACCGGCATCAATGCGGACCATCCACTCGCCGACAGGCTGAATGTCCACCACGTCCAGTTGTTCGTCCAGCAGGTGGGCCGTGAAGGCGTCGATGTTCCATAGAATGAAGAAAAGCGCCGCGTACTGGATGTAGCGCCAGCCGGCCTCGCGCACCAGCAGCCGCTGGCGCAGCCAGTAGATCAGGAGCCCCATCGACGCAACGAAAAAGAGGTGGGCGCCCTGGTGGGTGTAGAGGCCCTCCGGCGCCCCGTGCTCCTGCACGGCCAGCGCCGCCGCCGGGACCAGCCATCCGGCAGCCACCGCCAGCGCACTCAAGCGAAACAAACGTGTCACAGGAGAACTTCCGTGCATGGCCTGATCGTTTCCGGGCCTCCGCTGCTGCCCCTTGTGTCAACCGCACAACGAATGCCGGCACGCCGTCCCGGCCTCACCGTGGCACCTGGCGAAACCCGCGGAAACCCCGGTTCAAACTCCGCTGTGGACCTGCTGCCCGTCGAGCATGGCCTGGACCCCTTTGAAGTAGGGCAGCCGCGGCCGCAGGTATTTGAAGACGATCCGGGCGAGTACGTACATGGGGAAGAAGACGAAGGGGTAGCCCACGTGGTCTCCGAACACGAAATTGAGAGGGAAGGCCACCGCAAATTCGACGCCCTGGAACCGGGTCTGCATCCACGCCAGGGCCAGGGGCACCGGCCAGAGAATTCCGGCCGAATAGCCCGCCATGGTGAAGAAGTACTTGCCCCAGGCGTCGTTGGCAGCCTTGTTGAGAGCCTTGTAGCTGACTTTGTCGCCTTCGGCAAAGGCCTGGACGCTCAGTTTCTCCTTGTGCGAGACCTCGTCCTTGAGCGCCTGGATAAACCTGCGGTTGATGCGGATGCCGGCGGAAATTGAGAGCTCCCCCAGCACCACCCCCAGCAGGCCCAGGCAGAATGTGCCGATCAGAAAACCGAGCATGGGATCACCGGCCAACCGATACGGGGCGATCAGGATCGGGTCGATAAGCTGCAGGAACCTTGAGAATATGTGTTCCATCTTATTTTATACCCCGTTTGGGGGGCCGGCCCCGCAGACGGTCGGGGCCGGCGATTGACCGCACCTCATTAACCGAAAATGCGGTAGTTGAAGAAGCCTCTCAGGGTGTAGTCCAGGCCGACGTAGCAGGCCAGCACAATGAAGAAGTACTTGAGCCCCTTTTCAGGGATGAACTTGCCGGTGCGCGGCCCGACCATGGAGCCGATGAAGATGCCCACCAGTTCTACCATGATCATCATCCAGTCGACGGTGACGCCCTTGATCATGAAGTTGAAGATCGAAAGCACCATGCTGATCAAGACCGCCAGGGCCGAGGTGCCGGCGGCGACGAACATCGGCAGGCCGACGACACTGGTCAGGAAGGGGACGTACAGGAATCCGCCGCCCACGCCGATGAACGAGGAGATCGCGCTGATGAAAAAACCGCCGACAAAGGCCCAGATCGGGCTGAAGCCGAAGGTCTGCCCGAAAAAGGAGATCTCGGTGCGCGCCATGTTGAACTTGGTGGTGGTGACGCCCTGCTCGACGAGGTTGCCCTTGGCCTTGACGCTGGCTTCGAAGGCTTTGGCGGCTTCCTTGGCCTTCTTTTGCCCGGCCTGCCCCTTGGGGCTCATGCCGTAGATCATGAACCCGCCGATGATGAACACGATCAGGCCGAAGTAGCCTTGGTACTCGGAGAACTTAATTTTGCCCATGGTTGTGTAAACCACCAGGAAGGCCGCCAGCAGGGAGCCCAGGCCCAACGATATCCCCAGGGGGATGACCAGACGCTTCTGCTTGGCGTAGTTGATGCTCGAAACCAGAGCCGAAAGCCCTACCAACCACTGGTTGGACACTCGGATGCTGTCGGTGACGAACTTGTTCAGGGCCGGGGCCGAGTCCTTGAAGGTCTTGGCGTAGGCGCCCAGACCGAAGACCGAGATGTGGCCCACGCCGGCCATGATCCCGCCGAAAGCGCCGACAGTGGAAAAAACCCAGCCTACCCAGATGGCCCAGACGAAAGCCAGAACCAGGTTGACCTTCACACCGCCTGGGATCCCCAGGTAGCCGGGCTCGGCCTTGGGGTCGATCTGTCCACTGCCGGTGCCTTGGGGCGCCTTTTTGATGGCGTCCTCGAGCGGGCCGGCGCCGGCCAGATCCGGCATCGCCATCGGTACTACCACTGCGACCGCCAACAGCAGGGCCCAAATAACAAAAATCCTGTTCCGCATGTTCATCCTCCTAAATAAATTAGAAATATCGCCGGGCTCTCCACAATAGCCGGCTTGCGAGTCCCGATAGTGAATAGCAAACGATATGCCACGAATGCCCGCCCCGCCGCAGGTTTCTTCAAATACGCGCTTTTGATTACAACCAGTTATAATATCATAATAAATAATTCGACCGCAGGGTTGCCAAAGACCCGCGTGCGCTGGGTGGAAAATCATTGGACGGCCCGGGGTGCATTTAGACTATTGCACTCCACGCCGCATTGAAACCCTGCATACAGCCGGGCGACTCGATAAAACGGATCATTGCAAAAAAAATAGTTCACTGCAATATTTTTATTTCGCATTGATTGTTTTACCGCTGAAAAAATCCTGGCCGCGCAAACCGCCCCAAATGCAGTTTTTTAATCAAACATTTGAAAAATATTTAAAAAAATGCATAATAAACAAGCGGCAAACAAATGTGTACCAACGCCCAACCGATGGTATGGTTATTGCTCGTCATTCCTTGGAATTTATCCCTGCTGCACCGCCTGTAATTAAAAGACCTAATTTATTTTGGAGGACATGAACGCGATGCAAAAGACCGTTTATAGTATGTGTTTCATGTGTTCAATCCGCTGCCCCATCAAAGTCACGGTCAAGGACGGCCAAGTGACCTTCATCGAGGGCAACCCCAAGGTGGCCGGAATAGACGGCAGTCTGTGCCCGCGCGGCTCGGCCGGCATCTCCCTGCTCTACGACTCTCAGCGGCTGCAGTCCCCCTTGATCCGCACCGGCGAGCGCGGCTCGGGCCAGTGGCGCAAGGCCAGCTGGGACGAGGCGCTCGATTACATCGCCGACAAGCTCAAGCCGATCATTAAAAAGCACGGCGGGCAGAGCGTGGCCCTAACCGAGCGAACCAACCTGTCCACCCATGTGAGCAAGACGTTTCTCAAGGCTATCGGCTCGCCGAACCACTTCACCCACGACGCCCTGTGCAAGGGCTCGGTCAACACGGCCTGCCGCTCGCTTTTCGGGTACACCGACGCCCAGATGGGAATCGACTACAAGAACACCAAGCACATCGTCATGTACGGCCGCAATTTGTTCGAGGCCATCGCGGTCAAGGAGGTCAACAGCCTCATGGACGCCATGGCGGCAGGCGCCAAGGTGACTTACATCGACCCGCGCGTTTCCATCACCGCCACCAAGGCTCACCGCTACTGGATGATCCGGCCCGGCACGGACCTGGCGCTGAACTACGCCCTCACGCACGTGATCCTCAAGGAACGGCTCTACGACGCCGCGTATGTGGAGAAGTGGGTGCTCGGCCTGAACGAGCTGCAGGATTTCGTGCAGTCCTACACACCGGAGTGGGCCGAGAAGGAAACCGGCATCCCGGCCGCCGAGATCGTGGCCCTGGCACGCGAGATGAGCAAGGACAAGCCGTCCGTCATTTTCCACTTCGGCTACCGCGGGGCCCATCACGCCAACGAGATCTACCTGCGCCGGTCCATCCTGATCCTGAATGCCCTCATGGGCAGCATCGAGGCCAAGGGCGGGATCTTTTTCAAAAAAGGCCCCGGCGAGGTCGGAGCCAAGCCGGCCCGCAAGCTGACCGAGCAGAAGTTCGCGGCCATCAAGGCGCCCCGGGCCGACAAGGTCGGCACCAAGGATTTCCCGCTACCGGACCCCGACCACGGAGTGCCGCAGATGCTGCCGCACGCCATCCTCAATGAGGACCCCTACCCGGTCAAGGCCCTGTTCGTCTACCGGTTCGAGCCGCTCATGTCGATCCCGGACAGCAACCTCACCAAAAAAGCGCTCGAGAAGCTTGACCTCATCGTGACCGTCGACATCAACTACAGCGACATCGCCTGGTATTCGGACGTCATCCTGCCCGAATCCATCTACCTGGAGCGCACCGACTGCGTCCAGCAGGCCAACGGCCAGAAGCCGCAGATGTTCCTGCGACGCCAAGCCGTGCCGCCGCGCTACGACACCCGCGACTGGGCCGTCATCGCCAAGCAGATCGGCGAGCGCATCGGCATCGGCGAGTTCTTCCCCTACAAGGACAGCGAGGAGTTGGTACGCTGGCAGCTGGAGGGCACGGGCTTCACCCTGGAGGATTTCGACAAATCCGGCTTTGTGGCCTACACCGACAAGCAGATCCTGTGGGACCGCATGGACGGCTTGAAGTTCAAAACCCCCTCCAAAAAAATCGAGCTGAAATCCTCGCTGCTGGAAAATGCCGGCTTCCCCTCGTTCCCGCCCTATGAGGCGGTCCCGGGCTACACGGACAACCGGTTCCGGCTGATCACGGGCAGAAACGCGCTGCACACGCATGTCTCCACCCAGAACAACGCCTACTTGAACGAGCTGGCGCCGGAAAACGTGCTGTGGATCAACTCCAAGCGCGCCGCGACCCTGGGCATCAAGAGCGGCGGCCTCGTGACGGTGGCTTCCAAAAACGGCTCCGGCCAGATCAAGGCGTTCGTGACCGATTTCATCCACCCGGACTCGGTCTTCATGCTGCACGGGTTCGGGCACGAGGCCAAGCTCGCCACCCGCTCCTACAACAAGGGCGTCTCGGACGCCATGCTGGAGGAGAACATCACCGACAAGGTCGGCGGCAGCCCGGCCCTGCATGACACCGTAGTCACCGTCCAGGCGGCATAACAGATTCGGAGGATCGATACGAATGAGCCAGTACTATTTGTTTCAGGATACGAAAAACTGCATCGGGTGCCACTCCTGTGAAGTTGCGTGCAAGAGCAACAAGGCTCTGCCGGTCGGCCCCAAGCCCTGCCAGGTGATCCACGTCGCGCCCAAGATGGTGAACGGCCTGCCCCGGGCCTCCTACGTGTTCATGCCCTGCTTCCATTGCGAAAACCCCTGGTGCGTGGCCGCCTGCCCCACCGGCGCGATGCGCAAACGGCCGCAAGACGGCATCGTCTACGTCGAGCAAAGCCTGTGCGTGGGCTGCAAGACCTGCGTCACGGCCTGCCCGTGGGGCGCCCCCCAGTGGAACCCCGAAACCGGCAAGGTGGTCAAGTGCGACTACTGCAAGGACCGGGTCGACGCGGGGCTGAAGCCCGCCTGCGCCACGATCTGCACCACCCACTGCCTGCATTTCGGCCAGGTGGAGGACATGACCCAGATCCGCCGCGAACGCCATGCAAAAGTCATTGCCAGTCTGGAAAATCAGATTGGATAGACAGACAGTTTTAAGTGTTACGTTTTAAGTTTTAAGCAAATTAATCTATGAAGGCAGGCTCCTTCCTTTGCTTAATCACTTAACGCTTAAAACTTAAAACGATAAGGATATACGGCGCAAGACCGGCACATGCTTGCGCCAGCCACGATAGGGCCTGGAGCCATTAATCCATGTCAGAAAAACTTTGCCCGGTCAACCAAGCCATTTCAGGTCTCAAGGAGACGGTCGATTCCGGACGGCTTTCCAATCCTCGCAGCCGCCGGATCGCCGAAGAGATTCTGGACCTGCTGACGGATGTTGCCTGGGGGCGGGCCGGAGGAGACCATCTTGGAGCCATCGCCTCTCTCACGGATGAGTTGTCCTATGACAAGGCTTCGGCCGCCGCCATGGCCGCGGCCAAACTGATTTGGGATGCGCTCGGCGAGCACCGCGAGGTTTTTCAAAGCCACATCGACACCCACAACTGCGCCACCGGTGACTGCGTGCGCCTGGTGCCGGCCCCCTGTCAGATGACCTGTCCGGCGGGGATCGACATCCCCACCTATGTGAACCTCATCGGCATGGGGCACGATGCCGAGGCCATCGAGGTCATTCGCCGGGACAACCCCTTCCCCTGGGTGTGCGGGCTGGTGTGCACCCGGCCCTGCGAGCTCATGTGCGTGCGCGGCCGGGTGGACAAACCCATTTCCATCAAGTTCCTCAAGGCCTTTGCGGCCGAGCGGGCGCTTTCCGACCGCCACTACCACAACCCGGCCAAGGAGCCGGAAAAAGGCAAGCGCATCGCCGTGGTCGGCGGCGGTCCGGGCGGGATGACGGCGGCGTATTACCTGGCGCTGAAAGGCTACGGGGTCACGGTTTTCGAAGCCCTGCCGGTGGCGGGCGGGATGATGATGCTCGGCATCCCGCGCTACCGTCTGCCGCGCGAAGTCATCGACCGCGAAACGGCCATGCTGGAGGACCTGGGGGTCGAGTTCCGGTTCAACACGCGCTACGGCAAAGACATAGCGCTGGAAAGCCTCAAAGCGGACGGGTTCGATGCGGTCTTCCTCGCCATCGGGGCCCACCAGGCTTTCAAGCTCAACATCCCCGGCGAGACCGACTTTCCCCAGGTCATAGAAGCCATCGACCTGCTGCGCCGCGTGGCCCTGGGCGATCGACACATCCCGGGAAAGCACGCGATCATCATCGGCGGCGGCAACGTCGCCATCGATGCCGCCCGGACCTGCCTGCGGCTGGGGTCCGATGAGGTGACCATTGCCTACCGCCGCACGCGGGCGGAGATGCCGGCCGACGTGGAGGAAGTGGAGCAGGCCGAGGACGAAGGCATCCACATGTCGTTTCTGACCATCCCCAAGGCCGTCGTCGGCAAGGACGGCCGTCTCACGGGGCTGGAGTGCATCCGCGCCAAGCTGATCAAGAAAGACGACAGCGAACGGCTGTTCCCGGTGCCGGTGGAGGGAAGCGATTTCGTCATCGCGGCCGACACGGTCATCTCCGCCATCGGGCAGCGCATCGACCTGGAGTGCCTGAGCGATCTCAAGGGGCTCAAGTGGACCCGGCGCCAGACCATCCAGGCCAGCACCGTCAGCATGGAGACGTCGATCCCCGGCGTGTTTGCCGGCGGCGATGCCGTCACCGGCCCGGCCACCGTGGTGGAGGCCATCGGCGCGGGCAAGCGCGCCGCCGAGGCCATCGACCGCTTTCTTTCCGGGATTCCCCAGCCCAAGATGCCGCCGGTGCCGGTGCGCCGCACGCGCGTGGAGTGGATGGAGGTCCCGGCCAGCACCAAAATGACCTTGCGGCGCCCGGAGATGCCGCTGCTCAACCTCGAGCGCCGGCGCACCACCTTTCAGCAGGTGGAACTCGGCTACACGGAGAACGTCGTGCGGGAAGAGGCCCGCCGCTGCCTGCGCTGCGACATCTGCCTGCGCTGCGGCAAGTGCGTCGAGGTCTGCCGGGACATGATGGGCATCAACGCGCTGGAGTTCGGATTCCTCAACTTCGACAAGCCCGAGGCCACCGATTTCCGGGTGACCGCGGAGCGCTGCATCCTCTGCGGCGCCTGCGCCGCCAACTGCCCGAACCAGGCCATTCGCATCGTCGACCGGGGCGACGAGCGCCTGTTGTCCTACTGCGGGACAATTTTAAACCGCCAGAAGCTCGAACATTGCCGGGCGTGCGGCGCTGTGATAGGCCCGCAACGCTACCTGGAATTCCTGAAGAACCGCACTCAGACCGTCAGCCCGGTTGTCGCCGACCGGAATTTGTGCCATAGCTGTCTGCGAAGGCATACCGCAGGGACTCATCAGGAAAACACCCCCGTCTAGCGGACAGCGCCGTCGACCGCATCGACAAGGAGTTCAGCCATGGCGTTTCACAGGGGCCAGAAAGTGGAAATATTCCGAAAATCGGAAGATGAAAGCTGGGGCGAGCACATGGATCAGTATGTCGGCCGCCACGGCATCATCACGGACCCGGACACTACCAAGAACGATCCGGATGCGCTGATCGAGGTCAGCGTGGAGGGCAAGGGCACCCATCGTTTCCCGCAGGACTGTTTGCGGCTCCTATCCACGTGAGGGTCGAAAGGGGGAGCGCCATGATCGCCATCCGGGTTAACGGGCAGGACGTGGAAGCCACCGAAGGTGGAAATCTCCTCGAATTGCTGCATGGCAGCGGCATCAAGCTGCCCACGATATGCTTTCACGCCGCGCTCAGCCGCCCCAGCGGCACGTGCCGGCTGTGCGTGGTGGAGGTTACGCTCCCGGGGGGCACGCCTGAGGTTAAACGCGCCTGCTTGACCAAGTGCGTTGCCGGGATGGTGGTTCAGACCGAGAGTGTTTCCGTTCAAGCCGCGCGCATCAAGGCGTTAAAAAACCTCTTGAAGCTATCACCCCAAAGCCCACGCCTGCTCCAGTTGGCGGCGGACTTCAAACTGCCCATCGACCCGCCGCCCGACGGTTGCATTCGCTGCAGCCTGTGTGTGCGGGTGTGCCGGGAAATCGTCGGCGCGGCCGCTCTCAAGTTCGAGCTGCACCACCGGCAGCAATACGTCGTCCCGGTGGAGGGCCGCTGCATCGGCTGCGGCACCTGTGTCAACATCTGCCCCACCCAAGTCATCCACGTCACGGACGACGAAAACGTGCGGACGATCACCATCCGCGAGGAAGTGATCGGCCGGCACCCCCTCGCCACTTGCGAAGGCTGCGGCCGGCGCTTTGCCACGCCGAAGTTCCTGGAGGCCGCCCACGAGCGCGCCGTCGACCATCACCCGGACGTCAAAGACCACCACCGTTTCTGCCCTGAGTGCGCCAAGCGGCTCTCGCCGCGGGTGGCCGGAACCCTCACCCGCCGCTACTGACGGCTTTGTAACAGGGCCAATTTCTGCGTTGCGCATCATCCCGCCGTCACTGCGGCGCACTGCCAGCACGTCTCGTGCCGCGGGACTCGCCCGCCTTGAACTGGGCCCCGTTACAATGCCGTCCCGTTATGAGACCCCAACGGCATCCGTCATTTGCCAGCCGGTGAGAAAGACCTCAAGCTACGGCTTGCGGCCCCTCCAAACGCCAGTGGCCAGCAGCAGCCAGCCGACCATGAAAGCCGTGCCGCCGAAGGGGGTGATCATCCCGAACCAGCGCTGCCCGGTCAGGCTCAGTACATAGAGGCTTCCCGAAAACAGGATAAGCCCGGCCAGGATAAAGGCTCCGCTCCAACGGATGAACCGCGAGCCCGGGAAGAAGCCCGCAGCCGATGCCACGGCGAAGAGCCCCAGGGCGTGATAAAAATGATACTGGTTGCCGGTGTGGTACACCGCCATCATATCAGGCTGCAGGCTGGCCTTGAGGGCGTGCGCCCCGAAGGCCCCCAGTGCCACCGATAGAAACATATTGATGCTGCCCAGAATCAAAAGCCATTTTGATGGTGCATTCGGTAGCATAACCTTGCCTCCTGCCTGAATTCCGCCTGTTGAATGCCAATTTTCGGCCTATCGATCCAACCGGCGCCAAGCCGAGAACCGTTGATAGAGCCGAACCGAACCTCGGTTGAGCCATGGAATCTAATGTGCTAAGATTTACTGTATTCTTCGTCTGCTGGCGGCCCGATCGGCCCATCCACGCAGCACCGCAACCACGTACCCGGCAGATGGCCCGCAAGGCGTTTGGAGGTCTTTTTTATGAGATACGTGGCACCCTGCCTGGCCTTTCTCTTTCTGTTCGTCCCATCGGCTGCATTCACCGACACCGCGCTCGTCGGCAGCTGGCAATACAGGGACGCGCGCCTGAACATCGTGACTGATTTTCTATCGAACGGGACTTTCCGGCAAGTCACCATTGGCCCACAGGGCCGGCAGACTTTCTCCGGCCGGTACCAGCTGAGCGGCCAGCTTCTTCATCTCCAGGTGGACGACGGCCAGCCGGCCGTGCAGGCCGTTTGCCGGTTCCAGGATGCCGATACGGCCGTCGTCACTTACGCATCGGGGGAATCCCTGACCTGGAAGCGCGTTTCAGCCCGGCAAACATACCCCATGCCATCCAAACCCCCAGACCCGGTTGCAACAGCAGCCGGCACCGCACCTCCCGCCGCAGGTACGGCACGCAAGAATAT
>Ga0210088_1000241_pt1 | contig 11002 bp, 17 predicted proteins | sample RushMan_CattailN_6_FD_185557 | JGI IMG/M metagenome (GOLD analysis project Ga0210088, IMG submission 185557) | Wetland microbial communities from San Francisco Bay, California, USA, that impact long-term carbon sequestration -... | ecosystem: Environmental > Aquatic > Marine > Wetlands ... | reverse complement strand
TTGTGAAACACGCCGAGACTGTCCCGAAATCCAAAAAACTCCTGAAGCTGATCGTCGATATCGGCGAACAGCGACAGGTAGTTGCAGGTATTGCACAGACTCACAAACCGGAAGACGTCATCGGCAAACAGGTCATCATCGTTGCCAACCTGCAGCCGGCAAAACTGATGGGTATCGAATCACAGGGAATGGTTTTGGCCGTAAGCGACGGAGACGACCTCAGACTCCTCACCACCGAAAAGCCCGTGACGCCGGGAAGAAGGGTTTCTTGAGTTGAACAGTTGAGGGGTTGAGCAGTTGAACAGTTGAAGGATTATTTATGGCTTAAGCCTTGCGTTGCTGAGAAGAATATAATGAGTTCAGCATTGCTGCCAACTCGCCCACTTTTTCTCTTGCCTCTGCATAAGAATGTTCATCCAGAAGGCCGAGTTCATGGGCTATCTGCAGTTGGCATAGGGTCTCCATCAGAGAACTGTAAGCAATCTGAGTGAAATGTGCCTGGTCTCGAGGGGAGGTTCGGGCGCTTCCCTCAGCCAAGTTCGAAGCTACGGAAACCGCAGCGCGTCGAAGCTGAGAAATAAGGCCATATTTTTCGCTACGCGGCAGGTATTTCGTTATTTTGTAAATGAAGATGGTGAAATCCTTTGCTTTCCTCCAAGCAGTTAGTTTCTCGTGAGGCAAGGAATACCCTTTCCGTTTTTTGTGATCTGCGGCTTCGTGCGGTTTTGTCATGGCACGCCCCCTCCTCAACTCTTCAACTCTTCAACTCTTCAACTCTTCAACTCCTTTTTACGCCACTTCGCCCCAAAAAACCCATCCACCCCATGGACATGCGGCCATGACCTAAAATAGGCTCCATCCGTCATTGACCGGCAGCCTTCCGGCAGATAATCGTCAGCGGGTTCGGATCTAAAGTCGGGGTGATGGTCGGAAAAATCTTTGGCCGCTTCGTCGTTTTCTTCCTTAAAGACGGTGCAGGTAGCATAAAGAAGAACTCCACCACGTTTGACGAATTGGGCGACATGGTCGAGAAGCTGCTTTTGCAGACGCGCGAATCGAATTGGGTCCTTGGGATGGCGCCGCCACTTAATATCGGGATTGCGCCGAAGCGACCCGAATCCACTGCACGGAGCGTCCAGAAGGACCCGATCGAAGCTGCCCGTATCCAGCGGAGAAAGCTCCAGTATATCGCAGCTTCGAGCTTTGATGATGCTGACACCTTGCCTTTGAGCATTTTCCCTGAGCTCTTCAATCTTCCAGGCAGACTTATCGACCGCCAGAATTTCTCCCCTGTTTTTCATCAGAATGCCCAAGTGAGTCGATTTGCCGCCAAAACCGGAACAAAGGTCCAGCACTCGTTCGCCCGCTTCCGGTGCAAGCAGGTGCGAGACCAGCTGTGAAGCTTCGTCCTGGACCTGGACCAACCCTTCCGTAAAAATCGGAATTTGGCTCACATCCTTGCGAAGTCCCGATATTCTTATTGCATTGGCGAGATAAGGGGATAATTCCGCTTCGATTTCGTTTTCTTTCAGCCATTCAAGAATCGCTTTTGGATCGGCTCTCAAAGTGTTTACGCGCAGCACCATCGGAGCGATTGTGTTGTTCGCCTCGCAGAGTTTTTGTGTCCCCTCAAAACCGAGCTCTTTAATCATCATCCGCACGAACCATTTTGGATGAGAAGTCAGGACGGCCAAATACTCTTCGGCGTCCGACTCAGGGGAAGGCCAGTTCCACTTTTCGCCCCGCCGGATGGCTTCGCGCAAAAGAGCATTCACAAATCCGGCCAGATGAGCGGGCTGAGTCGATTTCACGATCTTCACCGTTTCGTTTACAGCTGCGTGCGGCGGAATGCGATTCAGAAAGAGGATCTGATAGAGAGCCAAACGGAGGGCAATGCGGACAGCGGGATCGATCTTTTTGGGATTTATCCTGCTCAACTGGTCGATGTGCCAGTCCAGTCTGCCTTGCCGACGCAGCACGCCGTAAACCAGTTCGGTGGTCAGAGCCCTGTCCCTGTCTTCCATTTGGGAATGGCGTTCCAGCATCGCTCGGATCAATCGGTCGGGGTGAGACACCTTTTGGTCGATATGGAGCAAAATCTGATAAGCCAAAAACCTGGAGCTTATCATGCCCCTTCTCGTTTCATGGATGAGATTTCCTCAAGTACGGATTCGACTCGGTCTAGAGCGACTTGAGTGTTCAGGCAAGGCCCAAAGGGACGCTGGTTGAAAATCCCATAGACGGGAAGCGGCGTAGTATCCTGGATTCCGCTGGTCAGATCGCGTTCGCAGGCAACCGCGATAATCAGATCCGGGCGCGTTTCGATCACAATTCGGCGCGCAATGGTACCCCCCGTTGCGACCGACATGGCTATCCCGTATTTCTCAGACAGCCCGAGAAGACCTTTGATGGGACATTTGCCGCACCTTTTGCAGTTTTCTGCCCGGTGGGTGATTTTTACCGTACAGTCTTTGTCCTGCAGGCAGTGCGGCATGAGAAGCAGAATTTTGTTGGGAGGACTGCCATTTCGGCATTGCGCCATCACAAGCTCGTTATTGACCGCGACGAAGGCGTGCTGCACTTCTTCCTTGCGAAGCCCCACCATCCTTCCGACAAACACTAATACGGGCAGTAAATTCCGCACCGCAAGGCTGCGCAGTTTTTTGGAAAACGGTACGTCATGACCAAGCAGGGTTACGACAATCAGGAGCAGAATGGAAAAAATAATGAAGGCCGCCGCCCCACCCATAATGATTGCCATCAGTAACGGAAGCCGAGAATAGATGTTGCCGAAGCCGTAGTAGGGAACAAGGTAAAACAAAGCTATGATAGCGGCAACCAGAACCGCTGTGAGCCCAAGCAGGCTCACGAGCGTCATTTTTTCCGGCGTCTTTACCGTCTTATCGAAATCGGAAGGGCTTTGCTTTTTCTCGGGCATATTGCGGGAAATCCCACTTTGGGGGTTGGGTTGAGCAGCGCGAAACCCAACGCCTATTTTGCTGGGTTTCGTACTTCAACCCAGCCTACTTGGTATCCACGATCTCTTTCTTAAACGCTATATTCCTAGTAGATCTACCCATTTTTTGCAACGTTATCTAGAGTCCTCCGCGCTCTCGGCGGTTAACTCCAGCTACTCCAAAAAGGAGCCGGCAGCCAAAGGATGGCCCCTAAGAAACTCCTCGGCAGAAAGTCTTCGCTGCCCGGCCAGTTGCAGATCCCCAATCACAAAAGCCTTTCCGTCTCCACCGACAACCATCAAGCCTTTTTCCATTTGCCCTATAACTTCTCCCGGCTTTCCCTCTAACTGCCAGTCAAGCAGAGAAGCTTTGAAACACTTTAACCGTTTGTCGTCATAAAACGCATATGCGCCAGGCCACGGATCGAAAGCTCGTATGGTATTGACAAGTCGATCGGCCGGGAGCTGCCATAAAAGACGCGATTCTTCCTTTGCTATGGGTGGAGCATAAGTGGCCAGAGAATCATCTTGAACTTGGGGCTGTATCAGACCGGCTCGCCATTTCTCCAGAGTCTCACACAGGAGATCGGCACCCACCCTGGCAAGCTTGTCATGCAGGCTGCCCGAGGTATCCTCTTCCAGGATTTCAATTTCTCGCTGCGACAGCACCGGCCCGGTGTCCATGCCGGCATCGAGGAGCATAATGGTCACCCCGGTTTTGGCCGCACCGGATAAAATGGCACGCTGGATGGGGGCTGCTCCACGATAGTGCGGCAGGAGCGAGGCATGAACGTTCAGAGTGCCCAGTGGGAAGCCATCAAGGAATTGTTTCGGCAGCAGCTGACCGTATGCGACCAGCACCGCGCACTCGGCTTCGCAGGAGCGTACTTTTTCAATGGCACTTTGCGACTTGATTCGCTCGGGTTGGTATGTGGGGAGATTCAGCTTTTCGGACAAAACTTTGACAGGAGGCGGACTAAGCTTTTTCCCTCGACCTTTCGGACGGTCGGGCTGGGTAACCACAAGCTTAATCAGTGCCTCACGTTCGGCAAGTTTTTGCAGAGATGCAACTGCAAAATCAGGGGTTCCTAAAAATACCAGACTGGGCAGCACAGATCCTAAGCCGACTCCTCTTTTAGCTTCTTCTTCCATTTTCTCCTGAATACGTCCCGCGCAATGGGACCCAACCGATCGACAAAGAGCGTTCCTGCCAGATGATCGATTTCGTGTTGCAGAACAACGGCCAAAAGGCCCGAGGCCTCAATCTGTATGGATTTTCCATGCTGATCGAGCGCGCAAACCTTCACTTCTTCAGCGCGTTTTATCTTGGCAAAATATTCGGGGATGCTCAGGCACCCTTCCTCACAGGTCGTTTCACCTCTGGCATCGACGATCTCGGGGTTGATCAAAACAATCAGCCCATGCTGGTATTCCGGGCGCTGCAGGTCAATCACCACAAGGCGGAGCGGCTTGCCTACCTGATTCGCGGCCAGTCCGATACCGGGTGCTTCATACATGGTTTCCGCCATGTCGTCTATCAGTCGGCAAATTTCACTGTCCACCTTCTCGATGGGTGCAGCCCCCTGCTTCAAAATCGGATCAGGGTAGGTGCATATTTCTAAACAGGCCATGGAACAATACCTTTGACAATTAATTTAATCCTGTAAAATGCCACTTAATGGTAAATTCTTGGCAGAACTATTTCAACCCAAATGAGGGCATAATCAATATGAAAATGAATCCCGTAGAATCATACTTCCATTTTGTTATGGCCATTTCAACCCGTCTGGTTCTAAAATGAAGCAGAGGAGAAAGAGAGCTTCCGGGTACTTAAATGCAAGTTGCCATTCTTAACAAAAGCAATGTTCGCCCAAGGATTATAAGATGCGCGAAGAAATTCCTGGACAAAGGATGATAGAGGGGAAATGCTATCCAGCATAGCCAAAGTTCTTAAGGCGGATGACAGGGTGCTATTCGCCTACCTTTACGGTTCAGCGACCGAGGGTAAAGCGGCAAGAGCGGCAAATGATATAGATATAGCCGTGTACATTGCTGAGGGAGTAAATCCATACGAGCTGTCCGCGGATCTCAAAATAGTCTTGCACCAAGCCAGCGGCCTTGCCCCAGATGTTTTCGACATCCGGATAATAAATGATCTTGTCGAAAAAGGTGATTTGTTCAGCCTGCTCTATTTGCGGCGGGTCTTGCAGACAAACCTGGTTATAGTGGATAAGGAAGAATCCGCCCGAACGGACTTCATCGAGGCTTTTAGTCTCAAGTACCGGGAGTGCGAAGGCTTGATTGACGAGGTGCTGGCGTGAGGGTTGACCTGCCAAGAATCAAACGCTACCTGATGGAGATCACCAAGAACGCCAACGACCTGAACCAACTCATTGAACAAAACGAACTGAAACCTGACTCCATTGCTCTCAAAGCCGCAAAATATATCCTGGTGGAATTAGCGGAAGCCATGTCAAACAGCATTCAGCACATCCTGGCTAAGCAAGAAGGGATTGCAGTATCCGGCTATATTGACACTATTGTGAAGGCGCACCAGCAGGAAATTATATCCGAAGAACTCTTTCGCAAGCTCAAACCGCTTTTCGACTTCCGGAACAGTCTGATTCATAGATATTGGACGGTCGACGATACGCGCCTGATACAAAATATTCGCATGGGACAAGGCGATTTCTTGCAGTTTGTTGAAGAGATAGAGCAACATCTGTCCTCGACCCAGCGCGAAGAATCAAAAGATGACAGAGTTGAGCGATGATCCCGTTTTGGGTGGATCAATCGCATTCCGACACAGAGTCTTTTTTGTCTGCCGGCATCTCCCGGCAGACAAAAAAGGAATTTCTCTGTGCCCTCCGTGTCTCCGTGGTGAAAAAAATTTCTGTCTAACCGATCCAGGGGCAAAATGGACAAATCAGCTAAAATCAGCGTGATCATCCCCGCCTTCAACGAAGAGCAAATCATCGGCAAAGTTGTGGCGCAAATCGCAGCTGTTCTCGAATCATGTAATTTGAATTACGAAGTCATCGTAATCGACGATGGGTCCGTGGACAATACCGCGCAGGAAGCATCAAAGGCAGGCGCTAATGTTTTCCAGCATCCTTACAACATCGGCAACGGCGCCGCCATAAAAAGCGGCATTCGGGCGGCGCAAGGCGACATCTTTGTCTTTATGGACGGGGACGGTCAGCACGACCCCAATGACATCATTCGGCTGTTAGAACACATTCCGGAATACGACATGGTGGTGGGAGCCCGTTCATTTGACAGCCAGGCAACCTTTGGCCGGGCATTGGGAAATAAAGCATTCAACTGGTTCGCATCGTATGTCGCCAAATTCCGAATCCCTGATCTCACATCCGGCTTCAGGGCTATAAAAGCCGACATTGCCCGCAGCTTCCTATATTTGCTGCCCAACACTTATTCCTATCCAACAACCATCACACTTGGCGTCCTGCGAAGCGGTAACAGCATCAAGTACCTGCCGATCCAAATGCAAAAGCGGCAGACCGGCAGTAGTCAGGTGAAAATCATTAAGGACGGCGTTCGATTCTTTATGATCATCACGCGTATCTGTACGCTCTACTCCCCCATGCGCATCTTCTTGCCAGTGAGCTTTCTGATGTTCGTGCTCGGAACATTGAATTACGCTGTCACCTATTTTACGAGGGGTCGTTTCACCAACATGAGCGCTTTGCTCTACATGACTTCCGTTTTGATTTTCATGATGAGCCTCATCTCCGAGCAAATCTGCCAAATGCGGTTTGAGCGCCGCGCAGCCAATCGACCCACCGCAAAGGCTTTTATAAAAGACGAAGATCGACACAGATGAGTCTTGTATACCTTCGCATGCAAGCCGTCCAAAAATCTATCGGCGTCCATCGGCGGCTAATTCATAATTTTATCAGCTGCGGATAAACGCAGATCAACGCAGATAAAAAGTAGAGTAAGGGGAGTGAGGCATTCGATTTTATGAAAAGATGGACCATCAAAAATTGCCGCAGTACCTGCCAACCCGCAATTGACAATATGCCTGTGCACATATACAGTTCAGGTACATAATAATTCCTTTTCCTATTGAAAAAACAAAGGAATTTCCCCATGGAAAAAGTGAGCGCTTTGAAGGTGAGAAACCATTTAGGCGAGATTCTTGACTGCCTTGAAAAAACGGGTGCACCCATTTTGATCAGCAGAGGGAGGAAGGTGCGCGCCGTTTTGATTACGCCCGAGCAATTCCAAAGGCGGTTTCTTGATTTGCAGGCGGATGAAGAGAGACAGAAACTAATCGAACGTATCAAGTCGCTGAGGAAGCAGAAGAAAGACGGCGCTGAAAGTACGGCTGTGCTGCGGCAGTTGAGAGGCTATGAGTCGTGATTTGGGTGGTGGACGAATCAGTAGCCGTCCGTTGGTTTCCAGCCGAAAAATCTATCTGCGACAAGATGCAAGGCTTCAAAGGATCTCTAAAGCCGTCAGCTTTCCACCGAAAATGGCTCACGTGCGGGCACCGCTCATAGCATGCTTTAAGGTAGGATCATTACAGAAATTAAGTACAAGACCTTTGCGCTGACGAATATCACGTTGACAAAACGGCCACTTCTGGAAATATTGAAAATGAGGAGAAATTTGTCAACACTGCCGGTTTGATCCCGTTCTTGAACGTGAAAAGGAAGCACTTTGATGAAAAGCCATGAACAGGAAGCACTAATAAAGCTTAAGGAACAGTTGAGCGAGGTCGTCAACCTGGTCGACTACCGCGTGTTTGGCTCCAAGGCCCGGGGTGAAGAATCGCCGGGAGCCGATATCGATGTCATGATCGAAGTTGAAGAGTACACGCCCGAAATCGAAGCCCTGATAGATGATCTGGTATTTGACATCAACCTTTCTTATAATTGTTTAATATCCGTAGTGATTTTTGGGAAGAAGGAGCTCGAAGAGGGCCCTCTTCGAGCATCCCCAATCTATCGCTCCATTATCGAAGAGGGCATAAGCATTTGACTTTCGAGGCTGACAAGAAAGCCCTATCAAGATACCGATTGCAGCAAGCTGCGGAAAGCCTTGACGAGGCTAAATTTCTCCTTTTTGGAAAAAAGAGCCCCAGATCGGTTATCAACAGAGCTTACTACGCGATGTTCTATGCAATATTGGCTTTGTTGATCTATGAGCCATATTCCTCCTCGAAACACAGCGGTGTATTAGGCTATTTCAATCGTCAATTTGTGAAAACGGGAGTTTTCGACAAAGAATTGGGCCGTTCGGTTAACAGGGCCTTTGAGCTCAGGCAGAGGGGAGATTACCGGGAATATTTTCAGGTGACCTCTGAACTGGCTGACCATTTGACGGCGAAAGCTGAAGAGTTCGTTACCGCAGTTAGAGCTCATTTGAGGAAGGAAAGAAATGTTGAATGATGGAAAGAACAATAACCAAGGTCCTGGAAGATCATAAGGGAATTGTTTTTGCCTATTTGTTCGGCAGTTGCGCCCGCCATGAAGAAATTCCGCAAAGCGACATCGACATTGCGATATATCTTGCCGAACATACAGACCCGCTCGAAGAGAAGTTGAGTCTCATGGGAGATCTTTCCGCCCATTTGCGGCGAGACGATATCGACATAGTGATCATGAACAGCGCACCACTCTCATTGTTGGGTCGAATTATGGCCCACCGCAAGGTGCTGTTGGATCGAAACCCTTATTTCAGACATGCTTTTGAGTCGCTCACGATTCGTAAATACCTCGATTTTTCCATAAAGGAGAAAACCTTGCTGGAAAGGAGATTCGGTTTTGGTCGATAGGAATCTGATTCTGCGCAAACTGGCCGAATTGGAAGGATGGTGCTTGATTATGTCGCATCAACGGGTAAGATTATGAAAAGCGCACATTGGCAATAATTATTCCTGGGACGGATGATAGAGAAGATGGACTTTTACACCACTGTACTGAGGAAAAGCGGCATTTATTGGATCGCCTTATGCCTAGAAAACGGCCTAGTAGGGCAAGGTGACACGAAAGAAAATGCAATAAGCAAGCTTAGAGAAGCTGTTTCTTCTTTCGAGGACGCTCTCAATGAAGATCAAGAAATATACACATGCCCGCTTTGCATAAAAGATTTGCATGAATTCTTGACAATCGAAGTAATGATCCCAGATCTGGAACTTATGAGTTGCGGGCCGTAAATGCCTAGGAATATCCCTTCACTCAAGCCGAGAGAATCAAATTATTGTGTTTTCATTTCCCGCAGAGACGAGGGAAAAACAATAGAATCGATCTCTGCGTAATACGCCGTCCGTTGGTTTCCAGCCGAAAAATCTATCTGCGTCCATCTGCGTTCATCTGCGGCTAACTGATAGTTTTGATCAGCCGCCGATAAACGCGGATGACAAGTAACAAGATGAAAGGCTTCAAAGGATCTCTAAAGCCGTCAGCCGTCTACCGAAAATGGCTCACGTGTGAGAACTGCTGATAACATGCTCCAAGCTAGGATCATTCCAGAAATCAGGTACAACAGCTTGTGAATACCAAATCGGCAGATATCTTTAATCTGCGGCCAATTGATAATTTTGATCAGCCGCCGATAAACGCGGATCAACGCAGATGAAATAAAGGAACGGTGGGAAACCATAGTTGATGGGTATCAGAGTGCCCTGCGGCGTGCTTCCCTGGAAGCCTTTGAAGGAGGACTCAGCGAGGACAATTGGCTTTAGAGGTCGATCGCCAGTTCATTGAGACCACAGCACTGCAGATGATCAGCTCCCCTTGATTAGATTGAGTGCTCGAGGACCTGTTCAAGCTCATTTGCGGGTTCTTCGAAAACCAGATCACCACCGATGGTGCTTTCCATGTCTCCCTCTTGCGTAGAATGGTTGTAAAAATCGAACAGGTTCGGCCGGCTGTGCTGTCGTTGGCAAGTTACAGAGGATTGGATGAACTGGGGGGATTTCGCCACGTCTTCAGGCACGCATACAGCCCTCGATTCAACTCTGCTCATCCATTTGCATTTTCTACAGACTGCAATATAATACGTGGTAAATACGTATTAGGAGGACGATCATGCAAAAGAAACTCACGATTACTATGAATGAGCAGGTCTATGAGGGTCTGCACCGGGTCATTGGACGCAGGAACATCAGCCGGTTCATAGAATCGCTTGTACGGCCGCATGTTCTGGGAAAGGACTTGGAAGCCGCCTACCGGCAAATGGCAGAAGATGAGTCCCGTGAGTCCGAAGCCATCGAGTGGGCTGAAGCAACCATCGGAGATGTCAGCGATGAACCGAGGTGAAGTATGGTGGGTGAACTTTGATCCATCCGTAGGTGGAGAGACGCGTAAGAGAAGACCCGCGGTTATCGTCAGTAACGATGCCTCCAACAAATTCCTCAATCGAGTTCAAGTAGTACCTTTTACGAGCAATACGGACCGCCTCTATCCCAGCGAGGCTTATGTGCTGCTCAATGGCAAACAAGGCAAGGCAATGGCAGATCAGCTCACCACTGTCAGCAAGACCCGTCTCAAAGAGATGATGGGGCGACTGTCCGGCCAGGATATGCGAAAAGTAGAGCAGGCGATCCGGGTTCAGCTTGCCCTAAATCCATAGGCCATATGCCGCAACCCTTAACCCGGGGTTCGAATAGAGCCCGGAGTTATTTTGGTACGAGGATTCTCGGATTTCGGCACGGCTCTGGAATAAGCATGATTGTACCTCAGCAGGACCAATAAGATCAAAGCTGGTATTCTTTTCATAAATTGTTCTTTCGTATAAACAATAGTCACAAGAAGCTGGAACGGCATCACTCTTGCTCAATCATGCAGGGTTCAGTAAGTGAGCAAGTATGATGCAAAAAAGTAGGCGTCACCGATAACAATTGTAGTAGAATTGTAGCAAAAGCAGAGACTACGAGTGGCGGGAGGCCTTTGTATTCGGGTCGCTCACCAGGCCGGGTCGGTTCCGTCCCGAGTCGGACGTGGATATTGCCCTGCGCGGGCTGAACAAATTTGCTCTGTTCGCCTTTGTCGGCGACCTCTCCAGCTTTCTTGGAAG
>Ga0210088_1000240_pt1 | contig 11002 bp, 14 predicted proteins | sample RushMan_CattailN_6_FD_185557 | JGI IMG/M metagenome (GOLD analysis project Ga0210088, IMG submission 185557) | Wetland microbial communities from San Francisco Bay, California, USA, that impact long-term carbon sequestration -... | ecosystem: Environmental > Aquatic > Marine > Wetlands ... | reverse complement strand
GTTCATTAATTTTAAATAGACTATGATAGTATGAAATTAACAGACGGCTTTCTTGGCGTCAATCGTGAAATTGCTTGACAGGCGGTTTAGCTTTGATATATTGAAATATATGAATATAGTAGGTGTGCAATGAAGTCGTTCACCAAGATCATGAAGGCCTTGTCGGATCCCAATCGGGTCAAGATCATTAAGCTCCTCCAACACAAGAGCAATATGTGCGTCTGTGAACTCAAATCCCTCCTGCACATCGCCCAGCCCACCGTTTCCAACCATCTTAAAATACTTGAGGAAGCAGGCCTGGTGGAATACCGCAAGGACGGGCTCTGGGTGAACTACTCGTTGGTGAACGGCAGCTCGAATCCTTATGCCGCCGGCATGCTGCGTGAGCTCCGCACTTGGCTCGAAGACCAACCGGAGGTTTCCGATATCTTGAAAAAGGCTCCTTTCGTTTCTCGCGAGCAGATCTGCCGGAAGCCTTAATTTTTGCTGCTAAATATCTATGTGGGCCGGAATATGATTGTGCGTGTTTCGCCGTGATAGAATTTAAAATTCTTCCGGAGTAGACCATGACAGAACACGATGTTGCTCAAATTTCGGTCGGCGGCCACCGCGTCGGGATCATCGGCCTGAAGCCGGTGCTGGAGGCTGTGGCTCAAGAATTCACAGGGCGGCCCGACAAAGAGATCAAGACCGAGCTAATGGCGCGCCTTGGCAGATCGAACTATATCGTTCCATCGGCCGAGGCAGAATATGAGACTGCCTTTTTCCGGGAATTCAAAAAATTCACTGGAGAACCCATTCCTGAAGACCCGGCCGGCTCACTCCAGATCAGGGTGTTGGGGCCCGGCTGTCCGAGCTGCGATAAGCTTGAGCAAGACCTTATGGAGGTGCTGTCGGAGCTGAGTATGTCGGCGGATCTTGATCACGTGCGTGATGTCAAGGAAATAGCCTGTTACGGCGTGATGGGCAACCCGGCCCTGGTAATAAACGGCAAGGTGGTCGCCGTAGGGCGGGTGCCCTCCAAGAACCAGCTCAAGGAGTGGCTGCGGACAGCTTCAAGAAAATAGTTTGAATACCCTCGTCGAATCCTTACCAGAAAGGAGCATTATCATGGACATCAAAGTTTTGGGCCCCGGTTGCCCCAGGTGCCAACAGACCGAAAAAATCGTAAAAGAGGCCGTTTCCGAAGCCGGCGTGAGCGCCGGCGTCGAGAAAGTGACGGACATCAGAAAGATCGCCGAATACGGAGTATTCGGCACTCCTGCCGTAGTGGTTGACGGAGATGTGAAAAGCGTCGGCAAAATTCCGACCAAGCAAGACGTCAAGAAATGGATCCAAAATTCCACCCCTGCCAAAGGCGGGTGCTGCGGATGACGCACACTGAGAGGTTGCAAAAAATACTCAAATGGCCAGCCGGAATCGCTTTCGCCTTGATTGCTGTTGCGGCACTGTGGCCTGGGGAGAGTGCAGCCGCTTCCCAAGATCTCAGCCAAGTGCCGGTAAAGGGCATGGTGACCATGGTGGATCTCGGGGCCGACCAATGCGTGCCTTGCAAGATGATGGCGCCGATTCTCGAAAAATTGAAAAAAGCCTACGAAGGCAAAGCCGCTATCATTTTCATAGATGTCTGGAAAAATACCGACGAAGCCCGCCGCTTCGGTATCCGCGCCATCCCAACTCAGATCTTCTACGACGCCACGGGACGGGAAATCGGCCGGCACGTCGGCTTCATGAGCGAAAAAGATATCATCGATCAATTAACTAAAATGGGGGTCCGGTAAAAACAAATAAAACGCAACTGGCTTTGACCTCATGCCGGGTTACTTGAAAAGGACACCTCATGCTCGACAGTTTTTTCATCATGGTGAACGAGTGGATGGCGGGAGGCGCGGCCATAGCCGGACTGGGCTGCCTCCTGTGGGGTGTAATCAGCGTTTTGTTCAGCCCCTGCCATCTGGCCTCGATCCCTCTCATCGTCGCCTATGTGGGCGGCCAGCAGAAAGCCCTGGTGCCGCGCCAGGCCGCCGGTTATGCCGTGGCCTTCAGCACGGGACTTTTCATCACCATCACCGTGGTCGGCGTTATCTGCGCCCTGCTGGGCCTCATGCTGGGCGACATCGGCAGCTACTGGCAGATCCTGATCGGCGCGGCTCTCATCTGGGTCGCCTTGGGGATGCTGGGGGTCGAAAAGTTCTCCATGTCCGGCAGCCTATTCTACCGCATTAATTTCAAGGGGATCACCGGAGCCTTCGCGCTGGGGCTGGGTTACGGCATCCTGTCCGGGTCGTGCACCTTCGGTTTCATCGCCCCGATTCTGGCCATCATCACCGTGCAGCAGCAGGTGGCGACCGGCATTCTGTTCATTCTGCTCTTTGCGGCGGGTCACTGCCTGCCGATCGCCGTCGCCGGCAGCTCCACCGCCGCCGTACGCCGGTTGGCAGAAAACAGCGCCTGGCAGGGAGCCGGCAGCTGGTTCCGCAGAATTGCCGGAGTGGTTATCGGCCTGCTCGGAGTGTATTTCATTCTTAATCCTTTTTGGGGAGGATTGCCCTCTTGAAGGTGAATCAAAATACTGCGGCACCGCTTTCACGTGATGGAGGCCCGGCTCCGGAATCCTCTTGGCGAGCCGGCCGTCACCTGCGCCTGGCATTGCTCGCGGCGCGGCTGATCATGGCAGGCATTTTTATCTACGCCAGCATCGACAAAGTCGCCCACCCGGCGGCGTTTGCCAAAGACGTCTACAACTACCAGATCCTCCCGGACGCGCTGATCAACCTGTCCGCCCTCCTGCTGCCGTGGCTGGAGCTGTTCCTCGGCTTGTGCCTTTTGACCGGCATCTGGCTGCCCGGTGCGGTGCTCGCGGTGAACGGGCTGCTGCTTTTGTTCCTGGCCGCTTTTGTTTTCAACATAGCCCGCGGGCTTGACGTCGACTGCGGCTGCTTCGGCGCAGGCGGTTTGGGCCCGTCGATGTCCACCGGCGTGTATCTGCTGCGGGACGTGTGCTTTCTCGCCTTGGGGGCTTTTCTTTTTTTTAGCGTGTTTCGCCATCGATCCCTGGAGCGGCCGGCAATCCTATCAACAGGAAGGCGCGCGGAAGAAATCGGTGAAACCGTGGCCCCGCAGGATTCAGCTTCCGCATCTGGTCGCGACTATCCGTTCGTGGAATTCAAAGCCGGCTGGGGCCGGGCGGCCTGGCAGATCTCGGTGCTTGTGATCCTGAGCCTGCTTGTGGCGCTGGGAGTCAACGGCATGCGCCGGGATCGCCTGCCTTTCGTCGGCGACTGGTCCGCCGCCGCACGCATCACCACCGCTGCCGGCGAACGCATGGACATTTCCCTGGAAGACGCGCAAAAGCTTTTCGCCGCCAACGCGGCGGTTTTCATCGATGCACGCCCTGCGGAGGATTTCTCGCAGGGCCACATTCGGGGCGCCCGCAGTCTGCCGTGGCATGACGTAGACCTAAAATTTATCGACGTCACCCAGGACATAGACCTGGAGACCCCGATCGTAACATACTGCGACGGGGAGACCTGCGAGCTGAGCCATAATCTCGCCCTTTTCTTGCAAGATGCCGGCTTCGCCAACACACGGGTTCTGGTAAACGGCTGGAAGCTGTGGAAGAAGTCAGGTTTGCCCGTGGAACCAGGTGCCCTGCCTGCGCAGCAGTAAAAACAACTCGTCGCTGGCAAGACCCTTTCGTTAACCCGGCTTCCGAACCAAGACCTTGACCGCCGGTTTTTATATTGCTATATTTCGCCATATAACGAAATGGGAATTGTGCCATGGAATCCTTTTTAGCCATAACCCGTGCGCTTTCGGACGAAAACCGTGTGCGTGCCCTGCTGGCGTTGGGGGATCAAGAAATCTGTGTGTGCCAGCTGATCGCGCTGCTTCAGCTCGCCCCATCCACCGTTTCAAAACACATGTCGGTCCTCAAACAGGCCGGGCTGGTGACGGGCCAAAAGAAAGGGCGCTGGATGTATTACCGGCAGGCGGACTCGACGGCTCCTGTCGAAGTCCGCAACGCCTTGAAATGGTTACGATCAAGCCTGTCGCCATCGTCCAGAATCAAGGCCGACCAGAGGCGTCTTTCGGCCATCCTGAAAGTTAACCGCGACGAGCTATGCCGCAGACAAAGCACCCGTTGAGCCGACGGTTAAACCATAATCGAACTTGTTTAGAGGAGGCCTGAAATGTCTTCCGTCAGTTCACTGGCAGCCACCGAATCCACTATGCCGCTGCCTCAAAAAGGTCTCAGTTTATTCGAGCGCTACCTCTCGGTGTGGGTGATCTTGTGTATCTTTGCGGGAATCCTCTTGGGCAAGATCGCCCCAGGCGTTTCCGCTTATCTGGACAGCCTGGCCATCTATGTTAACGATGCGCCGGTGGTCTCGATTCCCATCGCCATCTGCCTTTTTTTCATGATGTACCCCATCATGGTTAAAATCGATTTCGCCGAAGTGATCAAGGCCGGTAAAAGCGGAAAACCCGTGCTGCTGACGCTTTTCGTGAACTGGGCCATCAAACCGTTTACCATGTACGGCATTGCGCTTTTCTTTCTGGGAACGCTTTTTTACAACCTGATCGGCCCCGATGCGAAAGATCTGGTCAAAATGCCTTTCGGGCTTGATCTGGCCGTCGGTGCTGAGCACGGGGCGGGCAAGGTGGTGCTCGTTTCAGGAATCAAAATGCTTGAAGTGCCCCTGTGGCGAAGTTACCTCGCGGGGTGTATCCTGCTGGGGATCGCACCGTGCACGGCCATGGTGCTGGTATGGGGCTACCTTGCCCGCGGCAATGACGGTCTTACCCTGGTGATGGTGGCCATCAATTCGTTGACCATGCTGGTGCTATATGGTGCTCTCGGCGGATACTTGCTGGGAGTTGGAAGGCTGCCGGTTCCCTGGCAGGCGCTTCTACTCTCGATTGCTATTTATGTCGCGCTCCCCCTGGCGGCGGGGTATCTGTCCCGGAAATGGGTTATCTCCGCAAAAGGTGAAACCTGGTTTAAAGAAAAATTCCTGCACGTCCTGACCCCCGTGACCATCATCGCGTTGCTGATCACCCTCGTGCTGCTCTTCAGCTTCAAGGGGGAAGTGATCGTCGCTAATCCGCTGACAATCCTGTGGATTGCCGTACCACTTTTCATTCAAACCAACTTGATTTTTTGGCTGGGATACTGGCTGGCCAAGATGCTGAAGCTTAACTATCAGGATGCAGCTCCGGCCGCCATGATCGGTGCATCCAATCATTTCGAGGTGGCCATCGCTACGGCCACGATGCTTTTCGGGCTGTCGTCCGGCGCGGCCCTGGCAACGGTGGTGGGGGTGCTGATTGAGGTCCCGGTCATGCTGATGCTGGTCAAAATCTGCCTGAAAACCACTCGCTGGTTTGAAAGTGCGCCGGCGAAGCAGGGTTGATTCCCGGCCTGTCGGAACACGGGGAGGCCGCACAATGAAAAGCCCAGGAGGCATACGTCTATCGGATATCCAAACCAAGTTCATTGTCGAGCGCGGTGGTGTCATGACGGTTTTCACGAGCGGCACCGTCGTCGGGTGATGACACGGGGTCAAAGGGCCGATCGGTCGGATCGGCAGGCCCACGGACAACCGGGAATACGTGACAGTGAGAGGCGACGGTATCGAGCTTCATATTGAGCAAGCGCTCATATCGGATTTGCCGGGGATCGGCGGCCGGATCAGCGTGTACATGGGGGATTACGGCTGCTGGAAAATTGGAGTGGAACCCTGAGTTCTCAGGTGGCCGAAAGGCAACATGGCTGCACACGGCTATCAGTTGTTTTGCAGACCTTGAAGTCTGTGGTAGCGGCTTCCAGCCACGATCGTCGCGGCAGGGATGCCGCTCCCACATAATCATGATCGGCCCAAATTGAACTTTTTGTGAAAAATGACTGTGCCTGATAACCAAAACGCTCCCGAGCGCATCGCCCGCAAGGTCGTGATGGACTGCGCCGACTGCGACTGCTGCCGGCCCATCATGGACGAGTCGTGCCTCTTTTTTCCCGAGCTGTACCGGCTTTACGACAAGGAGATCGAGACCGGGCAGAAGACTTCCTCCGAAGAGTTGCGGCAGCTCGTCGAAAAATGCAACTTCTGCGCGCTGTGCCCCTGCCCAAACATCCGGGCGGACATTATCCGCGCCAAGACGCAGTTTATTGAACGGGACGGGCTGAAGTTCGGCGTGCGCACCGTCGAGGATGTCGAGCGCATCGGGAGACTGTGCGGAGCCATGCCGGGCCTGACCAACCGTTTGCTGAGCAGCGATCTCGCCGGCCGCATGATCAAGGAGGCGCTCGGCATCCACCGGGACCGCAATCTGCCCGAATTCCCCCAGGAAAGCTTTCCGGCCTGGGCCAGGAAGAAAGGGCTCCACGTCAAGCCGGACAGGACGACCGGCCGCAAAGTCGCCTACTTCGCCGGCTGCACGGCCAGTTATATTTTCCCGGAGGTGGCCAAGGCGGCAGTGGAATTGTTGCAGCACAACGGGGTCGAAGTGTACTACCCGGACCAGAAATGCTGCGGGATGCCGAGTCTTCTGGAAGGCGACCGGAAACTCACCATGGGATCCGCGGGTCACAACCTTGATTTGCTGTCAGAGGCGGCGAGGGACGGCTACGACATTCTGTGCTCATGCCCGACCTGCAGCTTCATGCTGAGAAATCTGTTGGCCGAGGGAGCCTATTACTCACTCGAATACCAGGAATCGGCCGGAGCGGACTCCAAGTTCATCAAGGTGCCTGTCAAGCCGAAGCCCGGAGAATTGCAGCAGCGAAAAATCGAAGCCTACGACAAGACCATTTATAAAAACATCTTAAAAGACGAAGGCTATTTTTCCTCCCTCGATCCGATGAAGCGCGTGGCGCTGGCCGAAAAGGTCTTTGACGTCGGCGAATACCTCCTGCACCTGCACAAGGTCGGCGAGCTGAAAAACGAATTTGCCCTGGTTCAGCGTCGGGCCGTATATTTCCCCCCCTGCCACCAACGGGAACAGGAATTTGGGCAGCCGTACATGGAACTGCTGGGTTCGATTCCCGGCCTGAATCTGGAAGCGATCCAGGGAAACCTTTACTGCTGCGGGCTGGCCGGGGTCATGGGTTTCAAGCGGGATTTCCACGAGGCCTCCGTCCAGCTGGGCAGTCGGCTGATCTTGAAAATAAAGGAGATGAATCCGGAAATCCTCGTGACCGACTGTCTCAGCTGCCGACTACAGTTCAACCAGCTACTGCCCTATCCGGTGCGGCACCCTGTTGAAATCCTCAAGGAGGCCTGTGAAACTGGGGCGCAGGGCAGCCAACTCATGGCACACGAATGAAAAAATGCTGTTGAGGGGCTATCTGTATCAATTCAAACTAGAGGTGTTGTGATGGAACTAAAGCCCATGTCTGAATTCACTCCCTGTTGCTGCGGACCGAAAGCAACATCTTCCGAAAAAACCGCGGCAGCTCCCAAAAAGATCAAACCGGCCGAGATTTTAGTTTTTCTCGCGGTTCTGGCGGCGTGGTGGCTGGTTTATCAAAGCCTTTTACCCGTTGCGCGCTACCTGACCTACGATCTCTTCAGGTTGAGTGAGGGCTCGCATCTCGCCGCAGCGGTCGAATTTTTCATCTACGACACGCCCAAGGTCCTGATGCTTCTCACCATCGTGGTGTTCGGCGTGGGGATCATCAACTCTTTTTTCACGCCGGAGCGCACGCGCAGCATTCTGGCGGGAAAAAAAGAGTCAGTGGGCAATGTTCTGGCGGCATTTCTGGGGGTGGCGACCCCGTTCTGCTCCTGCTCGGCCATCCCGCTCTTTATCGGTTTTGTGAAGGCCGGCATTCCCTTGGGTGTCACCTTCTCCTTCTTGATTTCGGCGCCGATGGTGAACGAGGTTGCGGTGGTGCTGCTCTATGGTCTCTTGGGCTGGGAGGTGGCTGCGATATACATGGGTACCGGGCTTCTCATCGCCATGGTCGCCGGCTGGGTCATCGGCCGGCTGAAGATGGAAAAGTACATCGAGGAGTGGGTGATCGAGATCCGGGCGGCCGAGGCGCAGATGGAAACCGAAACCCAAACCCTGCGGGACCGAGTGCGGTACGGGCTGGAAGCAGTGAAAGACATCGTCGGCAAAGTGTGGAAATGGATCGTCCTCGGGATTGCCGTAGGCGCTCTCATTCACGGCTACGTGCCGGAGGATTTCCTGTCCTCCATCATGGGCAAGGAGGCCTGGTGGTCGGTGCCGATCGCGGTTTTGATCGGCATCCCCATGTACTCCAACGCGGCCGGGATGATCCCAATCGTCCAGGCATTGCTGGGGAAAGGCGCGGCCCTGGGAACGGTGCTCGCCTTCATGATGAGCGTCATTGCCTTGTCCTTACCGGAAATAATCATTCTCCGTAAAGTGCTCAAGCTCCGCCTGATCATAACCTTTGTCGGCGTGGTCGGTTTTGGGATTCTCATCGTGGGCTACCTTTTTAATGTGATCATATAAAAATGCGGCCGGGTTATCGGTGCGGCTCATTATTTTCTAACAGGTGGGGGTTATGCTTCTCACACTTGATCATGCCCCGAACTTCCGCATTTTTTATAAAGTGAGTGAAATATGCACAACTTCAATTTGTTTCCAGACAATTCAATCACTGAGGCAGGTCCGGTCTCCAAGGAGTTCCTTAACTCGGGCATCCGGAGTTTCCAGGAGGCCTGCCCTACGTCCCGATGATTCACTGTTTCCTGGAATATGGAGGCTACCGGGTGGATCTCACCGAGGGGAACCGCAGTGGGAAAAATCGGCCGATAGACGATTTTCTCTACACGGACCGCGTCGAGGCGACCATTTCCGCCAAGGACGAATACATGATCTACCGCAAAGCCTTGATCGACGTCATCCTGAAACGCGAGGAGCTTAGAGGAATCGACATCCGGCGTCTCCTGCAAGCCCGCGAGGTGGGGCTCAAGCTTTTGAAGGCGAACCTTCAATAGAAATGGACATTTTTCCCAACCCCGACGAGTCCTCTGTACGAAACCTGCTGTCCGAGTCGGGCCTGCCGGTTGAGGACATCACTGCGCAGCATCTTCATTATTTTTTCGGATGCGGCTCCGGTTTAAAACTTGAAGGGGTGGTCGGGCTCGAACTTTACGGCGACGTGGCGCTGCTGCGCTCGCTGGCGGTAGCGGTCGAGAGGCGAGGATCGGGGTTGGGCTCCAAACTGGTGGAGCACGCCGAGGGCTACGCCCGGGGAAAAGGGGTCAAATCCCTATATTTGTTGACCACCACGGCTGAAGTGTTTTTTCGGCGCCGTGGGTATGCCAAGATTCCGAGAGAGAATGCGCCCCCCGCAGTCAAGGCAACACGCGAATTCTCAGGCATCTGCCCGCTCAGCTCTGCATTTATGGTCAAGCACTTGATAGACAATCCGCAATCTCTGACGCGGATTGTCTAATCAGGCCGCCTTGGTTGCAACGACTTTGATGCTAACAATCGATTCCCCGACCTCTTTGATTTGGCCGGGTGTGAGCGTTGCCTCTGCGATGATCGCCTGAACAACCGGGTCGACAGCCGCTTCCCCCAAATAAAACGTGCTCTCGCCGGCCACCTGCACATCTATAAAACCGGCTGCCGCCAGCATGTCGAGGTAGTCGCTTTTGAGGCTGGCGCCGGCCACGCAGCCCAGGTAGGCAGCGGCTGAGTTCGCCAGCACCGGAGGCAGCGGCCGCAGCAGGACCACATCGGAGAGCGTGAGCTTTCCCCCCGGCTTGAGAACCCTGAATGCCTCGGCGAAAACCTTCGGCTTTTCCGGCGAAAGGTTGATGACGCAGTTGGATAGAATCACATCCACCGAGTCATCCGGCACCGGCAGGTTCTCGATTTCGCCCAAGCGGAACTCGACGTTGCGAAACCCTCCTTTTTTGGCATTCTCCCTTGCTTTTGCGACCATCTCCGGGGTCATGTCCACCCCGATCACCCGGCCCTGCTCCCCGACCGCCCCGGCGGCCAGAAAACTGTCAAACCCGGCCCCTGACCCCAGGTCCAGCACCGTCTGGCCCACCTTGATAGACGCCAAGGCCACCGGGTTGCCGCAGCCCAGACCCAGGTTGGCCCCTTCCGGGACCTGGTTCATCTCCTCTTTGGAATAACCGATCATCTCCCCGATTGTTTGGATCGAGGCGCTCGAGCCGCAGCAGGACGATGGCGCTCCGCAGCAGGATCTATTCTCTAAGGCCACACGGCCGTAACCCTCTTTGACTTTGTTCTTGATTTCATCTTTCTCCATATGCCCTCCTCTATCCTGGTCCGAAGATATCAGGATGCCATAATGTCCTTCATCATGGGCCCCAGCATGCCCTTCACCATTCCAGCAAGAGAATCTGCTTTGACCATCGTGATGCAGCACGTCTGCCCGTCTTTTTCCCAACCGATGAGAACAAGTTTGTCCCCCGCCTGAATACCGGCCTTTTCACGGATGGTTTTGGGCAGAACCATCTGGCCCTTCTCATCGACACTGACCATCGCCTCCACCTGGCAACACCCCATGCCCGCTCCGGAAAAACATGAAGGCGTCTTTTCTTTCTTAACCGTCATCCGAATCACCTCCGATGCGTTAGTGGGTTTTTAAATCAAAATAATCAAAAATTTATGAATGTCAAGAATTATCATAAAAATTTGTCCGACATAATGAGGTGTAAAACCTCGCCCTTGGATGCCGACGAATTGGCAATCGCTTTTGGACAACGGCTATTACTGCGTTAACTTTTTCGGAAAGACTACGGAGAGTGCACAAAAAACATTGGCTGTCCAGTGCTGAGGATGTGTTGTTAAGAAGGCGTTTTAGCTTTACGTAAAGCTGGCGTTCATTGGAAGCTGAAAGGTGGGTGAGACCATGTCAAAAATAGACTCTTTGGGTTTTCGGCGACTATTTCTGCCCGCGTTTTTGGGTCTTCTGCTGGCCGGTTGTGCCATAATACCCGCACCCACCCGATCCGCACGCATGGGCGGCAGCGATCCGCTC
>Ga0210088_1000238_pt1 | contig 11051 bp, 7 predicted proteins | sample RushMan_CattailN_6_FD_185557 | JGI IMG/M metagenome (GOLD analysis project Ga0210088, IMG submission 185557) | Wetland microbial communities from San Francisco Bay, California, USA, that impact long-term carbon sequestration -... | ecosystem: Environmental > Aquatic > Marine > Wetlands ... | reverse complement strand
GCCGACGGGCGGCCGCCACATCTCGCTCGTCATTGCCGGCCATTACGGCATCTCCTTCCAGGAAGCCGAGGAGCGCAAGCGCCGGCCCGATCAATACGACATCCTCAAACTGGCGCGGCCCACGCTCCAGCGCATGAGCGACATCGTGGCCGGCCACATCAAAGGCCGCCGCGTGGAGCGCATCATTCTCACGGGCGGCACGTGCTGCCTGCCGGGCGTGGATAGCGTGTTCGCTGAAGAGCTTCGTCTGCCCATTCAACTCCCCTGCCAGCCGCTTCTCCTTACACCATTGGCCATCGCCTCGTTGCCCCTATTAAAGTGAAATTTGGCTCAGGGGTTTCAGTTCCCGGGAAACGACCGCATTAAAAAATCCCCCCAACCCCATTTAGCCAAGGGGGCGCGAAAGGAAAAGAGCAGGCGCCCCTCCGTTCTTCCCGCTCGTTTTTCTGCCTGTCTATTTTCGGAGAGATCGAGGCTGAAGCCAGGCTCCAGACCCGCTCTTTCCCCTGGGGAAAGGTGCGGGAGGGATGGGGTTGATTGAAGGAGCGCCTCCGGCGATTACCGCTGGGAAGCGGCGCTCTGAAGATTACCGTTTTCAGCGGCCCCGGGGGAGCGCAAGTGGGGGAACTCGGATCGGATCATTTGGTGGATTCGGCTGATCTTCTCCTCATCCAGTTTCTGGTCGCCCATGGGGAACTCAAGCCCCAGATATTCGTACTTGGGCTTGCCCATGCGATGGTAGTCGAGCGCTTCGAACCAGGTATTGGGCATGCCCTGAATATGCTCCAGTATGCGGCGGATGTCTTCCGGCTCGTCGTTGAATCCCGGTACGACAGGGGTGCGCACCCACACAGCCAGATCCGGGAAGGTTTCCCGGACCCGCTTGAGATTTTCCAGGACGAGTTCGTTGGAAACCCCGGTGAAGACCCGGTGCTTTTCCGGGTCCATGCTTTTCACATCGTAAAGCAACGTGTCCAGAAAACCGCTGGCCTTCTCGAGGGCCTCCCAGTTGCAGAACCCGCAGGTTTCCATGGCCGTGTTGATCCGGCGGCGCTTGGCCTCCTTCAGGAGGCTGACGGTGAATTCCGCCTGGTGCATCGGCTCGCCGCCGCCGATCGTCAGGCCGCCGCCCGACCGCGAGTAAAAGGCCGAGTCTTCTTCCACCTTGCCGATTACCTGCTCCACCGTCATGCTCTCGCCGTAGACGTTCAAGGCGAGTGAAGGGCAGGCCTTGGCGCAGAGCAGGCATTCGGTGCAGATTTCGCGGTCGATGTGGATCCGGTTCTCCTCGCCGCTCTTGATCGCCCCCGCTGTGCAAACCTCGAGGCAGCGCACACAGTGTTCCAAGGTCAGACACTTGTTGCGATTGTAAACGAGCTGCGGCTGCTGTTTCTGGGATTCCGGGTTGCTGCACCACCGGCAACGCAGCGGGCAGCCCTTCAGAAAAACGACGGTCCGGATACCCGGACCGTCGTGCACGGAATACTTCTGTATGTTGAAAACAATGCCTGAGTTTTTCATTCTGTCTCCGTCCGGGCTGCCGTCTGAAGCCGGCAGCCCGGAGACGGTTGACGCAGGTTACATCTGCTCGTGCCCGGTCCGCGCGATCAGGTCGTTCTGCAGGTCGGGGGACAGGTCCACGAAGTAGGCGCTGTAGCCGGCGATCCTGACGACCAGACCCCGGTACTTTTCCGGATCGCGCTGGGCCGCAAGCAGCGTCTGCTTGTTGATGACATTGAACTGAACGTGCCAGAGCTTCAGGTCGCACCAGGTACGGATGAAAGAGACCAGTTTGCGCGTGCCCTCGTCTCCGGCCACGCACTTCGGCGTGAACTTGATGTTCAACAGCCGAGCTGCCCGCTCGCGGTAGTCGTAGTTCTTGGTGGCGAAGTTCGACATCAGCACTGCGGTCGGCCCGTTCTTGTCGGCGCCCTGGGAGGCCGAAGAACCGTCGGAGAGCGGGGTCCAGGCCTTGCGGCCGTTGGGGCTGGCGCTCACCACCTTGCCGAAGGGCACGTGCGAGGTGAAGGGTACGAGCCGCAGGTCGAGGTGTACGCCGAGCTCCTTGGAGTACTTGTTGGCGAACTCGACCGCCGCGCGATCAACGGCCTTGGCGATGCTGTCGGCGTACGCGTCGTTGTTGCCGTAGCAGGGCACGTTCATCAGCATGTGCCGCAGGTCTTCCTTGCCCTCGAAGTTGCTTGAAACGGCGTCGAGCAACTCGGCCATCGTGACCTTCTTTTCCTCGAACACCAGCTTCTTGATCGCCGAGAGCGAATCGACCACCGTGCCGTAGCCCATGAACTCGAAGTAGCCGAGGTCGATGCCGCCCGGGATCTTGGGCTGGTGCAGGTCGGTGCAGTGCTTCATGCAGAGGTCGTGCAGCGCCGAGCCCAATGGCACCGCAAAGTGCTGGGCCCGCAGGCGGATGATGTGGTGCTGTTGGATATACGCCTGCTTGATGAAGTCGGTCTGGTGCGCCAGGTAGGCGTTCCAGAACTCCTCCCAGGTATTGAAATTGCGCGGGTCGCCGGTCTGCAGCCCGATCTGCTCGTCCCCGTATTTTTTCATCTTGCCGCTATAGAGCGTCATCTCCAGGGCGGCTGCAAAATTGATGTAGGCGCAGCCGCTGGTGTAGGTATCGCGGTTGGGCATGCGGGCTTCGGAGCAACCCGACACCGCATAGTCCAGCACGTCTTCGAAGGTGGCCCCCTTGGACAGGTAGAGCGGAACGACCTCCTCATCGTTGATCAGCTTGGGGAAACCCGAGCCTTCCTTGATGGTCTCGGCCACTTCCCAGAGGAAGCGTTCGGGGGAGCGGGAGTGGATCCGGGCGGCCAGGTCCGGGTAGTGCATCGGGAACTCGCGCTTGGACTTCAGGAAGAGGTAGCTCAAGTCATTGGTGGCATCCCGGCCGTCCTTCGTCTGACCGCCGATTGTAACCGCTTCCCAGTGGGCATATCCTTCGTTGAAAGCGCCGCCGGTCGGAGAGATGTAAAGGTCGATGAACTGGGCCATGGACACCCACATGCACTCCAGCAGTTCAATGGCTTTCTCCTCCGTGATCAGCCCCTCGTCCATGTCCTTCTTGAAATAGGGATACAGGTACTGGTCCATCCGGCCGTTGGAGATGATGGTGCCGGTTTTCTGCTCGATGCGCGAAAACATCTGCACAAACCACTGGGACTGCATTGCCTCGTGGAAGGTCGCGGCCGGATGCTCCGGAACGCGTTTGCAGATCCGGGCGATCTCCGTCAGCTCCGCCTTGCGCTGTGGGTCTTTTTCCTTCGTCGCCATTTTCGCGGCCAGGCTCGCATGCCGTTTGGCCCAAAGGACGACCGCGTCGCACACGGTGACGATGGCCTCAAGGAAAGGTTTCTTTTCGACGTTGTCCGCCGGGCTGAACGGGTCCAACGCTTGCAGGCGTTCCGCGGCTTCCTTGCGGATGCCTTTGAAGCCCTTCTTCAGCACCTTTTCATAGTCATGGACCCACTGAATGGAGGACCGGAAGGAGGCGGTTTCGTTGACGATGAAACGTGAGATCAGGACGTCCTTCGGGTCATACGTGTACCGGAGGGTCTCCTCGGGCAGGGCATTGGCCAACGCCTCGTGGAAGGTTTTGCCTTTCCAGTAGGGTGCGATCTCGTTGATCACCACCTGGGCGTCTTCGGGGGTGATATCAAAGGGGGACTGGACCCTCTGGGAGAGCTGCTCCATGGCTAGGTCGAGGAAATCACCGTCCAGTTCGGGGTAGAGGATGCCGTAGCGGCCTTGGTGCCCGGAACGTCCGACCAGCAGCTGATGATCGTCGATGTAGACGGTCATGTTCTCGGCGATGTGCTTCAGCGCCTTGGCCCAGCGCAGGGTCAGGTGTTGGCCTTCGGTCTGCTGCATCGACTCGGTGAAGTATTTGGCGCGCTCGACGTCGATCTTCGGACGCTGCATCTGGAAACCCTTCATGATGCGGAAGACCCGCTCGCGGCCCTTCTCATACTTGGCCCCGCGGCCCTGCATTTCTTCCTGCAGCCGTGCTTCCTGGGGTGACAACACTTCACAGCATTCCATATGAAGTCTCCTTAATTGATTGGGATGGGTTTGGTTCTTCAGCGGATCCCTGCGATTTCCAACCACCCGGCTCGGTGTTGCTCCGCTAAACCTTTATTCCTAATCCACCGTTACAGGCAATGAAGGGGGCAAGCGATAAGGCGTTGCGCCCGGTTGGATGATTCAATACAGGAAGGTTTAGCAATTCTCATGCCTTCGGGTGACCCACGGTTAAAAAAACGCACAAATTAATTAAATTCGATGTGTTCTCGCCCTGCTGCTTCAGACAGGAGGAAATTTTGAATAGCTCGAAATCATTTATAGATTCAAACTTTAAAGGATAAGCAAAGGGAAGGAAGCCAAATTGTTGCAATATTGCAACTTTTGGCTTGATGGTAAGATTAACAGTAATCCCCGAGAGTTTGCTATATGCGTTATTGCAACACGAGTCGCATAAGTGCAACAATGGTTGGAAATCGAGCTTTTGAAAAATCGATACACAGCTGTATCAGTGTTTCCCGCTGAATTTTCGGAAGCCACGAGGAACGCAACAACAATCTGAAATTAAACTTAATAATTAAATTAATAGGATCTTGTTGGGCAGCCAACGAGTGTCTCGCTCGGCACTTGAATGGCCTGAATATTGCTTTGCCCCCTTCATACACAAAGCATATTCCGTTCCAATCGAAAGGAGGTATCTGAGATTAAAATAGCTTCGGTGGTGTTATTCGGCAATCTGACCCTGGAAACCCAACTGCGAATGGAAGGAGGACCTAAATGAAGAAGATGAAAACCGGATGTTTCCTGTTGGCTTTTGTTTTTTGCCTGGCTGGCTTGGGGCTCACCAATGCCCAGGCCCAGAACTACAACCTGAAAATCCAGACGGCAGTCCCGAGCTCCAGTATTTACTATAAACTGATCGAGCGCATGGCGGGTCGAATCGATGCCATGTCGGCCGGTCGGCTCAAGGTCGAGCCGCTGCCGGCAGGCGCCGTGGTCGGCGTGTTCGAGATCCTGGATGCGGTCAACACGGGCATCGTCAACGGCGGCTTCGCCTGGACGCATTACTGGTCCGGCAAACACCCGGCCGGCCTCCTGTTCTCAGCCCCCACCGCAGGTCTCGGCGTGGGACTGGACCAGGTCAGCGTCATCTCCTGGTTCTATGACGGCGGAGGTGATGAGCTTTATCAGCAATGGTTCACCGAGGTGCTGAAATACAAGGTCAAGGGCTTCATGTGCATGCCCATGGGCCCGGACCCCTTCGGCTGGTTCGCCAAGCCGTTCAAGAATCTCGAAGAAGTCAAGAAGCTGAAATTCCGCTCGCCTCCCGGCATCCCGGCCGAGTCTTTCAAGGTGATGGGTATGAACCCGGTGTCCATGCCCGGCGGCGAGATCGTGCCTTCCGCCCAGCGCGGCGTCATCGACGCGGCCGAGTGGATCGGTCCGGCCGACGATGCGGCTCTCGGCCTGAACACCGTCTGGAAGAACTATTACCTTCAGGGCCTGCACCAGGCGATCGACATCGGCGACATCTATGTCAACCTGGATTGGTGGAACAAGCTGCCCAAGGACCTGCAGGCCATTTTCCAGTCTGGCATCATGGCCCTCATCACCGACACCTACAACTGGAACGTGAGCCAGAACAGCAAGGCCTTGAAGAAGTTCGTGGTCGAGGACAAGGTCCAGGTGCAAGACACCCCTGAGGACGTCTTCCCTGCCTACATGGCGGCCACCAAGGAAGTTCTCGAGAAATACGCCAAGCAGGACCCCTTCTTCGCCAAGGTCTACAAGTCCATGGTCGATTGGGCCAACCTGACGGTGCCCTACACTGCAAAGACCAATGCCCTGTATTCCAACATGGGCAAGAGCGCGATGGACAAAAAACTGGTGGGCTACGACAAGTAAACCGAACACCGGCCGGACGCCGACCGCGTCCGGCCGGTCATTTCAGCGAGGCATGGTAACCAAATGGCAGATACTCCTGAAGGAACGGTGGGGGGCCTGCACAACGCACCGCCTGCCCTGGCAAAAGCCATCCGTATCATCGATGGAATCAGCATCCTGAGCGGCAAGGCCGTGGGCTGGATGATCCTGCCCATGGTCTTCAGCCTCGTCTACGAGGTGTTCGCCCGCTATCTGTTCAACGCCCCGACCATCTGGGCTTCCGACATCAGCCAGATCCTCTACGGCATGTTCTTCATGCTCGGCTCGGCCTACGCGCTGCAGCGCCAGCAGCACATCCGCACGGACTTCCTCTACGGGAAGTGGTCGGTGCGGACCCGCGGCCTGGTGGACGCGGCGCTCTACATCGTTTTTTATTTCCCGGCCCTGATTGTTTTTCTCTGGTTCGGAATCGAATATGCCCACCGTTCGATCCTGTTCAACGAGAGAATCGTCACCAGCGCCTGGATGCCGATCATCTGGCCCCTCAAGCTGGCGATTCCGGTATCCACGCTGCTGCTGCTCGTACAGGGCGTGTCTGAATTGGCCAAGAGCCTCCACGGCGCTATAACGGGTGTGAGCCTTTTCGAGGAAGTGGCAGGCTCCGAGACCTGACTTTGGGAGACCATCTGATGAGTCCTGAAATTCTTGGGTTGGTATCACTGGGATCGTTGTTCATTTGCATTTTCGCGGGGTTTCCCATCGCTTTCACGCTGTTGTTCCTCGGGCTGGTGACCGGCTATATCGGCATCGGCCAGGTGGTGTTCAACCTGATGACGCTGCAAGTCTACGCCATCATGACCGAACAGGTGCTGGCGGCCGTCCCCTTCTTTCTCTTCATGGGCTATCTCTTGGAGAGCTCCGGGCTGATGGAGCGCCTGTTCAAGGCCTTCCAGCTGATGCTGGCCCGGTTGAGCGGCTCCCTTTACGTGGCGGTCACCGCCACGGCGACCATCTTCGCTGCGGCCACGGGCATCGTGGGGTCATCGGTCACCCTGCTGGGGGTCATGGCCGCCCCGACCATGAACCAGAGCCGCTACAACGTGCGTCTTAGCGCCGGGTGCATCACGGCCGGCGGGACCCTGGGCATTCTGATCCCGCCGAGCATCATGCTGGTCGTCATGGGCCCGGTGGTAGGGGTCCCGGTGACCGACCTGTTCGCGGCGGCCATCCTGCCCGGGGTCCTCCTTGCAGGCTTGTACATGGGCTACTGCCTCATCCGCTGCAAGCTTGACCCTTCCCTGGGGCCGCCGCTGCCGGTGGAACAACGCGCCATATCGCTGGCATGGATGGCCAAGGAACTGGTGCTCGGCGTGTTTCCGGTCTCCTGCGTGATCCTGGCCACCCTGGGCAGCATCCTCTTCGGTCTGGCCACGCCCACGGAGGGGGCCGCCTGCGGGGCGGCGGGGGCCTTGGTCCTTTCTCTGGCCTACCGTAAGCTGACGTGGAGGGACCTGCAGAACTCGATGTGGCGCACGGTCGAGATTTCGGCCATGATCCTTCTGCTCTGCGGCGCTTCGAACTTCTACGGGGCCGTGTTCTCCCGGCTGGGATCGGCCGGTTACATGACCAAGCTGCTGCTGGGGATGAATCTCGACCCGATGCTCATGCTGGTTGCCATCATGGCGCTGATCTTTGTGCTAGGCTGGCCGCTCGAGTGGGTACCCATCGTTCTGATCATCATCCCGGTCCTCATGCCGCTGGTCCGGGAGATGGGCTATAACCTCACCTGGTTCTGCACCCTGGTGGCGGTGACCCTGCAGACCGCCTGGCTCTCGCCGCCGGTGGCGCTGTCCGCCTACTTCCTCAAAGGCGTGGTGCCCGGCTGGAAACTGCAGGACATCTACGCGGGAATGATGCAGTTCATGGGGCTGCAGATGCTGGGGATGATATTGATCCTCGCCTTCCCGGCGCTGGCTACTTGGCTGCCGGTCGTTATGCGCAATTGAGGCGCCCGCGATGACTCGAACCAAAAAGGCGGCTGCAAAGTCGCCTTTTTCATTTGAGCGCCCGGCAGGATGTTCGGTCTCGATTCACGATTCATCGATTTGACATTTGACAGCCCTTGAGCGCTTGCATAAAATCGCTATGGAATTCCGCGCGGCAGCGGGTGGCGATCGGCAAGTCGGCAAGGAAACACAAGGAGAGAGGCTCCCGGATGACAATCGCTGAAAACCCCCACGGGTTGGTTGAAAAGCGGATCGAAAGCATCCTGGACGTCTTGAGCGACGGCATCTACATCTCCGACCGTGTGGGCTACACGCTCAAGGTCAACAGGATGTACGAGAAGCTGATCGGGCTGAAAAAAGAAGACCTGATCGGCCGCCGGGTCCAGGACCTCGTCAAGGAGGGCGTCTTCGATGTCGTCCTCAACCCCCAGATCGTGAAAACCGGCCAGCCCGCGACCTCCGTTCAGACCACCAAGAAGGGCCAGAAGCTGATCTTGAACGGCCACCCCATTTTCGACGAGGAAGGCGAGGTTGTGCTGGTGGTCACGTTTGTCCGCGACGTGACCGTGATGAGCCAGCTCCGGGAGCAGATCGTTTCCCAGAAAAAACTGCTCGAACAGCTGCGGACCAACGTTCAGTACATCAATGCGGAGAGCATCCAGAGATTCCCAATGAACGGCTTCAAAAGCCGTGAGATGGCCCACCTCGGCAAGCTTATCGAAAAGATCGCGGCAACGGATGCCACCGTGCTGATCCTGGGTGAAACGGGCGTAGGCAAGGAATTTTTCGCCCGGTCCATTCACCGCGCCAGCCCGCGGGGCGAGAACACGTTCTTCAAGCTCGACTGCACCACCATCCCTGAAAACCTGATCGAGTCCGAGTTGTTCGGCTATGTTGCGGGCGCTTTTTCCGGTGCCAGTATCAAAGGCAAAGCCGGGCTCTGCGAAATGGCCGACCAGGGAACGCTCTTGCTCGATGAAATCGGTGAACTGCCTCTCAGCATGCAGGGCAAGCTGCTTCGGCTCATGCAGGATCAGGAGATCACCCCCGTGGGGTCGACCCGCGTCAAGAAGGTGAATGTCCGGATCATCGCCGCCACCAATCGGGATCTCGAAAAGGAGATCGAACAGGGCCGCTTCCGCAGTGACCTCTATTATCGGCTGCGGGTGGCCGTGCTGAGCATCCCGCCGCTGCGCGAGCGGCGCGAGGACATCATGCCGCTGGCCAATTATTTCCTGGAGAAATATGCGACCAAGTACCGCAAGGAACGGCGTTTCGGACCGGAGATCGAGGGTATTTTCACCGGCCACCACTGGCCCGGCAACATCCGCGAGATGGAGAACCTGATCGAAAGCGTGGTCGTCACCTGCGACCGCCCGGTGGTCGAGACCGCCGACTTTGGCAGCTGCATGCTCACCGAAAGTTACGACCGCAAGCGCAACCTGTTCGAAACTCTGGATACGCGCGACAAGTCCCTGAAAGAGATCGTACGCGACCTCGAGCGGGAAATCCTGAACGGCGCGCTTGAAATTCACGGGTCCATGGCCAAGGTCGCCGAGCTTCTCAAGATCGACCGCTCGACCATCTTCCGCAAGCTCAAGCGTGACGACTCGGAGTGAGGGACTCGGCACCTGGCTGATTGTCTCCGCAGACAGTTATGAGAACTTCAATGAACTCAAAAGAAAAAGCACCGTTGATCGGCATCACCTGCTCACGGCTGACCGGAGGGGCCTGGGGCATGTACTCGCTGGGCCACTTCATGGACTACGCCCTTTCCGACTACAGCCAGGCGATCCTGCACGCCGGTGGCGCGCCGGTCATCGTCCCGGCAGCCCAGGACCGGAAGAGCCTCACGCGAATCCTGTCAGCGCTGCAGGGGCTCATCCTGAGCGGCGGACCCGATGTTCACCCTCGCCGCTACGGCGAAGAGCCCCTGGCCGGATTGGGTGAAGTCGATGAAGCTCTCGACCACATGGAGCTCTTGGCCGCCGAGTTGGCCATCGAGAAGAATCTGCCGCTTCTCGGCATCTGCCGCGGCATCCAGGTCTTGAACGTCGCTCTCGGCGGCACCCTTTACCAGGACATTTCCTCCCAGGTGCCGGAGAGCATCTGCCACACGCCCAAGACGGACAAGGCGGTCAATACCCACACCGTCAACATCGAGCCTGGCAGCCGGCTGCACAAACTCATCGGCAGGCGCGAGATATGGGTCAACGGCAAGCACCACCAGGCGCTCAAGGGCCTCGCTACTGGATTGGTGGTCGCTGCGCGGGCGAAAGACGGAGTCATTGAAGCCGTTGAGCTTGCTGGGAAACGCTTTGCCGTCGGCGTCCAGTGGCACCCCGAAGGAACGTGGCGGGACGACCTGCAATCCAAGAAACTTTTTCGGTCCTTTGTGCGAGCTGCCGGCGAATTGTCTTAAAGACGCTACCAACTTTCTGCACCTATGTCTGCTATCCTGCCCGGGTCGATGTTGAGCGAGCCGGCTGCCGAGCGTTGACTCACCGCAAGGGTGGTTGCGGCTCGCCGCGGCGGGTGCCCCGATCCACTTGCTTCTTACCGCGAGTTGCCATACTTGATTGCCGACTTGATAAGTTATCCTGGATTTTCGCCTGAGGACCACAACCGATCGCTGGGTCGTCGGCTGAGGGAAAAGGACTAAGTGATCCGGGGTTTGGCCAGGTCGGGTCGAGGGCAGTGGTGTGTGCCCTCATCAGGCCTTGCGTTTGATTTTTGGGTTCAGCTCTTCCCGCAGCCAGTCCGCAAAGAGGTTGATGCCGACCACCAGCAGCACCAGCGCCGCCCCGGGAAACAGGATCATCCACCACATGCCGACGTAGATGTACTGCTTGCCGTTGGCGATCATCATGCCGAGCGACGGGCGGGTCAGCGGAACGCCGACCCCGAGAAAGCTCAGGGTCGCCTCCAGCATGATCACCACCGCCAGGTCCACGGCCACCACCACAAAAATGGGGGTGACGGCGTTGGGTAGAATGTGGCGCAGCAGCAGCCGCAAATCCGTCGCGCCGGTCGCCCTGGCCGCCATAATATAGGCCGCTTCTTTGACTTCGAGGACACTGCCGCGCATGGTGCGGGCGTAGCGCACCCAGTCGGCAA
>Ga0210088_1000237_pt1 | contig 11091 bp, 8 predicted proteins | sample RushMan_CattailN_6_FD_185557 | JGI IMG/M metagenome (GOLD analysis project Ga0210088, IMG submission 185557) | Wetland microbial communities from San Francisco Bay, California, USA, that impact long-term carbon sequestration -... | ecosystem: Environmental > Aquatic > Marine > Wetlands ... | reverse complement strand
AGTAATGTCGCCATGGCCCATGTAGTCTTCGATGTCCGGGTTGTCGTCGCCGCCGTCATCGGTAATGAACCAGGGGCGAACCAGAAGAGCGAAGTTGTCGCGTTCGATGCCGAACTCGGCGATCACGCGGTCCCACGATCTGGAAATGGGGTCTGTACGGCCGTTGGACTGGTGGTTGTAGCCCAAATTAAACAAGGACCAGCGGAAGCTGCCCAAGCTGACATTCGGGTTGTAGCTGACCATCACCTCGGGCTGGTAGTTCGTTTCGCGGAAAGGACGCGACAGGTCTTCGTTGTAGACCTGCCACTGGCTCTGCTGGGTGTAGGCGGCCCACAGGCCCCAGCGCCGGTCATCGGTGGTCCACAGGCGCGCCTTGAAGCTCAACTGGAATTTCGCCTCGGTACTGTTCAGATCCCCCTGCGTCTGGCCGCTTCCCTGAACCAGGGGTGAAAACGGTGAAGTGTTGACGTTGTCGGTATAGCGTCCGAAGAGCAGGTAGTTCGCGTTGTGGAAGCGAATGTCGTAGCGGGGCGAGGCAGGGTCGAAGCCCCAGGCGTTGTCGATCATGGAAACTGTCGCTGTCGGGTTTCCGCCACCTTCGGCCTGCTTCGCCGAGCCCGCCGCAAGGGGCGTACTGCTGGCGGCAGTTGCTGGGGCTGCCGCTGTGGTTGCTCCGGGCGCATCTCCGGCTCGACCGCTGACCGCGTCGTAGCAGGCCAGGCGCTCCATACTTGAGGCAATGCCATGACATTCGGCGGCGCTCGACGGCGCTGCCTGAGCCATTGAAGCACCGGTGCTGGCCAGAGTGACCAGGAAAAGCGCGCCAATGCGCGCGCCTGAATCGAACAAGTTCATATCGTTATTCCATTGCAATGTGGGGCTGGCCGCGATTTGCCGGCGGAACTGGGCCGCAAATTCTGACACAGATCACCACACGGAACGAGCAATTTCGAGTTCGCCTATCGTAAACACAAGACAAAAAAACGGGCACCCGAAGGTGCCCGAAAGGAGAGAGACTACAGATGGATTGCTTAGTGGTGGTAGGCGGTTTCGCCGTGCGACGTGAGGTCGAGACCTTCGCGCTCTTCCTCTTCCGGCACCCGCAGCCCAATGACGATGTCGACCAGCTTGTAGGCGACGATCGAGACCACGCCGGACCAGACGATGACGGTTCCGACACCCCACAACTGGCTGATCACCTGCGTGGTCATGTCGAAGTCGCCGACCTTGTTGGCCACGTAGTCATAGACTCCCGTACCACCCAGGGCCGGATCGACGAAGACACCGGTCAGGATGGCACCGAGGATGCCACCGACGCCGTGGATACCGAAGACGTCGAGCGAGTCATCCACGCCGAGGAGCTTCTTCAGGCCATTGACGCCCCACAAGCAGACGATGCCGGCGAGCAGACCGATGATGATGGCGCCCATGACACCGACGAAGCCAGCGGCCGGTGTGATCGCCACGAGACCGGCAACCGCACCGGAAGCGGCACCCAGCATGGACGGCTTGCCCTTGATGATCCATTCGGCGAACATCCAGGACAGCGCGGCGCAAGCCGTGGCAACCCAGGTGTTGACCATGGCCAGTGCAGCACCGCCGGAGGCTTCGAGCGCCGAACCGGCGTTGAAACCGAACCAGCCGAACCACAGCAGCGAGGCACCGATCATCGTGAAGGTCAGCGAGTGCGGGGCCATCGAAACGTTGCCCAGACCGCTGCGCTTGCCGATCATGTAGGCACCCACCAGGCCAGCCATGGCCGCATTGATATGCACGACGGTACCGCCGGCGAAATCGAGCGCGCCCTTCTGGAACAGGAACCCTGCTGTCGCACCGGCTGCTTCGGCGGCAGCGGCATCGGTATAGGCATCCGGACCCGCCCAGTACCAAACCATGTGAGCCATCGGAATGTAGGACAGCGTGAACCAGATCACCATGAAGACGAGAATGGCGGAGAACTTGGCACGTTCGGCGAAAGCGCCGACGATCAGGCCGCAGGTAATCGCCGCAAAGGCACCCTGGAAGATCACGAAGGCCAGCTCAGAGATGACCACGCCCTTGGAGAAGGTCGCGCCGACGGAATCCGGTGTGACCCCCTTCAGGAAGAGCTTGTCGAGCACGCCGAAGAACGCGTTGCCTTCGGTAAATGCCGCCGAGTAGCCATAAACCACCCACAGCACGGTGATCAGCGAAAAGATCGTAAACACCTGCATGAGCACGGAGAGCATGTTCTTGGAGCGGACCAGTCCGCCGTAGAACAAAGCCAGGCCGGGGATCGACATCAGGATGACCAATGCCGCGCAGACCATCACCCAGGCGTTATCACCCTTATTGACAACCGGCGCCGGGGCAGCCGCCGCGGCCGGGGCAGCCTCGGCTGCCATGCCGCTCATTCCGGACATACCGGCCATTCCAGACATTCCTGCCTGAGCAGCCACTGCGGTCGCCGCCGGAGCAACCGCCGGTTCTTCGGCAAAGGCCGGGGCGCCGAAAGCGACGGCGCCGACCAGAGCCAGCAATGCGAAAACGTGTTTCATGATTCGCTCCTTAGAGTGCCTCGTCACCGGTTTCACCGGTGCGGATACGAACGACCTGTTCGAGGTCGAAAACAAAAATCTTGCCGTCACCGATCTTGCCGGTGCTGGCCGATTTTTCGATGGCTTCGATGACCTGTTCGACCTGATCACCGCGGACAGCAGCCTCGATCTTCACCTTGGGCAGAAAATCGACGACATACTCGGCCCCCCGATATAACTCGGTGTGCCCTTTTTGCCGTCCGAAGCCTTTCACTTCCGTGACGGTGACGCCCTGCACGCCGATGGCGGACAGCGCCTCACGCACTTCGTCAAGCTTGAACGGCTTGATGATTGCGGTAACGAATTTCATGAGTTTTCCCCAAAAAATTATGTTGGATCTGCGCCGCCGCACGTCTTGCCGGCGGCGGCGAACCAAACGGGATTAGAACGACTTGGAAACGGACAGCACGCCGTACGCCCCACCGGCATTGATGGTTTTGGCGCCGAGGTTGCCGGCTGAATCCAGGCTGTTGGTGAAGCAGTAGAACTGGCCCTGACTGCAGTCGCCGTCGGCGTTGGTGTCGATGTACGCGAGGCCGATGACCCAGCCGCTGATGTCCTTGGTCACGCCGAGCTTCCAGTCGGTGTAGCTGGCGTTCGAGACGTTCTTGAAGTTGAGGTAGCCGACATGGCCGACCAGACCCCAGCCGTCACCCAGATCGTAGGTGCCGGTCAAGTCGATATAGCCGGTTCCGTCAGTGCTTTCGCCGTTCGAACCCTTGGCGTTGAAGTAGTCGGTCAGCGCGTAGTAGTACTTCAGCGAAACGGTCTTCCAGCTGCCGCCGATGTAGATTTCGCCGTTCTTGACCGTGCTGCCGCTCAGGTCGGTACCCGGGTAGTAGTAGTAGATGCCGCCGACATCGATGCCGAAGTCGCCAAAGGCCATCTTGTAGCCACCGTAGAAATCCATTTCGAGGTTGCCATCGGGAAAGCCGGCGCCAGAATTCACGTTGGAGTTCCAGTTGCCGACATAGATACCGCTCGAATGCGCGTAATCGACTCCACCCTGCAATGCCGGCTTGTTGAAGGTCTGGGCGATGCCACGGAAGCGATAGCTGCTGAACAGCCCGGCATTACCCGTAAAGCTGTGCGGGCTTTCCGGAGCAGCCTCGTCTTTGGCCGCGTCGCTTGTCTGGGCCATGACAGGCATAGCAAATGCACCTGCCAGTGCCAGGGCGATGAGGGACTTTTTCATGATGTTTCTCCTGCTGTGAAAGTTAAAAAAGAAAATTAAAATTGTGCAGCACAGCATAAGCACGAGCCATGCCAGGTTATTTTTTGATGAATATCAAGCAAATTTGAAAGCTGAATTAGGGCAATGGCTGATAGGCGCACCATTCTGGTGCATGCAAAAATGGTAACGCACCAGCAGCGTGCCGAATCGCCAAATAGCCACTCAGAGGGCTGTGTTACACTTTTTCAGATACGGAGGATTTCCATGCTCGACCCGAAAACACTTGAAGAAATCGGCAACAAGATGAGTACGCTACTCGCAAATTCGCCCGCCAGGGATTTTGAAAAAAATGCCAAGGCAGCCGTGAGTGGACTGCTCGCAAAGCTTGATGTCGTGACCCGCGAGGAGTTCGATATACAGACTCAGGTGCTGGCGCGTACCCGCGAGAAACTGAAGGCACTGGAAGTCCGCGTCGAGGCGCTGGAAAAAACGCGGTCCGCGTAGCCACATCCGATGGCACTCGCCATCGCTCACAGCCGGGGGCTGGACGGCTTCCAGGCGCCACCGGTCACGGTCGAGGTGCATCTGGCCAGCGGCCTGCCCACCTTTACGCTGGTCGGACTCCCAGACACCGAAGTCAAGGAAGCGCGCGACCGCGTCCGCGCCGCCATCGTCAATTCGGGATTCGAATTCCCGAGCAAACGCATCACGGTCAACCTGGCCCCGGCCGACCTGCCCAAAGAATCCGGCCGTTTCGACCTGCCGATTGCCCTCGGCATTCTGGCTGCCAGCAGCCAGATACCAACGCAAGCACTCGCCGAATACGAGTTTGCCGGGGAGCTTTCGCTATCTGGCGAACTGCGCCCGGTACGCGGCGCGCTGGCCATGGCCTTGCAGATGTCAGACACCGGCAAGGTCTTCATACTGCCCGCCGGCAGCGCCCGCGAAGCTGCATTGACTGGCAACGAAAACGTCTTATCTGCAAGGTCTTTGCTTGAAGTGTGCGCTCACATGAGCGGGCAGGCTGCGCTGACCAGGCCTGTTGCGGTCGACCTCGAAAATCAGCCCGTTTTTCCAGACCTCAGTGAGGTACGCGGCCAGAGTCAGGCCAAGCGGGCGCTCGAAATTGCCGCTGCCGGCAACCACTCGCTGTTGATGGTCGGCCCGCCGGGTTCCGGGAAATCGATGCTGGCCGCCCGCCTGCCGGGGCTGATGCCAGCGCTCGGCATCGAGGCCGCCAAGGCATCGGCTGCCGTGCTGTCACTGGTCGGCCAGTTCCACCCCGAGCGCTTCGGCCAGCGCCCCTATCGCGCGCCGCACCATACCGCTTCGGCCGTTGCCATGGTCGGTGGCGGCAATCCGCCGCGTCCGGGCGAAATTTCGCTGGCCCACCAAGGTGTGATATTCCTCGACGAACTGCCCGAATTCGACCGCAAGGTGCTGGAAACCCTGCGCGAGCCGCTCGAATCAGGACGCATCCACATTGCCCGAGCCGCCCGCCACGCCGAATTCCCGGCCGAGTTCCAGTTGGTCGCCGCTATGAATCCGTGTCCCTGTGGTTTCAGCGGTCATCGCAATGGAAAATGCCGATGCACACCGGACCAGATTGCGCGCTACCGCGGCAAGTTGTCCGGCCCCTTTCTTGACCGTATTGACCTTCTGATCGAAGTCCCCGCGCTGCCCGTCGAAGCGCTCGAAGGCAAGGCCAGCGGCGAATCCTCGGCAGCTGTGCGCGAACGGGTCAGCACCGCGCTGGCCTGCCAACAGGAACGCCAGCGGAAACCAAACTCCCGCCTCAACCCGGGCGAAGTCGAAACTCTGTGCGCCCCCGACCAAGCCGGCGCCAGCCTGCTCAAACAGGCAAGCCAGCGTCTCGATCTTTCGGCCCGCGCCTGGCACCGTATTCTCAAGGTCGCCCGCACCATTGCCGACCTTGGCGCAAGCAAAAGCATTCGTGCGCCGCACATCGCCGAGGCAATCCAGTACCGGCGGCTGCCGGGTGGCTAGACCGACCCTGTCTACGCGCGCGCTGACGATTCTGTTGGCAAGTCTGGCTGCACTCGGTCCATTTTCGATCGACACCTATCTACCGTCGTTCCACGAGATCGGCAGGAACCTCGGTGCGACGGCGATCCAGGTGCAGCAAACGCTCTCAGCCTACCTGCTGGCTTTTGCCGTGATGACCTTGTGGCATGGCGTGCTGTCCGACCGCTTTGGCCGGCGCCGGATCATCCTCATTGCACTGGCGCTTTTCGGCATCGCCTCCGCCGGTTGCGCCTTCGCCACGTCGATCGAGCAACTCTGGATCTGGCGAGCGCTCCAAGGGATCACCGCCGGCGCCGGCATGGTCATCACCCGGGCTATCGTGCGCGACCTGTTCGATGGCCCGCCCGCCCAGCGTCTGATCGCCCGGATCACGATGATGTTCGCGCTGGCGCCGGTAATTGCGCCACTGATCGGCGGCTGGCTGCAGACCTGGTTCGGCTGGCGTTCGGTTTTCGCCTTCCTGGTGGTGATGACCACCGCGCTCTGGATCGCCTGCTGGAAGTATCTGCCTGAAACGCTGGCGCCGGAAAAACGTCAGTCGCTCCACCCCGCCTATCTCGGCCGTTCTTACCTGAAAGTACTGACCTCACCCCCTTTTCTGCTCGCCAGCGGCGCACTTTCGCTTAATTTCTCCGGATTTTTCGTCTACGTTCTGTCGGCCCCGGTCTTTCTGATGACCCATCTCGGAATTCCGGAAACCGGATTCCTGTGGCTCTTCGCGCCGGCCATGGGCGGCCTGATGCTCGGCTCATGGCTGGCCGGCCACCGCGCCGGTACGCACTCTCCGGGAACAACCGTGAAGTTGGGATACGGCGTCATGGCCGGCGCCGCGCTGCTCAATCTCGGCATCAACCTGAGCTTGCCCCCCGCGCTGCCGTGGAGCGTCGCACCACTGTTCGTCTATACGCTCGGGATGTCGCTGGCGATGCCCAATCTGACGCTTTTTGCGCTTGACCCGTTCCCCCACAACCGAGGCATGGCTGCTTCGTGCCAGACCTTCATGCAATCCGGCTCCAACGGCCTGGTCGCCGCACTGATCGCCCCGCTGGTTTGGGGATCAACCTTGAGCTTGGCACTCACGATGTGCGGATTCCTTATTCTGGGCGGGATTGCCGCCCTGCTTTACCGGCGTTCAGTTCTGTTGCCAGGGTAATCCGCGGAAACGCCAGCCGCCGAGCGTGCTGCGATGGTGATTCTCATCGAGCGCGCCTTCGAAACCTTCCGACACGTTGATGACCGTGGTGAACCCCGCTGCTTCCAGCGCCTCGCCAGCTTCGCGCGAACGCACGCCGCTACGGCAGATGAGCAGCACCGCGCGCTTCAGGTTGCCGGCCACCAGATGCTTGACCTTGTTCGAAAATTCCGGATCGATCTCCCATTCCGGCGCTTCGCGCCACGCGACGTGTTCGGCACCCTTGGGATGGCCGACGCACATGAACTCCACCTCGGTCCGGCAATCGACGAACACGGCGTCGGGATTGCCTTGCAGGAACTCGTGGGCGGCCAATGGATCGAGGGTTTGCATGGTGTCGTCTCTGCGGTTGTGGTTTCAGCGCATTATGAAGGCAAATCAAGAATGGCGTAAACTTCGCGCATGAAACCAAGAAACTGGATATCCGCCGCCCTCACGGCGATTGCCGTCGCCATCCTTCCCGGTTGCGATACCGCACTGCAGCAAATCAAGCCCGGCATCACCACCGCATCCGAAGTGCGCGCCAAAATGGGCAATCCCGGCTTCGAATTCAGGAATGAGGACGGCAACGTAACCTGGGAATACACTCGGCAGCCAGCGGGTGTGCATTGCTACATGATCAGTTTCGACCGCAACCAGGTCGTCCGCAGCGTCGATCAGGTGCTGAATGCAAAGAATTACGCGCGGGTCCGCGACGGCATGAGCGGTGACGAGATCCGGCGTCTCCTGGGCGCGCCGGCCACCAGGGTGGTATTCGACAATCTCGGCGAAGACATCTGGGAGTGGCATATCGAAGGCACGCCGCCGATGGAAGAAACCTATTTCATGGTGCATTTCGACCTGAGCACTGGCAAGGTCAAGAAGACCTCGCAGCGGGTTGCGATGAAAAATTAGTTAAATCAATATACTTGGCAGCATTGGCAGCGATCGGTAAACTGCGGCCTCTGCCGAGGAGCGCTGCGACCTTTTTGACGAGGGCCAGGCTCGGCAATGTTCAACGGCGCTCGCAAACCAAGCCGGTTTGTGGCGCCGTTCGTTTTTTACGGCGTCCCCGGCGCACTCCAGCCTTGCCGAGGTGATCATGCTGCAACCCGACCATACTGCCGAACTTTCCGCCCTGCTCCAGCAACGCCTGCTCGTCCTCGACGGCGCCATGGGCACGATGATCCAGCGCCACGGGCTGCAGGAAGCCGACTACCGCGGCACGCGCTTCGCCGATCACCCGCACGACCTCAAAGGCAACAACGACCTGCTGGTGCTAACCCAGCCCGCGATCATCAGCGGCATCCACCGCAAATATCTGGAAGCCGGTGCCGACATTCTCGAAACCTGCACCTTCAATTCCACTGCCGTTTCGCAGGCCGACTACAACCTGACCGAGATCGTCTACGAACTGAACTTCGAGGGCGCCCGGCTGGCCCGCGAACTTTGCGACGAATTTACCGCCACGAACCCGGGCAAGCCGCGCTTCGTCGCCGGCGTGCTCGGCCCGACCAGCCGCACCGCCTCGATCTCGCCGGACGTCAACGACCCCGGCTACCGCAATGTGACCTTCGATGAACTGGTCGCCAACTACATCGAGGCGATCACCGGCCTGGTCGAGGGAGGCGCCGACATCCTGCTCGTTGAAACGGTGTTCGACACGCTGAACGCCAAGGCGGCGCTGTTCGCCATCGAAACCTTCTTCGACCAGGCCCGCCGGCGCTGGCCGGTGATGATTTCCGGAACCATCACCGACGCCTCCGGGCGCACGCTGTCGGGGCAGACGGCCGAAGCCTTCTGGAATTCGCTGAACCACATCCAGCCGCTGTCGTTTGGCCTGAACTGTGCGCTCGGCGCCAAGGAATTGCGCCAGTACGTCGAGGAACTGTCGCATGTTTGCGACTGTTACGTCTCCGCCCACCCGAACGCCGGCCTGCCCAATGCCTTCGGCGGCTACGACGAAACACCGGAAATGCTCGCTGACGAGATTGAAAGCTGGGCGAAGAACGGCATCGTCAATATCGTCGGCGGCTGCTGCGGCACCTCGCCTGACCACATCCGCGTCATTGCCGATCGGGTTGCTGCGGTCGACCCACGAAAAGTGCCAAAAATCGAGAAGAAGCTGCGCCTGTCAGGGCTGGAGCCGTTCAACGTCGGCGCCGATTCGCTCTACGTCAACGTCGGCGAGCGGACAAATGTCACCGGGTCGAAAGCCTTCGCACGCATGATTCTCGAAGGCCGCTTCGACGACGCGCTGGCCGTCGCCCGCCAGCAGGTCGAGAACGGCGCCCAGGTCATCGACATCAACATGGACGAGGCGATGCTCGATTCGCTCGCCGCGATGGATCGCTTCCTGAAGTTGATCGCCTCGGAACCGGACATTTCGCGCGTGCCGATCATGATCGACTCGTCGAAGTGGGAAGTCATCGAAGCCGGCCTCAAGTGCATTCAGGGCAAGGGCATCGTCAATTCGATCTCGATGAAGGAAGGCGAAGCCAAATTCATCGAACACGCCCGCCTCGCCCGCCGCTACGGCGCGGCTGTCATCGTCATGGCCTTCGACGAGAAGGGCCAGGCCGATACCTTTGCCCGCAAGACCGAGATTTCAAAACGCGCCTACGATCTGCTGCTGAGTATCGGCTTTCCGGCTGAAGACATCATCTTCGACCCGAACATTTTCGCCATCGCCACCGGCATCCCGGAACACGACAACTACGCCGTCGATTTCATCGAGTCGGTGCGCTGGATCAAGAAAAACCTGCCGCACGCCCACATTTCCGGCGGCGTTTCCAATGTCTCCTTCAGCTTCCGCGGCAACGATGCCGTGCGCGAAGCGATCCACACGGTCTTCCTCTATCACGCCATCAAGGCCGGCATGACCATGGGCATCGTCAACGCCGGCATGCTCGGCATCTACGACGATCTGGAGCCGGTGCTGCGCGAGAAGGTCGAGGACGTCGTCCTCAACCGCAATCCGGAAGCCGGCGAAGCGCTGGTCGATTTTGCCCAGACCGTGAAAGAAGGCAAGGCGAAAGACACCGGCCCCGATCTTTCGTGGCGCGAACAGTCCGTCGAAAAACGCCTCGAACATGCGCTGATCAAGGGCATCACCGAGTTCGTCGTGGCCGATACCGAAGAGGTGCGCGCCCAGCTCGAGGCTGAAGGCAAGCCTCCACTTTCCGTCATCGAAGGCCCGCTGATGAGCGGTATGAACGTGGTCGGCGACCTCTTCGGCGCCGGCAAGATGTTCCTGCCGCAGGTGGTCAAATCGGCCCGCGTCATGAAGCAGGCGGTCGCCCACCTGCTGCCGTACATCGAGGCGGAAAAGACCCGCACCGGGCTGGGCAGCAAGGGCAAGATCCTGATGGCCACCGTCAAAGGCGACGTGCACGACATCGGCAAGAACATCGTGTCGGTCGTGCTCCAGTGCAACAACTTCGAAGTCGTCAACATGGGCGTCATGGTGCCGGCCGAGAAGATCCTCGCCACGGCGCGCGAGGAAAAGGCCGACATGATCGGGCTCTCCGGCCTGATCACGCCCTCGCTCGAGGAAATGCAGCACGTCGCGCGCGAGATGCAGCGGCAGGGCTTCACGATGCCGCTGCTGATCGGCGGCGCGACGACGAGCCGCGTGCATACGGCGGTGAAGATCGCGCCGCACTACACCGCTGGCCCGGTGATCTACGTGTCGGACGCGAGCCGATCGGTCAGCGTCTGCCAGAACCTGGTCTCGGACGACGCCGCCAGGAAGTTCATCGTCGAGGTCACCGCCGAGTACGAGCGCGTGCGTGAGCAGCATGCGTCGAAGAAAGGTCCTGAGGTGATTCCGCTGGCGCAGGCGCGTGCTAACGCCACGAAGATGAACTGGACCGGCTACACGCCCGCCCGGCCCAAGTTCCTCGGCCGTCGGCACTTCAGGAACTACGACCTCGCGATGATCGCAAAATACGTCGACTGGGGCCCGTTCTTCCAGACCTGGGACCTGCATGGGCCGTTCCCGCAGATCCTGGCCGACGATGTCATCGGCGAGCACGCGCGCCAGGTCTTCGCGGAAGGCGAGAAGATGCTCGAGCGCATCGTCGCCGAGCGCTGGCTGACCGCGAACGCGGCAGTGGCGTTCT
>Ga0210088_1000234_pt1 | contig 11113 bp, 11 predicted proteins | sample RushMan_CattailN_6_FD_185557 | JGI IMG/M metagenome (GOLD analysis project Ga0210088, IMG submission 185557) | Wetland microbial communities from San Francisco Bay, California, USA, that impact long-term carbon sequestration -... | ecosystem: Environmental > Aquatic > Marine > Wetlands ... | reverse complement strand
CCCCGCCGCTCAATTCGGTGACGAGGCGCTCCGCCATGCCGGCGACATCGGCCGCCTCCATGACGTCCGCGACGATGCCCGCGTCCCGGCCCGACGGCCGGCCGAACCGCGGGATATAGGGGTAGCGGCCCATCATCACCACGTCCCGCACCCGGAACGGGAAGTTGATGTAAAAGTTCTGCGGCACCAGGGAAATCTCCCGCGCGAGCTGCCGTTTGGAGAAGGAGGAGAGGCTCTTTCCGTTGTAGTCGATCCGCCCCTGCTGCGGCGCGCGAAAGCGGCGGAGCAGGTCGACCATCGTGGTCTTGCCGCAGCCGTTGGGCCCGACGACGCCGTAGAATCTGCCGGGCGCGAGGGTGAGCGACACACCGTCGATGATCTTTTTGCCGTCGAAGGAGAACCCCACGCCTTGCAGTTCGAAGATCATGGTCACCAGGCTCTCCCGGCCGACTGCCGGCGGAACACCCAGCAGAAGAAGGGCCCGCCGATCAGGGCCGTGAGGACCCCGATGGGGATCTCCGTCGGCAGCACGGCGCGCGTCAGGGTGTCCGCGCACAGCAGCAGCAGCGCCCCGGCGAGCAGGCTTGCCGGTATCAGGCGCCGGTTGTCGGGACCGGTTGCCAGGCGCATGATGTGGGGGACGAGCAGCCCCACAAACCCGATGATCCCCGACACCGACACGCACACGGCGGCCACCAGGGAAGCCGTCGCAAGCAGGAGCAGGGTGACCCGGCGGGTGTCGACGCCCAGCGAGGACGCCATCTGGCCCCCCAGGGCCATCAGGTTCAACTCCCTGGCAAAATACAGAAACACCGCCAGTCCCCCGGTGACGGCAGCGAGAATCAGGGCCACGTCGCCCCAGGTTTTCGAGGCGAAGCTTCCCATGAGCCAGAAGATGATGACCGCCACCTGTTCGTCCGCGACGTATTTTAGAAAACTGATGCCCGCCGACAGGATGGCTGCCACGATGATGCCGGAGAGGATCAGGTTGCTGGACGAAGGCCCCCCGCCGGCCGAAGACAGGTAGACCACCGCGGCGAGGGTGGCGAGGGCGCCGATGAACGCAAACAGTGGGACCGAGTGCGCGCTGAGGGCGCCCATGTTCATCAGGATGGCGAGGGCGGCTCCGAAGGCGGCTCCGGCTGAAACCCCAAGTGTATAGGGGTCCGCCAGCGGGTTGAGGAGGATGCCCTGGAATGTCACTCCGCACATGGCAAGCCCGCCGCCTACCAGCGCCGCCGTCAGGATGCGCGGCAGGCGCACGTCCGTGACCACCACCGGGAAGATCTCGTTCATCCCCGACAGCAGCTGCGGGTCGCCGGTGATCCGGTTCAGGATTATTTTCACCACGGCGGCCGCCGGGATCTGAATAAACCCCATGCCGGTGGAAACCACCAGGAGCACCAGCAGAAGCGCTGCCAGCACGAACAGCTGGATGGCGGCGGCTTCTCTCAGGCGTCGGCTGAAACGTCCGGCAATGTCAGAGGGAGGCGTCCCGGTCATGAAAACAAAAACCCTTCAGATGGCAATCATCTGAAGGGTTGCACCCAGCTTGCTTGGCCCTTTGTCCTTCGAACGCTCCGCCTGTGTCCGCAGGCGGCACGATCTTTGCCGGCAAGGCAGGTCTTCTGGCTTCCCCGCCCTCTTGGCGACCTTCCCATCCCGCTAAAACGAAACAGTGGTCATTCGGGGCCAAAAGGGTTCCCCGGCGGTTTGCGCCGGGGCGGGGTTACAGCGGCGGGACCGCTCCCGTTTCGCACGGGATTCCCTATTAAGCGCTTGCACCTCGCCGAATAATGGATGCATTCATACGTGACGGACTGAACGATGTCAATAAATAAGCGGCAGAGGCACCTTGCCGAAGATACGGCATCCGGTTCATGGCGCTTGACAAACATAATCGGATCTTCTAAATGCTGCACCATAATTTATCCAGCAAGCTTGATGGCGCCCGTCAGCAGAGCGTTGAAAAACAAGCATCAGGCCGTCAGCCACGGCCTGATGCGCAGTTTTCCAACACCCTGGAGGGGCTCAATAGGGAATCCGGTGCGAATCCGGAACGGACCCGCCGCTGTGTCCGGGGACGAAACCCGCAATCATGTCACTGGCTCCTGCTTGGAAGTGGTTTCAGAACCTCGGATCACGCCCGAGGGCCAGGCGCAGGCCGATTCGAAAGCGCAGCAGCCACGTCAGTCTGTGAGCATTTCGAGAGGCCTGCAACGCCGGCATTGGGCGTCAGACGGGGTTATGGAACCGCTTCCGGGGCCGGGAAGGCGCGGGGAGTAGGTCGATCCGGCAGTCAGAAGACCTGCCGTCAGGTTCGCGATGGGAGAGATGGCAAATCCCCAGGCGTGATCGTTGCGCTTGGGGATTTTGTATTTCGGCACTGGGTTGATTGGGCTCTAGTGTTCTAGTGAAAAACCGGCACCTTGTTCGGTATGCCCCAACCTGTCAACAAACACGGAACACGCAACACAAATAGGAGGCATTCATGGACCTTTCGTTGCAACAGATCATCGATGGAATCCACCCGGTCAAGGCTCAAGCACTCTCCCGGGCGCGTGAGCGCACCGCTCGGCTGGTCATGCCGCCGCGGGCCCTGGGGCGGCTGCACGAGATCGGCGAACGACTTTGCGGCATGCAGGGCACTCTCAAACCCAAGATCGCACGGAAAGCCGTGCTGGTGATGGCCGGCGACCACGGCGTGGTTGCGGAGGGTCTCAGCGCCTTTCCCCAGACGGTCACCGGCGCCATGATCCAGACTTTCCTGGCGGGGGGGGCCGGCATCAACGCCATTGCCCGACACGTGGGCGCCGAGGTGTGGGTGGCCGACATGGGAGTCATCCCGGACCTGGATGCCGCCAGTTTGAAAAACGGCAACCGCCTGCTCGTCCGCAAGATCGGCCGCGGCACCCGCAACCTGGCCCGCGGACCGGCCATGGCCCAAGAAGAAGCGCTGAAGGCGGTGCTGACGGGTTTCGAACTGGCTTCCAGCCTCATCAAAAAGGGCGTCGACCTTCTGGGCACCGGCGATATGGGCATCGGCAACACCACGCCGTCGGCGGCGATCGGGGTGGTGTTGACCGGAAAGAGCATCGAGGACATGGTCGGGCGCGGCACGGGCATCGACGACCAGGGCCTGTCCCGCAAACGCGAGGCGATTCGGCGGGGAATAGACGTCAACCGGCCGGACCCTCGCGACGGGTTGGATGTTTTGGCCAAGGTCGGCGGGTTTGAGATCGGCGGCATTGCCGGCATCGTTCTGGCCTGCGCCCACCACCGCAAGCCGGTGGTCGTCGACGGGTTCATCTCGACGGCCGGGGCCCTGATCGCGCACAGCCTCTGCCCGGCGGCCGCCGATTACATGTTCGCCGGCCACTGCTCGGAGGAGCCCGGCCACCGCCGCATGCTCGACCACTTGAAGCTGGCGCCGATCCTCAATCTCGGCATGCGCCTCGGCGAAGGGACGGGCGGTGCGCTGGCCATGAGCGTGATCGAAGCGGCGGTCAAGGTGATGGCCGAGGTGATGACGTTTGAGGAGGCGGGGGTGCCGGACAAGGTGTGACCGCGATGTCACTCCGGCGTGCGGTGCTTGTGCGGACGGGCTCCCAGGGGATGGGCGTGCACGTGCTGGTGGGCCTGGATTTCCTCGTCCCGGCGTATCCTGCCGGCCTCCATGGTGTAGATGATGTCCGTGGCGTCCGTGAGGAATTCGAGCTCGTGGGAAATCAGGACGTAGCCGATGTCGAGGCCGCCGAGGATCTCCATGAGCTTGGCTCGTGTACGGGTGTCGAGCCCGTTTTCGGGTTCATCCAGCAGCAGCACCTCGGGCTCCATGGCAAGCACGGTCGCGAGCGACACCAGGCGCTTTTCACCGCCGGAGAGTTTGAACGTGATGCGGTCCTCGAAGCCGTTCAATCCCAGAGACGCAAGGGTTCGCCGTGCGATGGCTGCGGCCTCCACCTTGGTCTTGCCCAGGTTGAGCGGCCCGAAGGCGACATCCTCTATAACCGTTGGGCTGAAAAGTTGGTCATCGGGGTCTTGGAAGAGCAGGCCGATGCGGCGGCGTACCTCGGCGAATTCCCTTTCCTCCCGCAACGCCTTGCCGAAGATCGACACCTGCCCTGCGAGCGGCTTGACGAGGCCCATGATCAGGTGAAAAAGCGTGGTCTTGCCGCTGCCGTTGGGGGCCATGATGCCGATGCGCTCCCCGGGGCTCAGCGTGAAGTCGAGATCACGCAGGACCGGCGGTCTTCCCGGGTAGCCGAAGGTCACACCCTTCAACTCGATGATCGGCGCGGCAGTTGCCATGGACTGATTATGCTGATCCTGCTTACGGATTTCAAGCACTAAACGTGTCAAACGAAAACAGTCACATTCATTTTTTCACCATGCCGCCGCCCGCAGTTCGAGGGCGGCGATCCCGGCCACGGCGGCCGACATCAGAACTAGAAAAACGAACCCTCCCGTTCCGGCCTTGAACTCCTGCAGGCTGTAGAACTTGCGTTTGAAGCCTCGGCACAGCATGGCCCATCGGACCCGCTCCGCGCGGTCCACGGCTCTCACGAACAGCATGCCGACCAGATACGCGTAGGTGCGGTAGGTGTGGAGGTTCGTGCCCGGCCGAAAGCCCCGGATGCTGGCGGCCCGGACCAGACGCTGGTATTCCTGCTCGAGCACGAAGATGTAGCGGTAAGTCATCAGCAGCAGGTGCACGATTTTGTCCGGCACCCGCAGGCGGTGCAGGGCATGGCCTGCGGTCGCAAACGGCATCGTGGCCACCAGGGCCATGGACGCGAGCACGATGGCATTGGATTTGAGCGTGATCTGGGCGGCCAGCTCGACCCCCTCCCGCGCCGCGCCGAAGGGGCCTATGTAAAACAGTGCCTCCCCGGGGAAGGTGAATGGGATCACCGCCCAGATAAACACCACCAGCCCGTTTACGACCAGCAGCCGCTTGAGCACCTCGGCAGCTCTCAGGCGGGCCAGCGCGACCAGCCCCATGGAAAGGATCAGCGCGGCGACCAGCGCCGGGAACTCCCGGGACAAGGCCACCGTGCAGGAATACCCCGCGGCCGACACGAGGCGGATCCGGGGATCGAGGCGGTGCAGCGGCGAGTCGCCGACGGCGAAGGGTTCGCGTAGCATGCGAGGTCCCTGTCAGGCCCCGAAGACAATGCGGTGGTTGACCAGGTTCATGCACTTCAAGCGTGCCTTGACCGTCTTCTGCTGGCCGAAAATGTCGACCAGCAAGAACCCCCCGTCCTCCTGCGGCTCGACGCGGTCGACCGATTCCAGGATGAGCTCCTCCCGGCCGTCCTTGTCGATGTAGGCATTGGCTTCACACATCGGGTAACACCTCCTTGATTTGCTTTTGAAATAGGCCGCCACGCCCACCAGTCCTAAAATATACCCGATCCCGCCGAGGACATCGGTCAGCCGCACCTTTTGTTCGTGCATCTCGGCGAGCATTCTCATCACGGGTGCGAGCTTTTTGTCCAGCGCTTTTTCAACCGCCTGGTCGATGCCCACGGGTGAGGGAGATGCTGCGCCGGGAGCGGGTTCTTCGGCAGCCGGTGGCGGCGCCTCGGTTTTCGGGGCGGGCTGGGCGGCAGCCGACGGCCCCGGCTGCGGCGCCTCGCCGGCAGGCGCGAGGTCCTGTTTGGACAAGGGCCAGTCTCCTCGGTGGCCCATGCCGGCTTCCAGCACGACGGTCAGGTCGTCCTGCCTGGGGACCTTGAACGAAAACTCGCCCTGGGTGTTGGTCTTCCCGTTTAGAAGCTCCTTGCCGGTGGAATCCAGGACCCGGACGACACCTTCGTGGACCTTCGTGCCGTCCGGGTATTTACACTCGACAAACACCGTGTCGCCCTCGACCCAGGCGAAAACATTCACGCGGTGTGCCAGCGCCGCGCCGGCCGTCAGAAGCAAGAGCGCCAGCACCCAACACCCCTGAGAAAGCATACGGACGTTCATGCAACCTCCTTGGGGAAATACCCCGGCAGCATCGACGGTTGGACTTTCTTGAGGAAGGCCACGCAAAGGGCGGTCACGATGCCCTCGATGATCATCACGGGCAGGTGCGCTGCCAGGACCGCTGCCGCCACCTCGAAGAATTTTTCTTCGGTGAACATCAGCGCCAGGCCGACGATGATCCCGCCCATCAATACCGACAAAAAACCGCAGGCGAAGGCGGCGGTGAGCATCACGGCCTGGCTGCGGCGCAGCAGGGGCGCAAAGAGGCAGAAGCAGAAAACCGCCGGCAGAGCCATGATGACGGTGTTGACGCCCAGCGTGGTGATGCCGCCGAATTGAAAGAACACCGCCTGAAGGGCCAGCGCGACCAGGATGGCGGGAAAGGCCGCCCAGCCCAAAAGCAGCCCGACAATGCCGTTCATGATCAGGTGCACGCTCGTGGGGCCTAATGGGACGTGGATCAGCGAAGCGATGAAAAACGCCCCCGACAGCATGCCGGCCTTGGCGATCTGGTCGTAATCCAGTTTTTTAAGACCGACGGCGGTGCCGGCGGCGGTAAGCGCCGCCCCCGAAAGAAGCACCGGCCCGGACAGGACGCCTTCGGAAATGTGCATGATGACAAACCCAAAGTTGAAAGGTGAAAGCAAGAAAAATCGATGAAACGCCCGACGTCATCCCGGGTCGCCAAACCCTCCGTCGCCCCCTTTTGCAAAGCTGGATGGGGGGATTTTGAAATCGGCTTTTCGGAAAGCCCGGTGGGTAATATCAAATTTCGCACTCCGGGCTGCCTTCAAGGTTAATCCAGGACCACCCAGTTGGCAACAAATGCCGGCGCCATCCCCGCAGCCTCAGAAGTTGAACTCCCCGCGCACCATGCCGGCCCAGATGCCGTCGTTTTCGCTGTCGCCGCCGGGGTTCCAGACGTATTGCAGGTCCGGACTGAAGGCCAGGTTTTCGGCCACGGCGATGCGGTAGTAGAGCTCCAGGTGATATTCCGGATCGTTCTGAGCGTAGCGGTCCCCCGGGGCGAGCGCGGCAAAACCCAGTCCAAGGTTGTCCTCGTCGCGGCTTGGGATCAATCCCTTGAGGTTGACTCCGCCGGAGGCCTCCCACTGCACCACGTAGACATCGTCGTTGTTCCAGCCGAAGCGGCCGAAGAGACCGATCATCGGTGTGATCTGCTGGTCGGCGCTGATGCCGAGGCCCCAGCCCTTGGCCTTCTCTCCGGCGATGGGGTTGCGGTTGCTGTCGAGCTTGGAGTGGTTGTAGCCGGCATACCAGCCGTAGAAACGGTAGTTGCCCTCCCGCTCGCCAAACTTCGGGGACACCGTCAGTTGGCTGCCCAGAAAGGGCGTGCTGAAAACATTATCGTACTTGCTTTTCGCCGTATTTTCCAGCGGGGTACCCTCCACGTTGGGCCGTGAGGTCGAAGTTCCGACCACCGAGAAGGCGAGCACTTCCAAGGGCTTGAACTCGCCGCCGAGCAGCGGGGTGTACTCGCTTTCGCTGTCCAGCACCGAGTTGTTGACGAAGGGTTTGCCGACGAACTGCTGCTTGTCGTTGTTGGCAAAGGCGTTCCCGTCCAGAAACAAGAGGTTCTTGGCCTTGCCTCCGGTGACGCTCAGGGCCTTGTCGAAAAAATCGTGGGTGTAAAAAGCGTCCAGCAGGTTCAGGCTGGTATCATTGCCATCGGTGTTGTCGTCGGCGATGGTGTTGAGGTTGGCCAGGAGCACGTTGACGGGGTTGTTGGGCTGGCCGCCGCGGTCGGCGCCGGTGCCGTCGCCGGCGTGGATGCGCGCGTAGAACTGTCCGCCCTCCATCAGCGGCAGGGCTGGTTTCCAGGTGAGCTCGAGATCCGCCGTGAACCCGGCGCCGCTCGGGCTGTCGGCCTTGGCGCCGTCGAGCTCATCTGTTTGGCTGCTCTGGTAATAGAGAATCGCCCCGCCGTGGATCTCCAGTGTGCCGAAACGCTCCTCCAAGGACTCGCTGATTTTTTCTTCGATGTTTTTCTCCGTTTTGGCAACCTGTCTCTTCGCCAGCGACTCCTGCTCTTCCAGCTTCTGCTCGAGTTCCTCGATCCGCTCCTTGAGCGACTGGATCTCTTTCAGAATCGTCGCATTGTCGGCCAGCGCGAAGCCGCCGGTGCCGGCGACAGAGAGCAGCACGAGCAGGATTACAACTCCTTTTTTCATGATCAACCTCCGGTTAAGTGCTTGAGATTAAGCTTTTTGATCGATGTCTGCACGATAGCCGGCCTAAAATTTATTGCTTTCCGCGAAATCCCCCTTCTCCCCCTCTGCCGAAGGGGGTTGGGGGAATTTCTAAGGCGGCTGCCCGCAAGCTCTCCTACTTCTTCATTCGCCACTCCTGGAAATACACCCAGATCACCCCGCCGATCTCGACCGCCTTGTCCTTGCCGTCCTTCTTCAGCTTGAAGTCGGCCGTCGTCAGCGCCGCAAAGCCCCACCAGCCGGCCTTGGGCGCGGCATAGGTGAACACGCCGTTGCGGTCGGCCTTGACGGCCTGGGTGATCATGTATTCGTTCGGGGCTTCGACCTTTTTGTCCTTGTTGTAGAATTCGATCTCGACCTCGGCGTAGGGCAGGGGTTTTCCGCCCAGCGTGACGATCCCCTGGAAAACATTGCCGGCATAAAGACCGAAAGGCCGGGTCAGCGGGATGATTTCGATTTTGAAGCCGACGTCCTTGTCCCATCCTTCTTCGTCGCCGAAAGCCGGCACGACGACCTTGGTGTAGTGGACGATAAAAGAGTCTTCGGCCGGCTCCCAGTAGGGATCGGGGTCCATGTAGAAAGTGTAGACGCCGGGCTTTTTGAGGTCGTACTGCGAGGACCATGCCGCCTTGTCCATTACCTGGGCCGGCTTCAGCGTGCCGAGAAGATCCTTTTTCGATCCGCCGGTCATGACGCCGAAGGCCTTGGGCTTGGCCATGTCCATGCCGACCATCTCAAAGGGGTGTGAAAACGAGACCTGCAAATCCACCGTCTTGGGATCGGCCTTTGACACCGTGGCCTGCGAGGGGATGAGCATCCCGAAATGGGCAAACACCGGGCCGGACACCATGAGAACCAATGCTGCCGTCAACAACACCAATCCTTTTTTCATCGTTTCCTCCTTTCGATTTTTTTTGGCGTAGCCAAAAAAAATAAGCCACGGGCTTACGGCGTCTCCATGACGCCCAGCCTTCGTGGCTTGAAGTTGTTGGCCTGATTGTGTGGTGGCACTGCCGCGGGCTTCAGCCCGCTGTTGAGATGAGCTTTAGGGTAAGTCGTTTGAAGAGTCAAGCGAAAAAATGACCCGAACGCCTCCCGCGCGCCCCGGCAAACTTTCTTGACTTGGTTTCGGAAAGTATTTAAGGATGCAAGATGGCCAAGCCGTCCGATAAAGACCCTGGGAAGAAGCCGCTCGTGGCCCTCAGTCGCAACGCCATCGCCGGATGGGCCGTGGCGGTTTTCGTCATCTCGGCCTGGATGTTCGGGATGGGGGTCATGGTCGGCCGCGGCACGGCGCCGGTTTCCTTCGACATCGACCAGCTCAAGCGGACGCTGGAATCCTTGCAGAAATCCGCCCAACAGGCGCCCAAAAACGGCCCGCGGCCCGAAGCCTCTGAAATGAAGAGCAAGACCGACCTGGGTTTTTACGATTCGCTGCCCAAGAACCGCGAGGATGCGGAGATGCCGAACCTGCCGAAGCCCCCGCCGGCTCCGGCCAGACCCGAGGCGCCGGCCCAGAAGCCGGCCGCACCCCCCAAGGTCGAAAAGCCGGCGGCAGGATCCACTCCTGCTCCTGCGGCCCCTCCGCCCGCCCCTGCTTCCGCGGCGGCCGGCAGACCGCTCACCGTCCAGATCGCCGCGGTGAGAAGCGAAGAGGAGGCCCGGCGTCTTCTGGAAAAACTGAGACAGCGGGGGTATGCCGCCTACGTCGAGCCCATCGGCATACCGGACAAAGGAACCTGGTACCGCGTGCGCATGGGGGAGTTTCCTTCCAAGGAGTTCGCCCGCAGCACGGTCGACCGGCTGCAGAAGGACGGGTTCAAGCCGGACATCGTTCCGAAATGATTTCATCCCGCTGCCGCGGGATGAAATCATAAATACAATAACGATGGGGAGGCTGAAACCACTTTCCCAAAGGGGGCCTTTTAATGAAGATAACCAAGGAAGAAGTCCTGCACGTCGCCCAGCTTGCGCGGCTGGAGATCGACGAGGCGTCGGTCGAGAAATTCGCCGTGCAGATCGGAAGCATTCTCGACTACGTGGATCAACTCAGGCAGGTCGACACCAGCGGGATCAAGCCGACGTCCCACGCGCTTGCGCTCACCAATGCGTTCCGAGATGATGCCGAAATGAAGCACCTCGAGCGCGAGAGCTCGCTGGCGAACGCCCCCGAGCAGGAGGACGGCAGCTTCGTGGTGCCGAAGGTCATATGAGGGGGAGCAACGAGCAACAAGTGATGATTCATGAGTGATGCGTAACGAGTAGTGAGCGAAATTCCCCCTCTCCCCCTTTGCCAAAGGGGGTGGGGGATTTGAAATTGTATTTCTCGGAAGCACCCGAAAAGGAATAGAAATGTGGAGCTCTACGACCTGACCATCGGGGAAGCCCACGGGCTTCTGAAAACCAAGAAAATCTCTTGCCGGGAATTGACCCGGGCGGTGCTGGATCGGATTGCGGCGGTGGACGGCCGGATCGGCGCCTTCCTGACCGTCACGGCGGATCAGGCCCTCGGGCAGGCGGCGGCGGCCGACCAGGCCATCGCCTCCGGCAAATGCCGCCCCCTCACCGGGATTCCCCTCGCCATTAAGGACGTTCTCTGCACCCGGGGGGTCCGCACCACCTGCGGCTCGAAGATCCTCGGCAATTTCATTCCGCCCTACGACGCCACGGTCGTGGCCCGGCTCAAGCAGGAGGGTGCGGTGATCGTCGGCAAGCTCAACATGGACGAGTTCGCGATGGGCTCCTCCACCGAGAACTCCGGCTTCAAGGTCACGCGCAACCCGTGGGACACCGCTTGCATCCCCGGCGGCTCGAGCGGGGGATCGGCCGCGGCCGTCGCGGCCGGCATGTGCCTGGGGGCGCTCGGCTCGGACACGGGCGGCTCCATCCGGCAGCCGGCCTCCCAC